>ERZ779820.2064-NODE-2064-length-11722-cov-13.280106_pt1 | contig 11722 bp, 8 predicted proteins | sample MGYA00511563_ERZ779820 | MGnify/ENA primary metagenome ERZ779820 (study PRJEB29588, sample SAMEA1964852) | human gut metagenome | biome: human gut; feature: human-associated habitat; material: faeces | place: Denmark | collected 2008/2010 ...
AGTTGTGGCCATCGCCACAGGCATCAGTGTGGCGCTTAGTATTATTATCGTAATCAGCCTTGTGGCATTTGTCTCCGGTTCGGCTTACGGCATCTTTTTTGCCGCCGATGCCCCCAACGCAGCGTCCGTAACCGTGCGCGAAGCCGTAGAAACCCTGACGGAAGAATACCGCGACAGACTGGAAGAAATCTCCGACACGGTACAGCACGACCGGCAAGACATTACCGCCAACGATGATGTATACTACATTCGCTGGCAAGATGTCTTGGCGGTCTTTTCTTCGTATGTATCAGGAAATGAACAAGGCGCACCTGTTGCGGCGCTGACAGAGGAACAGGTGGATAAACTGCGGGAAACTATGTGGGCAATGAACGCAGTGGACTACGCTACCCGTGCGGAAACCGCTGTTATAGAAACTACTGACGAGGATGGCAATCCTACCACCACGGAGATAACCGAAACCGTCCTCGTAATCGAACTGACCCACAAAACACCCGACGAGATGGCGGCAGATTATCATTTCACCACCCGCCAGAACTCCTATCTGCAACTCCTGCAAGACCCGCAGTATGAGGAACTGTGGACAGAATTGCTCGGCGGTTTTGCACAGGGCGGTGGAGAACTTATGAACCCGGACAGCACTCGCACCCCCACAGGCACCCTGCAGTGGCCGCTGCCGGTTGCGGGTACGATTACCTCGCAGTTCGGTCACCGTGTAGACCCAATCACTGGAGAGGTCAGTTCCCACACTGGCACCGACATTGCCTGTGCCGAGGGCACACCCATCCTTGCCGCCGCAGATGGCACCGTCACTGTTGCCAACAGTCTTGACAGCTGGGGCGGCAGGCTACTACATCCAAATCGACCACGGCGGCGGACTGGAAACACTATATGCACACTGCTCCAGCATTTGTGTCACCACCGACCAACAAGTGCAGGCCGGGCAGGTCATCGGTTATGTCGGCCACACTGGGCGAGCCACAGGCAGCCATTTGCACTTAGAGGTACATGTAAACGGAAGCAGGACAGACGCAATGAGGTATTTCGGAATGTAAATTGTAAAGAAAAACATGTGAATTTTTGAACGAGTGTCCATGCTGCGGTTGAATCACCGGATTGGTATGCAACAATGCCTTGATAAATTTCCGGGGCCATTTTCTTCTATCACCCCGAAGGGTAAGGAGAAAACAGCGGACGGTTTGTAAACGTAAGAAAAAAGAAATTAAATTATAGCAGTAAGACTTTGAAAATCGCCATTTGAAAAGCATCCACACAACGCCGCTATAATGCCAAGTAGAATGATTCGGCGATGCTGCTACTGCTTTGCTTATTGCTGCTCGGAAAAATAGAGTCCCAGGTTTTCCTCGATGCGCTGGACGGCGGTGTCCAGGTCGATCTCGTTGCCGTAGTAGTCAAACGCAGCCTCATGCGTTACATCATAAATCGTGGCAGAGCTGACGGACGGCGCGCCCAGCTCTTCGATCAGGGAATCCCAATCGCAGGTCAGCGGGTCGGCGGCGTAGGTCTGCTCCCCGTCCGCGATGGTCTGCGCCAGATAGGCGTTTTCCACATCCCGCTGTACCGAGAAGCCCTTGTAGAGGGAATTCAACTGCACAACGGGGTCTGTCAGCATGATTTGGACAAAAGCTTTTGCCAGTGTGGGGTTGGCGGCGTTAGCCGGGATGGAAACGATCTCTTTGGCCTCAAAGCCGCTGCCGGGCAGCGGCCGGATGGCAACGGCGGGGTAGCTCCAAAACAGCTTCAGCGCGTCGGAACGGCTGCTTACAACGCCGGTACCGCAGGGGTAACTCCCCTCGGCCACCTTGATCAGGCTCATGGCAAACTCCGACTGGGCCACGCTCTGTCCGTTGCCGCTGGCCATCACATACTCGTTGGTTTGGGCGGTGATCTGCTGGGCATCGATCATCTCTCTGGTGGATTGCAGGAATGCGCGCAGCGCGTCCTCGTCAATGCGCTTCTCCTCCGGGAAGAGCCCGGCGCTGGAGGCAATATAGAAGGAATCAAAAATATCCTCGTAGGAGGTGTTAAAAATCAGGCTTTGCTCCTGATAGAGCGCGGCCAGCGACGCCAGCGAGGTGTAGTCATCCACGTTGATCTCGCTGCTGCCGCTTACAAAAACCGGCACGCGGAACACCGACGGATAGGCGTAGGGCCTGCCGTCCAGCGAGTAGGCGGTCAGGATGTTTTCATAGTATGAACTACATCCGCTTTTGGCAGGCGGCAGGGGAGTCGGAGAAAACATCCATCCGAACCCGCGATAGGATCCGCCAAATCGTATCCAGCGGTCACTATACAGGTGGTTTTGTGTGCTATGGTTATCAACTGGTAGACCAAGGCCGACGGAACAAGCGGGATAAGCCAGTCATGGATCTGGTCATCAACGAGGAAGAAGCTACATGGGTTCGGGAACTCTTTTATAAGGTTATCCAAGAAGGCACCAGCGGATATGCTCTGGCTGAAATGTTAAATAACCGAGGATTGCGTACCCGTGCCGGAGCAAAATTCCAATCGAGTAACATACTCCGCATTATCCGCCACGAGGGATATACAGGTTACATCATTACGAAAAATGCCCGCTCGGAATACATACCGGAATTGCAGATCATTGACCAAGAAACATTCGAAAAAGCCAATGACATTATCAGCCGACGCAGCGCAAAGACAGCGCAAGACAGGCGAATCGCCCATACCAGCCAGAACCCAACGCTACTGGCGGGCATCGTCTACTGCGCCCACTGCGGAGCGAAGATGTCTGGTTTTATGCATACAGATCGCTACAAACTGGCGGATGGCAGCATCCGCGAAAAAGTCCAGCCCAAGTATAACTGCTTTCAGCGAGGTCAGCGCAACAAAGGCGGCAGAGACTGTGATGGACAAGCACTGTACCTTGCCGAAAGGGTGGATGCCATCGTTCTGAAAATTGTCGAGGAAGTATTCGAGAAAATCAGAGATACTCCCTATTTCAGGATGGCGGAAAATCGGATTCGGCAGGAGTCGAATCGGCAAAAGACCAAACGTGCATTAGTAGAGAAAAAGATAAAAGCCGTCCAGCACGCCTTGGAACGCTTTGAGGGAGAGATACTGAAATGCCTTGATGGTACAAGCAATTTTACCGAGAATATGATTGCCAAGCAAATCCGACGATACCAGCAGGAATTGGATGATGCCAAGGCTGAATATGCTGAACTTCAGAATGCGAGGTTAAACGAAGCAGCTGAGATTCGGAAACTGCGTACTTACTACGACGATTTCAGAGGTTGGGCAGAAGAATTTGACACTGCCCCACTGGAAATGAAACGGATGATACTGAGTCATCTGATTGATAGGGTAGAGGTCGGAAGAAAATACCAAGTCACTATAAAACTGAACATGGAATATCAGCAGCTTTTAGATGATACAGTAGAAGCAATTTGTGAGAAAGGACTTGAAACACAAAGAAAATAGCAGTGGAGGCTGAGTGGCATCCACTGCTATTTTCTTTAATGTGAAAGTTAACAGTTGTTTGATTTTCGAATGGGCAACAGCCTGATTGGAGAAGGTTTAGAAGAGACTTCTCACTATGAATGGTACGGATAATGCCAGTTTTGATTGGAAATAATGGCTGGGTTTAATTAGGAGATACAGAGTAATATTGTTCTAAGAAGTTAGAATGCAGCTTGTGGTTAATTAACCATGAAGATACAGTTTCTGGAGTTAATCCAGCTATATCGTAATCTTTGAACTCTAGGGAGAATGCTTCAATATTGCTTTTTAGCAGGCTAAGTTGAGATGTAGAAATTATCTTTGTATTATGAGTTAAATAAGCGTCGTCATCAAGGTGGGTCGTTGGAATGATTAAATAGCTGGTATATTGATGACCGGGGTATTCGGTTTCAAACCACCCACAGTGTTGATCCATTTGTCCAGCCTCGCTTTTGTGAATGCCCGTTCGATCAGAAGAAACGTTACTTTTACATTCGATAAGCATATAATTCTGATGGTCATCACACCACAAATTATCAGGCCCCTGTCGAAAAGATTTGTCCGGGCGTTGAGATTGAAACCCTAATAGCTTGCCAATTTCTTCAACAGCATGTTCAAATTTGTTGGCGGGCTGACTGAAAGATAGCTGCGACAAAATGTCGCGCAAAGATAATTGGAAATCTATGAAGTTTGGAAATTTGGAAACATAGTTAATTATGGAATTGGCGCGTTTTTCACTAAAAGTAGTGGACAATTTTTTGTAAGGTAATACTTCAGTGGGTTTTAATAGTTCGTTGTTTTTAGAAAAGGCAGTGTGCTGTAGTTCGGCAGAAGTTGATTTGTGGAAGAAGTGCTGGTACTTGGCAAGTAATTGCATATACCAGTATTTGTCCTCCCCAATGGTTGGTATATCAACAATTTTTTGAATGTGTAGACATGCGTCCTCGTAGTTGCCGGACACTGCGCAGTCGTACGCAAGACGTTCTTCAAGAAGAACAGTATAAATGCTACTACGATTTTCACTGGATTCACAAATTTCATCCATTTTTTCATTATAGTAATCTTTCCAGTCAGAATCACGATCAATGCATTGATTGATAGTTTCCATTAGGCTTGAAAGCTCATCAGAAGAATTGTCGCTGTCCATATTGGCAATCTCAAAACCGATATCTAGTTGTTTTTGGGTTTGAGGGGAGAAAAAGTTCTTATTTGTGCTGGAACGAATAAATTTTATAAGATCATCGCCTAAAAGAATGATTACACTATAATCCTTTTCACCGCGAACACTTCGCCCAAGACCTTGTTCGATTTTCTGAGCAATTTTGATTTTTGCAATATCGCTATTGCTTCGGCATAATTCTTCGTAATTGTCGGCAAGGTTATCTGCGTAGGGAAGAGAATCGATAATTAGAATGCGGCATGATTCATCAGGAAGATCTATACCATCATACCGATTTGCAAAAACAATATTACGACGATGACTAGAAACAATATCAGGAGAAGCCCTAACAAAGTCTATAACAGTCGAGTACATGTTAGGTGTACCCTTATTTGCAAGTATGGCACCGTAAGATGTATATTTGCTAGCTTTCTCAAAACTTGGTACAAGGACAGCTAAGCCATATTTTTCGTGTGATGAGGTTAAAAGCAAATTTTCGATTTCTTTCTGCTTTGTATTCTTGCAAATCATAGAGGGAATTAAAATCATCTTTTCGCCAGACCAACGGTAATTTGAATCGATAAGGGGATTCTCTATAGCAGAAATAGATAGATCTAATCCTTTGACAAATAGCGTGTCCTCTTGCGTGGTTGCTGACATTAACACACGATGAGATGCAGTGTGGAAAATTCCAAATGACTTTATTGGAATGCACTCTGGAGAAATCTCTATCGCATTACTGGAAACATAGGCTCGACAAAGTGGAATTTGATCCCTAATAAGCGGCCAAGCAAATTTGATGGAAGAATCCTGAGTGCGCGTTGAAAGAAGCTGTATCACGGCCTCACCTTTATCATGCCAGGCCCAGTAGGGAATGGCGTGCGAATCGGAATCGTGCCCATTTAAAATATCTTGGTAAGTTCCTTCCCCTTGTTGTTTCAAATCATCTACAAACAGGGAGAGGAGAGCGTTGTATAGGGAGTCCTTTTTCTCTATACGGATTGTGCAAGAGGATAAAATTGAATCCATACAAGCATGAGAGTCATCAAGAATTATGCAACCAACATGGAATGAACGCCCACCAATTCCAAAAAGAGAGAGACCGTTGAATATTTTTTGCACATAGGTGATGAGAATTTTTTGACTGTTTAAAAATTCTTGGGGAATTTCGCGTTCATTGGTTCCGAGATGGCAAAAGGGAATGCCGAACTTTTCGGCGTCAGCGCATGCTTGTTGCATTAGATAAATATTGGGACATACATAAACGACAGGACCACTGTTACTATTAAGATAAGAAAGACCAATAAGAAGACCAATAAGAGTTTTGCCTGAGCCAGTGGGAAGTTTGATTATGATGTCTCTGTCTTGGCGTCGATTGCTATACCATTCGGTTAAAATGCGGTCTTGAGTGGGACGAAGAGGCCCAGCTTCACTTTTTCGATCCAAAGATTCATAGATTTTTGAAGGAACGGTTTGCTTTTGTGAAATGGTAGCTTTTTTGTATTTGGAAAAGTTTGCCATACGAGACCTCCTTAAAAGAAATACTGTTTGGTGAAAATTGAGATATGCGAAAGACGTTGACAAATTAATTATAGATGCATTAAAAGAAAAGGTCAATGATTTGTGTAAGAATGGTGGAGTGACAGCGCTATTGCAAAAAGTAAAGAAACAGCGTATAATAAAGGCAAGGAAAGGGGGCGCTTATCCCATGCAGCAGGAAGAAAATTATCTGGCGCAAAGCATATCCCAAGTGGACGCGGATGCCCGCTACGATGAAGGCGTTAAGCGTCTGCTTGCCAACAAAAGCATTCTGGCCGTTATTATGAAGGAATGCGTTCCGGAATATCGCGGCTGTACGGTGCGGGAGATTGCGGAAAAGTATATCGAGGGTGAACCGCAGATTGGTGCTGTCGGCGTGGATGCCGACGAAACCAACCGAAGTGTATCGGCCACGATCCATGGCACGAACACGGAAGATGTGACGCTGACCGAAGGTACAATTCGCTATGATGTCCGTTTTTATGCCACCGCACCGAGCGAGGATGGCCTGATTGGTCTGATTCTGAATGTGGAGGCACAGAACCGCTATAATGCGGGGTATCCGTTGCTGAAACGAGCAATTTACTATTGCAGCCGCATGATTTCGGCGCAGTATGGCACGGAGTTTACCAAAGGTGAGTACGGCAAAATCAAAAAAGTGTACTCGATTTGGGTATGTATGAACCCGCCGAAGAACCGCAGAAACACCATTACGCAGTATTCCATACAGGAAAAGCATATTATTGGTGAGGCGGTTGAGCAGATCAGGAACTACGACCTTATGAGCGCCGTGATGATTTGCTTGGGCGATGAGGATGACAAAAACTATGGCGGGCTGCTGAAATTCTTGGAAGTACTGCTTTCAGAAGAAAAGAGCCCTGAAACGAAGAAAGAAATATTAGAAACGGAATTTGATGTTCCGATGACACAAACGCTTGAAAGTGAGGTGCGCAGAATGTGCAATTTGAGCCAAGGCGTTAAGGAAAGAGCAATGGAGCAGGGCGTTGCGAAAGGAATAGGCATTGGTGAAGATAAGGCAACTCTCAATGCGATTCGTAACGTGATGAACAGCTTTAAGGTGTCTGCTGATGTGGCAATGGATGCGTTGCATATTCCGACAGAAAATCGAGCAAAATATAGAGCAATGCTTCAAAGCTGATAAGGAATATTAGCGGCATGATTGTAAGAATCTCCTTTTTGACTTTAAAAGGAGATTTCTTGCTTTAAGTAGAACTGACTCTCTTGCGAAAAGTACTATCAAAATAGGTTGTGGAGGGTTGCTATATGGCTACTTTGGAATGGAACAAATTATTATGCACGAAGAGAGAACGAGAATCTAAAAGTGGTTCCTCAATTAATCCAGTAAGAAATGAATTTGAAGCTGATTATGATAGAATAGTAGGAAGCTCATCGGTTCGTAGACTTCAAGATAAAGCACAAGTTTTCCCATTACAACAAAATGATGTTGCGAGAACGCGTCTTACGCATTCAATGGAGGTTTCCGCATTGGCAAGATCGCTTGGAAAAGCGGTTGGGCGTAGGCTAGAGGAAAAAGAAATTTTTCAAGATCGAGAGCAAACGGAAAAATTGTCTGCACTTCTTCAAGTGGCAGGACTGATTCATGACCTGGGAAATCCGCCTTTTGGTCATTATGGCGAAACGGTAATCCGCGACTGGTTTGGAAAATGGTTTAGTGGAGAAGCGATGCTTTCGGAAGAGAAAAATTCGTTATCAGAGCAACAAAAAAATGATTTCATATATTTCGATGGTAATGTACAAAACCTTAGAATCGTTACAAAGCTGCAAGTACAAAATGATAATAAGGGAGCTAATTTCACATACGGCACATTGGCAACCATTATGAAGTATCCTTGGTCGAGCGAAAGCAGACCTAAAGGAAAGATAAAATTTGGATATTTTGAATCTGAGCAGGAACTGGCAGAAGCGGTTAGAAGAAAAATTGGATTAGAAGCAGGTGTAAGACACCCTGCGACGTATCTGCTTGAAGCAGCTGATGATATCATTTACATTTGTGATGATATTGAGGATGGAACAAAAAAGGGATATATTGAATGGGAAAAGGAATTTGAGACTCTTTATCAAAAGGCCGAAAAAGGAAGCTATGGTGAAGAGATTGAAAAATTACTGATTAATGTAAAAAGAAAAAATGAAAACGTTGATAGCCGAATGCATGATAAGGAACAGGTTATTGCGTATGTTAGAAATTTTAGAAATATGGTTCAGTCTTTTCTCTTTAAAAAAGTTGTAGATCAATTTATGAATCAATACGAGAGAATTATGTCTAACGACCCGAAAGCTGATGTGGAAGAACTGCTATCTGTTGAAAGAGCGTTTGTCAAGGACCTGAAGAACATTACTGCAAGGCAGTGCTTTTCCTCAGATGAAGTACTTAACTTGGAACTGACGGGGGATAAAGTTGTTTCAACATTGCTAGATGTTTTTGTAAGAACATTGACGGAGCATGACGGTCATGAATTGTCTGACACGAGAACTTATGCGGGAAAAATTTTCAGAAAAATTTCACGTAACTTTATTTATATTGCGGAAAGTAAAATCAATGATAGTAACTATGTGGGAAATTTGTACTCTGAAGATTTGATAAACAAACTATCAGTATATGACAGATTACATTTGGTAGTAGACTATGTTTCGGGAATGACAGACTCGTATGCGGTTAAGGTTTATCAGGAACTTACGGCGATGAAACATCCTTGAAATGAAAGTGTTGGATCTATGATTATGGATGCTTTGCATGATTATTTTATAAGCAGGCCACAGTTAAGAGAACTTTATGATTTGTTAGAGCAAGTCGGATATATATATTTGATTGGAGGCGTTTTGAGGGAGTATAAAGATCATGAATGCATAATAAATTTGAGGGATATTGATATAACTATTGATGTCCAAAGCGAACAAAAATGGCAAAACTTTTTGCAAAACTATCATGTTGAAATTAACCGATTCGGTGGATTAAAAATATTAATCGATGATACAGAAGTTGACGTTTGGCGAATTGAAAACACATGGGCATATAGAAAAGGAAAAGTTGTAGCAATAGATAAAGTTGAAGCTTTACCGAAAACCGTATTTCTAAATATGGACGGTATTGTTTATGACTGTAAGCGTAATGTGTGGCTCGATAGAGAATATGAAAATGCGATGAAAACAAAAATGCTAGATGTAGTATTAGATGATAATCCTCAAATGGAACTAAATCTCTTGAGAGCGATGGTGCTGCGGAAAAAATACAATATGGTCTACTCGCAGCGCCTAAAAGATGTTTTTAGAAAAGCAATGTCCTATGAAATGGATTACGCTGAGTTGGAAAAGGTGCTGAGTAGAGAGCAAATACGAAGATACAAGAAAGAAATGCTATCGGAAGAAGAAATAAAAGACGAAATACTGACCATTTTCAAGTGATTGGATGAATCGTAGAATTCAAAAAACCAATAGACGAACAATTGTGTATGCTGCTTAATGCACCATGAGTACGCGCAACTAAGGAGAGCAACTGACTCTTAATCAGTGGGTCCTGGGTTCGAGTCCCCGATGGTGCACCAAAAAGATACCTCGCAAGAAGTTGCGGGGTATTTTTTATTGCTGTTTTCCGGAAAGCAGGAGCTTGGTGCGCCATCGGGGGCGAGAAGAGCTCGTGTATTTCAGGCTGTCAAAAAAACTCTTGTTGGGGCGGGCGTTGCTCGCCCGTGCCCGTTTGTCTGTGAAACAACTTCCCCGGAAAATGCGTTGCTGCGTCAAGTTGGCGGGTGACCAATGGTCGCCCCTACACATTCAATAGGGCAAGAATGTGATTTTTTGACACGCTGATTGCCCCTGCGGGGCATGCCCGGCCCCTACAGGGTGATGGAAGATTGCATTGGCGATCAAGGGAAAGGTGGGAGGGCGGCATGTATGCCGCCCCTACAGAGGAAATGGTAAGGATGGTGGCAGAGAACGGTACACAGAAAGACTCTGCTGATTTTGGCCACAGAAGTTCCCGAAGAGCAACAGACAAAGTGATATACACTCCGACTTGGCGTGCTGTGAAAAGCAGTATGGGGAAATACCACTTTTTCCTGTAAAGAGCGGCTGGAGGATAGAGAAAATCGGTAGGCAATTTAATTGTCTGTATGAGAATGATCGGGATCGTATGCATCCGAGGTCAAGAACGGCTCACCATTCAAACCATCTGGCTCTTCTAGACTGTCACCGGGCACCGGTTGTCCCCAGCCTGCGGGCTCATACTCAGTTTGGACAGCCCGATAGGTCACGCGGTAGTTTTTGTCGCAGTAGTCAAGCTGCAGAATGGTGGCCAACGCGGCATACTCTTCTTCAATAGGTGATACAATGTAAATGCGCCATTCGCACTCGTCCTCCGTTATCTCTGCCAGTGCCATAATCTCCTTGGCCATGGCGTGGGCAATGGCCGACTCAGGATCAGGAGGCGTATATAACTCTCCGTATTCATCAAGAACCAGCTTACCATCCGCATAGGCCTCGGTAACGACCGCCTGCGAGGCAACCAGCACGGCACGGGCCTTGGCAATGACCGCATTCTGCCGCGCCTTGTCTATGTAGCCGGTCAGCGAGGGCACCAGCAGCGCCGCCAGAGTCGCTAAAATTACCAATACAACAATTAGCTCCACCAAAGTAAAACCGGATGTCTTTTTAGAACTGCGGGATGCTTTCATGGCCGGACCCTCCTGCGCAAGACAGTATACTATCGTATAAAAACAGTATAAAATCGCAGGGACGGTCCCGTCAATGCGTAATAACGACAAAAATTGCTGCCGCCCTTTGTGACTTCTGCCCGCAGGGGCACTTCTTGCGCAGGGGGGCACGGTATGCTATACTAACAGCAGGCAAAATATCCGGGCATCACCGCGCACCGCACCGGCACGGGCGTTATGCAGCGATGCCCGGGTGCGATACCAGCCAAAAGGAGGTGCTGCGGATGACCCGCATTGCGATCGTGGAGGACGAGGCCGCCGTCCGGGAGCAGCTGACAGGCTATGTGCAGCGCTATACACGGCAGTACGGTACACCGTTTGAGGTTTCGGCCTTTGCAAGCGGCGTTGAGATCCTTGAGGAATACCGTCCGGTCTACGACATTATTTTTCTTGATGTTGAGATGCCGCATCTGGACGGCATGGAGACCGCCCGCCGCATCCGCGCGCTGGACAGCGATGTGCTGCTGATTTTTATTACCAACATGGCGCAGTATGCCATCAAGGGGTACGCGGTGGGGGCGCTGGATTATGTGCTGAAGCCCGTGCCGTATTTTGCCTTTTCGCAGCAGCTGCAAAAGGCAGTGAACCAGCTGGCCCGCCGTGTGCGCCACTATCTGGCCGTTCCGGTGGACGGCGGCATGCGCCGGCTGGATGCGGCAGACATCTACTACATTGAAAGTGAGGGCCACCGGATCCACTTTTACACCGAGGATGGTGATTTCTCGGCCCCCGGTGCGCTCAAAGCGCTGGAGGAAAAGCTGGCTGCGCAGCCCTTTGCCCGCTGCAACAGCGG
>ERZ779820.2067-NODE-2067-length-11719-cov-5.453189_pt1 | contig 11719 bp, 9 predicted proteins | sample MGYA00511563_ERZ779820 | MGnify/ENA primary metagenome ERZ779820 (study PRJEB29588, sample SAMEA1964852) | human gut metagenome | biome: human gut; feature: human-associated habitat; material: faeces | place: Denmark | collected 2008/2010 ...
TACCCGAAAGGACAGCTTGGAACCGAATTTATATACAGGAATCTTTGGAACAGGCGTATGAGAAATGCTTTGGGCAGGCACTTATGGAGTATAATGCAGGACAAAAGCGTAAGGATCGTAGAAAGGAAAATTATCTGAAAGAAATAGAGAATTCTGGTAATAAAGAAAAGACATTCTACGAGAATATCGTTCAGATAGGCAAAAAGGATGACACTCCTGTGGTGGGTGCAGATGGAAATCTTACAGAGGAGGCAAAAGCAGCCATTGAAATATTGGAGCAATATGCAAAAACATTTCAGGAACGTAATCCCAATTTGTATCTGTTTAATTGTGTTATGCACTTGGATGAAGCAACGCCGCACTTGCACATTGATTATATTCCGGTTGCAAATGGCTATAAAACAGGCATGAAAACACGCAACAGTCTGACTAAGGCATTGCAGCAAATGGGATTTGCAAAGGCGGTCAGCAAAAAGGAAAATGAAACAGTTGCATGGCAACAGAGGGAGCGAGCTTATCTGACGGAACTTTGTCAGGAGAAAGGGATTGATGTCGAGGTGTTGGGCGTACAGAGCGATAACCTTACCCTGCCGGAGTATAAAGCTGCGATGCAGAAAGTGGAAAAGTTGGAGCATCAAGGGGTGACAATAGAAGAAAATAATCAAAGGCTGGCAGAACAGGCAGAGAAACTTGCCGATCAGATCGCAAAGTTAGATGAGAAGGAAAAAGATAACAAGGAAGTGCTGAAAAAACATGATTTGAGAGCAGATACCCTAAAGACTATTGCCAAAGAAACAGAGAAAGATACCAAGAAATTGAAAAGTGCAGCAGTTCCAGTAAGCAATATTTTTGGCAGTGAAGAATATGTCAAGGTAAAGAAAAGCGACTGGGAAAAAATCATAGATGCTTTTAGCAGAGCTGTATCCAGAAATAAGTTGTTGGAAAAATACGAAAAGAAGATTGTTGCACTAGAGAAAAAAGTATCAGATGTGAGTGGACTATTGGAAAAAATGAAGCAGTTTATTTCCAACAGAGGATTGGGCGAAGCCTTTGCAGAATTTGTGAAGTCATTAGAGCCTAAGACAATGAAAGAACGCTTGACAGAAAAGCAGAAGGTTGTGAAAGAGCAAACACAACAAAAATCTATGTATACACAGGAACATGGCACATCGAGAAAACACAATATCAGTACCGAATTGTAATTCGTGGAAAGAGAGGTTGTTTATGAATATTACATACGAAAAAAATGGAGATTATTTGATATCAAATTTAATTTCTGATCCAGAGCCGGAAGGGGAATTGAGAAAGTTTGGACTTATGAGAAGACATTATCTGAAAGAACATCGGAGCGGTATCTATCAGGCGATGCTATTAAGTGGAAAACTAAAGGAACATTTGCTTATGATGCAGGAACAGGCAGAGGCGCAGTTTGATTTGCTTGTAAAGCAAATGGCAGAACAAGAGGGCGTGACTGAACATCTGAAAGAGAAAAATCAGATGCTTTGGGTGCAGAGGATGAATAATATTCGAGAGAGAGCGGAGGAGATTGTGAGAGCAACGTTATTACAATGATGATTACACACTACAACAGAAGGCTGATTTTATCGAATCAGCTTTCTGTTGGTTATATACCAATATGCATGCAAATACTAGACCTAAGTAGGAGAAATTGGCAGATGGGAGGCAAAAATACATGGAAGATATAAATATTTATGGATATATGCGAGTGTCATCTAAGGAACAAAATGAGGATAGACAGAAAATCGCGTTAACGGAGATGGGCGTACCTGAGAAAAACATTTATATGGATAAGCAGTCTGGTAAGGATTTTGAGAGAACACAATATAAGCGGTTATTGCGAAAATTAAATGAAAACAGTGTGCTGTATATCAAGTCGATTGACCGCTTAGGCAGGAATTACGGGGAATTGAATGAGCAGTGGCGCATTATTACAAAAGAGAAGAAAGCAGATATTGTTGTTATAGATATGCCGCTGTTAGATACCCGCAGAGAAAAGAATTTGCTTGGAACATTTATCAGTGATGTCGTTCTGGCATTGCTTAGCTATGTTGCAGAAAATGAACGCACCAATATCAAGCAAAGACAGGCGGAGGGAATTGCAGCAGCGAAAGCAAGGGGTGTAAAGTTCGGCAGACCACCATTACCAATCCCACAAAACTTTTATCAGATGCACAAAGACTGGCGGGCAGGGAAAATCACAATAGAAGAAGCTGCTAAGGCTTGTAATATGTGCCCTAAGACGTTTTACAGCAAGGCAGTAAAATATGAAAAATCCAGTTAAATAGTTCATGCGTTCTAACTGAAATGGTATACATTTCCAGTAATCGTATACATAAAACCATTCTTACATATTGTATCACGAAATCAGTCGAAATTCAGTAATTTTCTGTCATAACTTCGTGGAATTTCACAATTACAAATCCAAATTTTTCTCGTGAAAAAAAGTATACATTTTTTCCAAGCTGGCTATCAAAGATAGCCGGCTTTAGAAATGAGGATAAAAATGGATAAGTTAATTGATCTGAATACTTATCCGGTCAGTGAAAATCTTAAAGCATTGCTGAAGGATAAGACAACAAAGAAAAATATTATATTTGCGACATCGGTATATAGTTCCAAAGGTACTCCAATCAAGGAAACTGAGCAGATGACAGAAGAAATCTTAAAGGGATTTACGCAATATGAGATACAGCCGAGGGTGCTAAAGAATAAGGAACAACAGCAGGAACGTACCAGAGCCAAAGCCGAGGTGTTTACGCCATCGTGGATATGCAACAAAATGAATAACCATTGCGATGAAGAGTGGTTTGGAAGAAAAGATGTTTTTAATGTTGAATGTGAGCAGGGTTGGCTAGTAAACACAGAAAAAGTGGAGTTTGACACAGCGGATGGATGGAAAAAATATGTCGATTCCAAAAGGCTTGAGATTACCTGCGGTGAAGCTCCCTACATTGTATCACGCTATGATGCAGCTACCGGAGAACTGCTTGAGATTAGGCAGCGGATAGGAATTTTAGACAGAAAACTGCGTGTGGTAAATGAAAATACAGACAGTGCAACTGAATGGTTCAAATGGGTGCTTCGAGCATATCAGAGTGTGTATGGTTATGAATTTCAAGGAGACAGCCTTCTGATTGCAAGAATCAATTTGCTCATAACTTTTGTGGACTATATGCAGGACAGGTGGGGGAGAGTTCCAACAGATGTAGAACTGCGAAAGATTGTGAATGTTATTGTCTGGAACCTGTGGCAGATGGATGGAATATCCGGGACGATTCCCTTTGGAAAGCCCAAAGAGGAATATCATCAATTCAGTCTATTTGACTTTGTGGTAGCAGATGAGCCGAGAAAGCAGGATATAGAAGAACCGGAAGAAGTGTACTGCCGGATCTATGACTGGCGCAGCGATAAATCGCTGACGTATAAAAGCATGAAGGAAGGTAGATGAGATGAAATTTGATTTTGCGATAGGGAATCCACCATATCAGGAAACACAAGAAGGAACATCTGATAATCCAATATATAATTGTTTTATGGATGTAGCATATGAAATTGCTGAAAAGGTGGAATTGATTACACCAGCAAGATTTTTATTTGATGCAGGAAAAACACCAAAAGTATGGAATGAAAAAATGTTGGAAGACGAGCACTTGAAGGTGGAATATTATGAGCAAGATAGCAGTAAAGTTTTTTCAAACACAGATATTAAGGGTGGTGTTGCTGTTACATACCGGGATAAGAGTAAAATATTTGGTGCGATAGATACATTTACTCAATATCCGGTATTAAATAATATACTTGTTAAAGTAAGAGAAAAAATGGAGCGGGCCATTTCGGATATAGTCTATTCACCAGAGAGCTACAAGTTTACAAATCTTATGTATGAAGAACATCCAGAAATATTGGAAAAAACAATGAATGTTAATGGAAAAAAAGTTCCGTTGATTAGTAAGGGACATGAAAGAGACTTAACATCTAATATTTTTGATAAGTTATCGCAGATCGTATTTTTTGAGGATAAACCAACGGATGGAAAGGAATATGTGGAAATTAGTGGACGTAAAGAAAAGTCTCGCATAAATATGTGGATATTAAAAGATTACATAGTAAAACATGAGAATTTGGATGCGTATAAATTGTTTTTTCCAAAGGCAAATGGAAGTGGAAAGTTCGGGGAGCCTATGAGCAGTGCAATAATAGGTTTTCCTAAAGTGGGACATACGCAAACTTTTATTAGTATAGGAAAATTTAAAACTGAAAATGAGGTTGTAGCATTAAATAAATATTTATGTGGCAAATTTGCTAGAGCAATGTTGGGAGTTTTAAAAGTAACGCAGGATAATAAGAAAATGGTATGGAAGTATATTCCACTTCAAGATTTTACTGATAAATCCGACATTGACTGGTCCGTATCCATAGCAAATATAGACAAACAACTTTATAAAAAATATAGGCTTTCCGAGGAAGAAATCGCATTTATAGAAAATAATGTAAAGGAGATGGAATAGCATGAATAAACCTAACATTCAGACAACTAAGCAGGTAGTTCCGATGCTTTATGGCTATTCCACTCCGGAAGTGGTTCGCCATAACGGCTGGACGAAGATAGGATATACAGAGCAGGATGTAGAAACCCGTATCAATCAACAGACACATACTGCTGATGTTAAGTGGCATCTTGAATGGAAAGGAAATGCCACTTTTGATGATGGTTCAGGGGAGACATTCATAGATAAGGACTTTCATGCTTATTTGCGAAAATCCGGTATAGAGCAGGAAAATGGAAAAAATAATGAATGGTTCCATGTGGATGGCACCACATCAAAGCAAATGTTTCGTGATTTCAGGGAAGATCATGGCATCATAAAAACGACAGATACAGTTATTCCGTACAAATTGCGTGAGGAGCAGCAGCGTGCGGTTGCAATGACGGTTGATTATCAGGCAGCGCATAAAGATGGCGAGTTCCTTTGGAATGCCAAGCCGAGATTTGGAAAGACATTATCGGTCTATGATTTTGTGCAGAAAACCGGTGCAGAAAAAGTACTGATTGTGACAAACCGACCAGCGATTGCAAATTCGTGGTTTTTAGATTATGCCAAATTTCTGGGTAGTGAATCAGGGTATCTTTTTGTGAGTGAAGTTGATGAACTAAAAGGGAAAAGAGGTGTGTTGACAAGAGAAGAATATACACATTTTCTTTTAGGAAAAGACAGTGAAAATGTAAAATGTATTGAATTTGTATCCTTGCAGGATATGAAAGGTTCCATTTATTTTGGAGGTCAGTATGATAAATTAGGTGAGGTCGCAAATATGGAGTGGGATATCCTTGTCATCGACGAAGCACATGAGGGTGTGGATACCTACAAAACAGATGTTGCATTTGATCGTATTAAGCGTAAATTTACGTTGCATTTGTCAGGAACACCGTTTAAAGCACTTGCCAATAATAAATTTGCTGATGATGCTATCTATAACTGGACTTATGCAGATGAACAGAAGAAAAAACGTGACTGGGATGTTTCAGCAGAGGAAGAAAATCCGTATTCAACATTGCCACAGCTTAATCTCTATACTTATCAGATGTCAGAAATTATCAAGGATGAGCTTCAGCAGGGCATAGAAATTGACGGGGAGACAGAAGAATATGCATTTGATCTGAATGAGTTTTTTGCGGTTACCAATGGTAAGTTTAACCATGAATCTTCCGTTGATAAATTTCTCGATGCCTTGACAAGACAGACAAAATTTCCATTTTCTACGGAAGAATTGCGAGATGAATTAAAGCACACCTTCTGGCTGCTCGATAGGGTAGACAGTGCAAAGGCGCTGGCAAAAAAATTAAGGGAACATCCAATATTCCAGGAATATGAAGTTGTTCTTGCTGCTGGCGACGGCAAACTGGACGATGATGAGGAAACAATGAAATCTTATGATAAAGTGGTTGCGGCTATTGCACAGCATGAAAAGACCATTACTTTGTCGGTAGGACAGCTTACGACAGGAATTACAATTCCAGAATGGACAGCAGTGCTGATGCTTAGTAATATGCGATCCCCGGCACTTTATATCCAGGCGGCATTCCGGGCACAGAATCCTTGTCTGTTTAAAGTTGGGACATCTTTCAAGAGAAAAGAAAATGCTTATGTATTTGACTTTGATCCGGCAAGAACACTTACCATATTTGAGCAGTTTGCCAATAACCTGAATCCTAATACTGCCAAAGGTGGAGGTACCGCAGAGGAACGCAAAGAAAATGTGAAAGAACTGTTAAATTTTTTCCCAGTAATCGGCGAGGATGAACAGGGAGAATTGGTAGAACTGGATGCAGAAAAGGTACTGACGATTCCAAGAAAAATCCGCTCTATTGAAGTTGTGAAGCGTGGGTTTATGAGCAATTTCCTGTTTCAGAATATCAGTAACATCTTTGGGGCACCAAAGGAAGTCATTGATATTATCACAAAGTTTGAACCAATAGAAGAACCAAAGAGCAAGGTAAATCTGACGGAGGAAGTGCAGAAAGACCTATCGCTGGATGAAAATGGGGAAGTGGCTCTTAGTGATGAATTTGTGATTGGAAGAACGCAGGATGTTTTTGGCGATAAAATTTATGATGTGACATCTCAGGTACAGGAAACAATGACGCAGATGGAGCAGGCACCGGACAAGGCGCAGAAAGCCATCGACAAACTGAAAGAAGCGGTAAAACAGAGTGCGGTCAAGGCAGTCGTGGATACAGCACAGTCTACCTACGGTTCTGATATGAAAGCAGTCGATAAAAGACAGATTGAATCAAAACTGAACCATGAGGCAGATCGGATGATAGATAAGCTGCATACCAACTATGAGATAGAGCGAAATGTCATAGAAAATCAGCGTGTTGCCGAGCAGCAGGCAAGATATGAAACCGGAAAAACATCAGAGCAGATTGATAAAGAATTTGAGAAGAAGCAGAAGGAAGCTATGGAAAAATTCAATGAAGAATTGACAACTGCTATTTCTGATTTCGCAAGAGAATCCACGAAGGAGACAGTCAAGACCGTAGAAACAAAGAAGAAGGAACGGGAAAAGGAAACAATTGAGGATGGTGTTAGAGATCACTTGCGTGGCTTTTCAAGGACAATTCCATCATTTCTTATGGCATACGGAGATAATACGGTAACGCTTGCCACTTTTGATACCATCATTCCGGATAAAGTTTTTCTGGAAGTGACAAGTATCACGCTGGATCAGTTCAAGTTTTTGCGTGATGGTGGTGACTATGTGGAGGAAGAAACTGGACAGACCAAGCATTTTGATGGACAGCTATTCGATTCGGTGGTGTTTGATGATTCTGTAAAAGAATTTCTTGCCTTAAAGAAAAAACTTGCCGATTATTTTGACGAAAAGAGCGTAGAGGATATATTTGATTATATTCCACCACAGAAGACAAATCAGATATTTACACCAAAGACAATGGTTAAGAAAATGGTGGACATGCTGGAGCAGGAGAATCCCGGCTGCTTTGACATGCCGGATAAGACGTTTATTGATTTATATATGAAATCCGGTCTGTATATTACAGAGATTGTGAAGCGTTTATATCAGAGTGACGAAATGAAAAAGCAATTCCCGGACAATAAGGAACGCTTGAAGCACATCTTTGAAAAGCAGGTGTACGGACTTGCTCCAACGGAAATCATATATAAGATAGCAACAAGTTACATATTGGGCTTTGATGAGGATACGAAGAATATCAAACATAAATTCAGACAGTTGGATGCTTTGCCTTATGCAAAGGATGGAACGCTGGAGCAAGTGTTGGATGAATTGTATTATAAAGAGGAGTAGATGAGAGGATGCACCCGGAAACGGGTGCATTTTTGCGAGCGGAATTTTAAATAAAAATTAATCTATGTGAACGGTTATTGTATTTGAATGTATTAATGCTTATAATAAAAAAGGTAGCTATTGATGCTGTAACGAATTTGAGAGGAAAAACATAATGGTAGATTGTTATATTTCGGCTAATTCCCAATATGCGTACGAAAATGAAAAATACTATAAAAATGGGGCAGTTATTACAAATGATACTGGAAATGTAGTAGATGAAATTACTTTCAAGTCATTGATAAAAAAAGAAACATCAACTTTTATTCACAAATCATTTAGTAATATAATTGTTCTTGTTGGTGCAGGAGCGTCAGTTTTGTGTAATTCTGGAAATATAGACAGTCGATTTGGAAAAACTGTATTTATGCTGGCAAAGTTAATAAATACAACTCTTAAAGATGAAGATGAGTTCTTTACATTGCAAGAATTGTCGAACCTTTGTAAGTATAATATTCCTGTAGAAATTGAAGGAGAAGATGGAATAGAGGGTCTTAATCGATTATTTAACTTGGAAGATTTTCTTTCTGATTTACTTTCTTTTGAAAAATATGTATCAGATATGGATCGTGACAAATATATTAAATCCAAAAATAAAATATTTGATTTGATTAAGGAAAATACAAGCTATGAATATGATAACAAATATTTAAAACATTCGGCATTCATCAATACGGTGTCACATCTTACTAAAACTCCAAGTAAGCTTACTATAGTTACGACAAATTATGATACATTACTTGAAGATGCAGCAGATAGTATAGGTTATACAGTAATGGATGGTTTTTCGTTTTCTCATCGACCATATTTTGATAGCGATATGTTTGAATGGAATCTTGTAAGAGATATAGAAAATGTTAAGACTAGAGAACTTGAATACAAGAAAAACATTATTAATTTGCTTAAATTGCATGGTTCTTTAACATGGGAACGCGATGAAAAAGGCATTCGCAGAAAAGAAAAAACGGATGTTTCTAATCCGATTATGATTTTTCCAAGTTCAAATAAATATATGCAAAGTTATCAAGAACCATATTTCGAATTATTTACAAAATTTCAAGAACTATTAAAACGTCCGAATACACTTCTCATTACTACTGGTTTTAGTTTTGCAGATAATCATATTTCTCAAATGATTATTCAAGCAATACTGCACAATAAAAGTTTAGCGGTTTTAGTGAGTGATTATAATCTTCATCAAGATAATCAAAACTGGATCAAGTTGCATGATTTGATGAAGCATAATTTTCAATTAGCTTTTTTAAAAGCTACGATGAATTCAGATTTGTCAGATTACTTGGGGGAATATTATGACGATTGATTCCTTATATAATAATATAGATAAAAATAACTTTTACATTGGAAGAATTTCTCAGGTATATAGAGATAACAGTGTTGCACAGGTCGAAAATCTATCACTGTTAGCACACAGAAAAATGGTTGATGAAGTTTCTCATTCCGAATACAATAAACTATTTAGTTGTGATTGAGTCAGTTAAAGGTGTTTTTCTTGGTGAAGTTTTTCAAACAAAAGTTCCGTCGTCTGAAAATCTTCACGATTCCATTAACCATGGAAAAACGGAAACGGTATTTCCAGAAATTAATATTGACATAATTGGACTGATGTCATATTGTGATAAAAAATTTGTTTTGCCAGAATTTCTGACAGTTGGTATAACGGACAAAGTCTTCTTAGCTAACAAGAACGTAATACAGATATATTTGAACTCCATTGAAGTTAACGGTTTGTTAGAAAATAAGTTGTCTCCATTTGCCACATACCTTAATATGAACGAGGAAGAAGTATCGCTAAGCCCTAGTACATTATTTAATCACCATTTATTAGTAGTTGGGGCAACTAATAGTGGAAAATCCACATCTGCTTTATCCATATTGGATAAAATGATTACTGAAAAAAAGAAAGTTTTGATAATAGATCCTACAGGGGAATATTATAACTCTTTTTCATTACAAGAGGTTAGAAAATTGAGTTTAGGGATAGACACAACAATTTCTCCGGGAAAAGTATCTATGCAACAATGGACGATGTTATTTGAAACAAATAGTAACACACAAAGTGCGGTGCTTTCAGAAGCAATACGCTCTTTACGCTACCAACAAAAAAATGGTCAGACCATATTTTTGAAAAAGGATGGAGAAAACATTGCTCAAATGCAACAACAACTTGCCTCTGTTACCAGAGCTGACACAGATTTTGATATTTCTCTCTTGCCAGAACAAATAGCTGCAGAATCTGTATCAGAACCAAACAGAGGAGCAAATTATGCATATGATACATTTAAGGCAAATGCTAATAGCTATCTTGTACAAAAGGTAACATATCAACTGGGAAATACAAATTTTTTGAAATTTTTCTCACATAATCAGCAGATGAATAATTTGTTGGATGAAATAGATTCATTTGTACATACGCCAAATTCAAGCTTATATATTAATACATCAAGTCTTGGAGCAACAGAAGGAATAGGTGGAATGATTATTGACCTTATATGTAATTTTGTGATTTTACAAGATAATATTTTACCTTTTGTTTTTTTCATTGATGAAGTTCATCGATATACAAGGTCACAGTATTCAGAGAATGAATTTCACAATGGATTAACTTTTATAGCAAGAGAAGGGCGTAAGAAGGGAATCTTTCTATTTTTGACAACGCAAAATCCTCAAGATGTTTCTCCGGTGCTTTTGGGACAAGTAGGAACTTTATTAGTTCATCGACTTACGCATAATGACGAGATAAGGGCAATACAAAATCATTTAGATGATTATTCGATCAAGCATATAAAAAAATTGAATCAAGGTGAATGCATTTTAACAAGTGTAAACCTTTTGCATAATGTTTTTATACATGTGAAAAAAAGTAAGCGAAAACAAAATAATGAAACACCTATATTATAAAATATATATGAAATGCAGTAGTAAATATCGGTATAGCATTGGAATGGTATTCCCCAAATGATATGTATTAGCAGAGATATTATGTTTATGTATGATGATATAGTGTAAAGAAAAGAATAATTATATTATGGAGAAAAGAGAGGAACATGAGAAGTAGATTAAATGATCTCGAAATGGCAAAAAAGCGTGACCATAAGATTATGATCACAGACGAGGCAATTAACAAAGTGCCACTTGTTCAGTATAAAGAGATACCAGAAACAGAATATGATAATCTTCGGGAACTGGCAAGACAAGTTCTGCAAATTTCTAAAGACGAAAATGCTTCCAATGAAGTGGCAATAACATATAGTCTCGAAAGTGCGCAGTTGATAGAAAAAGGCGAACGCTATCTTGGAATTGCACTGGGGGCGGAGCATGATGTTGATCCTTTGAGTGATTCCACATCTTATCATTTAATACGTGCTTCCAGAGATTGTGTCGTCTTGGTGCTGCATAATCACCCATCGCTGTCGGCTTTTTCCTTGTCAGATATCCAGTTTTTGCTTAGATATGAGACAGTTAAACTTATGGTTGTCGTTACGAATTTGGGAAATGTATCATATCTGGTAAAAAATAGTAAATATGATTTTGAAAAAGCAGTTATTTTGTTTAATGAAGCAATAGACTTAAATAACAAGGCAAAAAATATAAAAGATTTGCAGGAAGCAGCGGATTATTTTCTGAAAAGCTGTTATAATGTAGGTATAAACTATGAGAAGCGATAGGAGGTGCATAGCATGATGGAAGAACATGTAGTATTAAGTGAACGACCGGAGGATCAGTTAAAAGCTGTAGAATGGGCACGTGAACAAAAGAAGAAAATTCTTGATGACAAAAGCAGACGTATCGCAGATGCACTTATGGAAAA
>ERZ779820.2087-NODE-2087-length-11650-cov-2.255714_pt1 | contig 11650 bp, 8 predicted proteins | sample MGYA00511563_ERZ779820 | MGnify/ENA primary metagenome ERZ779820 (study PRJEB29588, sample SAMEA1964852) | human gut metagenome | biome: human gut; feature: human-associated habitat; material: faeces | place: Denmark | collected 2008/2010 ...
CTGAGACAGCCGTGCCGTCCGGAGCCGGAGATTCCAGTGCAGAAACAACGGATTACAATACGGTTTTGATGGAGGAAGCCGAGTCTATCTGCGGCACTTATTTTAAAGGCGGAGATATGTCCTACAGGCTGGAAGTTTCTCCTGGGGGACGCAAAAACCGCAACCAGCTTACCCTGGATTTTATGAAAGCGGAACCGCCTGGACGGGGGTATTCCCTCCTTCATCAGCTGCAGTTCTTTTTTTACCTTCCTGGAACAAAACTTCAGACCAGCCAAGATAATTTAGAGGATTGGGAAGAACCTGCGAATGTGTCTTACCAGTTTCAATTTTATGAGGATGGAAGGATGGAACTGTTTGGAGACTCAGAAGCTGCTGGAGTTTACTTTCCCATGGAAACTTTGTTTCTGCCGGACGTTTACGAGCGGCCGCTGAATGAGACGGATCTGCTGGAACTGGATGCGGAAAAATTAAGGCTTTTGCGCAATCAGTATTTTGCGGTTTATGGACGGGAATTTAAAAATCAGGAACTGCAGCAGTATTTTGAACAGCAGCCCTGGTATGAAAAAGCAGAAAACGCAGATCAGAAGGCAGAGGCAAACTTTACGGAACTGGATAAGAGAAACATGGAGTTTATCAAAAAGGCAGAAAAAGAATTTGACAGAAAACAGTGGGAGCGCGTTCATAAGGAATATGAGCAGCTTTCCCCAGCTCCATATAAAGAACTGCTTCCGGAACATATGGAAATTGGCATATCGCTGAATGATTTTGAAAATACCAAAGACAAGGGACTTTATTATGAAGCGCCTGGAACCATTTCTCTTCCTCTTATGCTGACTCCACAGGAGTATGAAACGGTTATGAAGGAATTTGAAGAGGTGGAAATCTGCGTTAATGAATTGACAGGTGAAACGGCGGTTGTCAGCGCTTCCGATGGAGAATATGGAGACGTTGCCCTGCAGTATCAATCAGAAGACTGGACGGATTATTGTTATCTGGACTATGAGCCTTATTCCGGATGTTACCGGCTGTGGGGAGACAGCGACGACACCCGCTTTAAAAAGGTGTATGAAGGCAGCATTTATGTGTTAAAAGGAGCAGAAGAAGAATGGGGCTATCATTTTTTCAGTTCCAAAGAAGAGAGACCGCCGGCAAAAATTGTGGATTTTCAGAAACCAGAGACCCTGTTTGAGTATGAGGAAGTGTATGGCGGAAACAGGCCGGTCTTTGATGAAAAAGGATATGTAAAAGCATTGTATTATTTTGGGGATTAAATAGGAGGATACGATGAAGCGCAGTGAGATTAATCGTGCATTAAAAGAAATGGAAGCAATGGTAAAGGAGTACCGGTTTGCAGTTCCGCCGTTCTGTGATTTTACGCCGGAAGAATGGCAGGAAAAAGGCCATGAATATGACGAAATCAGAGAAAATATGCTGGGCTGGGACATTACGGATTATGGACTGGGCAGATTTGACCAGGTGGGATTTTCTCTGATTACCATCCGCAACGGCAATTTACAGAAAAAGGACAAATATCCGAAACCATATGCGGAAAAACTTCTTTATATCAAAGAAGGCCAGTATTCCCCCATGCATTTTCACTGGTTTAAAATGGAAGACATTATCAACCGAGGGGGAGGCAACGTGCTGATTCGCGTGTATAATTCTACAAAAGAGGAAGATTTGGACAAAGTAAATGACGTTCATGTCCATATTGACGGACGAGAAATGGTGGTTCCGGCAGGAACCCAGGTCCGGCTGACACCAGGCGAGAGTATTACCATCTACCCGTATCTGTACCATGATTTTGAAGTAGAAGAAGGCAGCGGGCCGGTATTGTTGGGAGAGGTCAGCCAGTGCAATGACGATAATACAGATAACCGTTTTTATGAGCCGGTTGGAAGATTTCCGGCTATTGAAGAAGACGAAGCGCCTTATCGGCTGCTGTGCAATGAATATCCACAGGCAAAGGAGAAATGAAACATGAAATGGGGAATTTTGGCAACGGGGACAATTGCAAAAAAGTTTGCATCCACCGTTTAGCAGATGAGAGATTCAGGAGAAATTCTCATGGCAGTCGGATCCAGAAGAGAAGAATCAGCGAGACAATTTGCAGAAGAATATGGGATTCCAAAATACTATGGTTCTTATGAAGAACTGGCGGCAGATCCAGAGGTAGAAGCTGTTTATGTGGCAACGCCCAATAATTTTCATTATGAAAACTGCAAGATGTGTCTGAATGCCGGAAAACACGTACTTTGTGAAAAGCCGTTTACCACCAATGCCGATGAAGCCAGAGAACTTTACCGTCTGGCAGAGGAAAAGGGGCTTTTCATTATGGAGGCATTCTGGATCCGGTTCCTTCCAGTGTATAATTGTCTTCAGAAGGTTCTGGAAGGAGAGGTTATCGGACAAGTCCGTCATATCCGCTGTGAGTATGGATTTATTGCAAAGGGAGCCAGAAAAGACCGGAAATTTGATTCCAGTCTGGGTGGCGGGGCGTTGTTAGATATTGGAATTTATAATCTGGGTTTCCTTCATATGATAACGAAAGCAGCGCCGGAATCCTTTCAGAGCCAGGTACATATAAACGGATATGGAACTGATGATTTTTCAACCATCCAGTTATCTTATCCAGGCGGATGTACGGCTTACTGCGCCCAGTCCATTGGAATGGTAATGGACAGACAGGCAGTGATGTTCGGGGAAAAAGGAACAATTTCCTTCCAGGATTACCAGCACGCAGAAAGTTTTTGCGTCCGTCTTTATGACGGCCAGGAATATATGGTAAAAGTTCCATTTGCAATCAACGGATTTGAGTACCAGATAAAAGAAACCTCCAGATGCGTGGCAGAAGGAAGAAGCGCCAGTGACAAATTCACACCAGAAGACAGCCTGACGGTTCTTCAGCTGATGGATGATATCCGAAAATCCTGGGGAATGAAGTTTGAGTATGAGAAGTCTTAAAATAAAATTTGACAACCTGGCTATAACCAGCTAAAATGGAAACCATACCGAATCCGGATGATAACAGCCGGATAAGAAAGAGGTGCCTGCTTTAAGGGCAGGAGAATAGGGAACAGGGTGGAAATCCCTGACGGTCACGCCGCTGTGAAAAGCAAATCAAAGTTGCTTTAAGCCAGAAGACCTGCCTCTTTTTTTGTATAATACCAGGGTTACGAGCGATGGCCAGGTATCGGAATGTCTCCGGAGAGATCCAGGGACTATTTTTCGTACCGGCAGAGGATGCCGGTATTTTTTATTCATAGGAAAAGTGTTTCCTGTGAATTGAAAAACGCTCCCATTACAGAATAGAAAGGGAAAATAGAATGCCAAAAAAAGAAACAGGAATTCTGGTTGTCAGTTTTGGAACCAGTTATCCGGATACCCGTAAAAAGACCATAGACGCCATAGAAAACCGGATTCAGGAAGCGTATCCTCATGCGCAGGTAGTCAGGGCCTGGACCAGCGGCATGATTATCCGTAAGTTAAAAAACAGGGACAATTATCATGTCAATACGGTAAAAGAAGCCATGGAACAGATGGTTTCACAAGGGATAAAACAGGTGTTTATCCAGCCGACCCATGTGATCAATGGAATCGAAAATGAGCAGATGATAAAGGACGTACTGGCATTTGAAAATCAGTTTGACGAGATTTTATTCGGGGCGCCCCTCCTTACCAGCGAAGAAGATTCCTGCCAGGTAATCGAGGCTCTGATGGAAGAAATGGGGGAGATTCCAGAGGATACGGCACTGGTATTTATGGGGCATGGAACCACCCATTATGCCAATACAGTTTATGCGGCTCTGGACTACCGGATGAAAGATATGGGCTATAAAAATGTGTTTTTGGGAACGGTAGAAGCCTATCCATCCTTAGATACGATGAAACGCCGGCTAAGAGAAGGCGGCTATAAAAAGGTGATTTTAGCTCCGTTTATGATCGTGGCAGGCGACCATGCAAGACATGATATGGCAAGCGATGAGGAGGATTCCTGGAAGTATGCCTTGGAAAAAGAGGGGTACGAGATTTCCTGCGTACTGAAAGGACTGGGAGAATATAAAGGAATCCAGGAACTGTTTCTGGAGCATATCCGGTCTGCATCAGAAGAGCAGATGGCCGGAAAAAAGGCAGAACGAAACGCTGGATAAGAAAGGAAATCTTCAGATGGAAGACGCCTATGTATATCGGAATCAAAAGAAAATGCGCCGCGGTTACACGACAGGTTCCTGTGCGGCAGCAGCGGCTCAAGCGGCAGTTTTTATGCTTCTGACAGGAGAAAAGAGGAAAAAAGTCCAGCTCATGACGCCGAAAGGAATCGGCCTGACCCTTCCGTTAGAAGACATCTGTTTGACGGGACAATCTGCTTCCTGTGCAGTGAGGAAAGATGCAGGAGACGATCCGGACGCTACAGATGGAACGTTGGTATATGCCAGGGCAGAATATCTTGCCAGCGAAGAAGAATCGTCGAAAGAGGAAAATTTGACAGAAGACCATCTGAAGTCCTGTTATCAGAAAGGAACCTGGCCGAAGCTGTATTTAGATGGAGGCGCAGGAGTCGGGCGGATTACCAAACCAGGCCTTTCCTGTCCGGTAGGAAAGGCGGCCATTAATCCGGTTCCGAGGGATATGATTTTTGGAGAGGCAGAGCGGATTTGCGAAGAAATGGGATTTACTGGAAACCTAAAAATTACTATTTCTATTCCAGAAGGGGAACGCATCGCGGAAAAAACCTTTAATCCCTGGCTTGGGATTGAAGGAGGAATTTCAGTTTTAGGAACCAGCGGAATTGTGGAACCTATGAGCGAGGCAGCCCTTATTGAAACCATCCGTCTTTCTATAAAGCAAAAGGCTGCTTTGGGAGAAAAACACCTGCTTTTAGTGCCAGGAAATTATGGGGAAACCTTCTTAAAAGAAGCGCTTCAGATTGATCCGGATCGAGCGGTAAAGTGTTCCAACTATATCGGGGAGACCCTGGATATGGCTGGAGAATTTGGGTTTCAAACCGTACTGTTAATCGGTCATGGAGGCAAACTAATTAAGCTGGCGGCAGGAATTATGAACACGCATTCTTCTATGGCAGATGGCCGTATGGAGATTCTGGCAGCCTGGGCAGGGGCCTGCGGCGGAAACCAGAAGACAATCGGGGAGATTTTATCTGCTGTTACTGTAGACCAGGCTCTGGATATATTAAGCCAGCAGAAACTGGACGAAGCGGTGATGAAACAGATTATGAAACGGATTGAACAGTATCTGCACAAACGGGCAGCAGGCAGTTTTCAGGCGGAGGCCGTTCTTTTTACCAACCAGAAAGGAGTATTGGGAATGACATCGGGAGCAGGACAGCTTTTAGATGCAGTTCCCAGGCGGAAAGAAGATGAAGGATTGTAAAACTTACAGAGAAAACGACCGGAGAAGGGGAACGCTTTATGGAGTCAGCGTAGGCCCTGGAGATCCGGAATTAATGACGCTGAAGGCAGTCCGGATCATAAAAGAAAGTCCGGTTATTGCCCTTCCAAATGAGTCCTTAAAAGACTGCGTGGCTTACCAGATCGCATCCCAGGCAGTGCCGGAGATTGCCGAAAAAGAGATTTTGTGTCTTCCTATGCCTATGACAAAGGACAAGGAAGTCTTAAAAAAATGCCATGAAGAAGCGGCGGAAACCATACAGGAAAAACTGGCAGAAGGAAAAGATGTAGCCTTTCTGACCCTGGGGGACGCGACGGTATATTCAACCTGTCTGTATGTCTATGAACGGGTCAGGGATGCAGGAGAACAAGCGGAAATTATCAGCGGCGTTCCTTCTTTTTGCGCAGTATCTGCAAGGCTGAATCAGGCGTTGGTCAGCGGTTCGGAAGAACTGCATATTCTGCCTGCAACCTATCAGATTGAAGAGGGATTAAAGCTGTCCGGCGTTAAAGTTCTGATGAAATCCGGAAAGAAACTGTCAGCCGTAAAAGAGCTTTTGATGAAGGAAAATAAAGAGGCCACAGGGGTTCAGCGCTGCGGTATGGATGGAGAAAAGGTCTATCACTCAGCAGAAGAGATTGACGAAAATGCAGGATATTATTCTCTGTTTATTGTAAGAGATAAGGAGTAAAATATGGTACACATAGTAGGTGCAGGCCCAGGCGCCGAAGACTTAATTACCCTTCGGGGCGCCAGGCTTTTAGAACAGGCAGACGTTATTATTTATGCAGGCTCCCTGGTAAATCCAGAGCTGCTAAAGAGAGCGAAAAAGGGCTGTCAGATTTATGACAGTGCAAAAATGACGCTGGAAGAGGTGGTGGAAACCGTAAAGGAAGCAGAAGAAAATGGCCGGATGATAGTCCGTCTCCATACAGGAGATCCTTCTTTGTATGGAGCAATCAGGGAACAGATGGATGCTTTTGATGCCCTTTCTATTCCATATGAAATCTGCCCTGGAGTTTCTTCTTTTTGCGGAGCAGCCGCAGCCCTTCAGATGGAGTATACCCTTCCGGAGATTTCGCAGAGTGTGATTATTACCCGTATGGCAGGAAGAACCGGCGTGCCGGAGCGGGAAAGCATCCGTTCCTTTGCGGCTCACAAAGCTACCATGACCATTTTTTTAAGCGCAGGAATGCTGGAACAGCTAAGCCAGGAGCTGATTGCAGGAGGATACGAAGGAAATACGCCGGCAGCTATTGTTTATAAGGCTACCTGGCCGGATGAAAAGGTCATTATCTGTACGGTAGAAACCCTGGCAGAGGAAGCAAAAAAGGCAGGAATTAACCGGCTTGCCCTGATTGTAGCAGGTCCTGCAGTTGCACAGAAAAACTATGAGCGTTCCTGCTTATATCATCCGGAATTCACTACCGGATACCGGAAGGGAAACAAAGAGCACAGCAAAGAGAACGTTTAAAATAAAAGTGTGAATGATGAACAGGAGGATGTATATGGCAGGACATATATACGTGGTGGGAATCGGCCCAGGAGCTTATGAAAAAATGACCATAGAGGCTGCCAACGTGTTAAAAAACAGTGATGTAATTGCAGGATATACCGTATATGTAGACTTGGTAAAAGACCATTTCGGCGACAAGGAATTTTTAACAACCCCTATGCGCCAGGAGGTAGAGCGGTGCCGAATGGCTCTGGAAGAAGCGGCAAAAGGCCGTAAGGTTTCTATGGTATGCAGCGGAGATGCCGGGATATACGGAATGGCAGGACTGATGTATGAAATCGGTGAGGAATATCCGGAAGTCGCGATCGAAGTAATCCCGGGAGTGACAGCGGCACTGGGAGGTTCTGCGGTACTTGGAGCAGCAGTCGGACATGATGTCAGTCTGATCAGTTTAAGTGATCTTCTGACACCGTGGGAATTGATTGAAGAAAGGCTTCGCTGTGCGGCAAAAGCTGATTTTGTGATCTGCCTTTATAATCCCTCCAGCAGGAAACGCAGTACCTATCTTGCAAAAGCATGTGAGATTATGCTGGAATATAAGGCGGAAGATACCGTCTGCGGAATAGTGAAAAATATTGCCCGCGATGGAGAAACAATGCAGACACTGACACTGAAAGAATTAAAAGAGACAACAGTAGATATGTTCTCTACTGTATTTATCGGAAATAAACAGACAAAAGTAATTCGGGAAAAAATGGTTACACCAAGGGGATATCGTATATGAAAGACAAAAAGATTCTATTATATGCAGGGACAACAGAAGGAAGAAAATTAGCATCTTATCTCGGAAGAAGAGGCGTAAGACTGCACGTCTGTGTGGCAACCGCTTATGGGGAGAGTCTGCTTCCGGAAGAGAAGAATATAACGGTGACACACGACCGGATGGACAGTGGGCAGATGGGCGAGTTTATGAGGGTGTTTGAGCCGGATTATGTGATCGATGCAACACATCCATATGCCAAAGAAGTGACCAAAAACTTGAAAAGTGCCTGCGAGGTTATGCAGGTTCCGTATTTAAGACTGGTCAGGGGAAGTGAAGAGACCAAAGAAAGCATCTGTGTGGAAAATATGGATGAAGCGATAAAGTATCTGGAAAAAACAGAAGGAAATATTCTGGTAACAACAGGAAGCAAGGAGCTGGAATCCTATACAAGACTGACGGATTACGAAAGCCGGGTATATGCGCGCGTTCTGTCTATTGGCCAGGTGGCAGTTAATTGTGAAGAACTTGGATTCTCCGGACGTCATCTCATCTGTATGCAGGGACCGTTTTCTACGGAAATGAATCGTGCCATGTTAAAGGAATATGATATTGCTTATATGGTAACGAAAGAATCAGGACTTGCAGGCGGATACCCGCAGAAATGTCAGGCTGCACTAGAAGCCGGTGTGAAAATGGTTGTGATCGGAAGACCGGAAGAAGAAGAGGGAATGAATTTTGAAGAAATGTCCAAATTCCTTCAGAAAGAACTGGAACTGGATAATCACTGGAAAGTTACACTGGTGGGAATCGGTGCAGGTGCCAGAGACCAGGTTACACTGGAAGCAAAAAGATGCTGTCAGGAAGCAGAACTTCTGATCGGAGCAGGCAGGATGATCGAGGCAGTGGCAGAAGTCGGACAGACCATATATGAAGCATACCGCCCGGATGAGATCATTTCTTATATCAAAGAAAATCCGGAATATGAAAATGTAACGATTGCGTTGTCCGGTGATACAGGATTTTACAGCGGTGCGAAGAAGATTCTGGAATTGACGAAAGATGACCCACAGATTGAGACAAAAGTGGTGCCTGGAGTATCATCCATCATATATTTTGCATCAAAGCTTGGCGTAACATGGGAGGATGCGGCACTAGTAAGCCTGCATGGAAGAAAAGAAAATCTGATGGCGGTCATTAAGGAGAATAAAAAGGTATTCGCCCTTGTAAGTAATGCAGAAGAGATCCGTCAGATCCTGACAAAAATGACGGAATATGGAATGGGCGAAGTAACAGTCAGGATCGGAACAGAACTTTCTTATAAGAATGAAGAGATTCAGACAGGAACAGCAAGATCACTGCTTCATTACAAAGGAGAGAATCTGGCGGTCCTTTATATTGAAAATGAATCCGGCGGCGAAAGCCCGGTGATTCCGGCAATTCCGGATGATACATTTGTACGTGGCGATGTACCGATGACCAAGGAAGAAGTAAGAAGCATTTCGATTGCTAAACTTAAGATTAAGAAGGATGCAGTTGTATATGATGTCGGAGCAGGAACAGGCTCTATTTCCGTAGAGGTCGCCATGGTTGCAACGCAAGGTAACGTCTATGCAATCGAACAGAAAGTGGAGGCGCAGGAACTGATCCGTGAAAATGCAAGGCGGATGCACGTGGATAATCTGCATGTGATAGAAGGTATGGCGCCGGAGGCACTGGAAGAACTGCCGGCACCTGATTGCGTATTTATCGGGGGCAGTAAAGGAAAGTTGTATGAAATCCTGGATGCTATCCGGAAGAAGAACCCATTTGTACGGGTGGTGCTCAATGCAATCTCACTCGAGACGATGATGCAGGTGTTAAAATATACGGAAGAGAATGAGATAGAAGAGGCAGAAGTCATTCAGGTAGCGGTAAGCCGTGCGAAAAAAGTGGGCAGTTATCATATGATGAATGGACAGAATCCGATCTATGTGATCAGCTTTACGAGCAGACCGACAAAAAAGGAAGCTGATCCGGAAAATGAAGACGATTTCGTTCTGGAAGAAATCAATCTGGACGAGGTGGAACCGGAAGATATGACCGGAGATATGGCCGGAGATATTGTGGAGGATATTACGAAAGTGATCTCTGTAGGAGATCTGACACCGGAGAAAATCCGGGAAGAAATGGAGGAATCTGAGTAATGAAACTTCCTAGAATTCTGATTACTGCGATGAGAAGTGGCGCAGGTAAAACCATGCTGACCTGCGGAATATTGAAAGCAATGAAGATGCAGGAGATAAATCCTGCGTCTTTTAAGTGCGGGCCGGATTACATTGATCCAATGTTCCACAAGACTGTGATCGGCATCAGCAGCTATAATCTGGATTCCTTTTTGTGTGGAGAAAATGGAGTCAGAGAGATTCTGAAAAAAAATGGTGCCGGAGCAGATATTTCCGTAATGGAAGGTGTTATGGGATACTATGATGGGATCGCAGGGATTTCTTCAGAGGCGAGTGCTTATGATATTGCCAGAATTACCGATACCCCGGCTGTGATGATCCTGGACTGTAAAGGACTAAGCGTGTCTGCAGTGCCGTGTATCCAGGGGTTTTTGCATTATAAAGAAGACAGCCGTATCAAAGGCGTAATTCTGAACCGTTTGTCTCCGATGATGTATGGAAGAATGAAAGAGATGATCGAGGTGCAGACAGGAATCAAGGTCTACGGCTATGTTCCGGTTATGAAAGATTGTGCACGGGAGAGCCGTTATCTGGGACTGAAGCTTCCAAAAGAACGAAAAGATACGGAAGACAAACTCACAAGACTGGGAGAACAGATTCTGAAAAGTGTAGATATCGCAGGCCTTCTGGAACTGGCAGAAAATGCACCGGAGCTGCAGGAAAAGAAAACGCAAGGATATACATCAGAAATGGTAGAAAATTTGGCGGAAAATGCACAGTATAGTACAGAATCGGTTAGAACAAAAGATACGGTACGGATCGGGCTTGCAAGTGACGATGCATTCTGTTTTTTCTATCAGGATAATCTGGAACTGCTGCAGGAGATGGGAGCGGAACTGATTCCTTTTTCTCCTCTTTACGATAAGCAGATTCCGGAAAATCTGTCGGGACTTTTGTTCTATGGCGGTTATCCGGAACTATATGCAGAAGAACTAAGTAAAAATGAGTCAATGAAGACGAGTATTAAAAAAGCATTGAACGGCGGAATGCCATGTATCGCGGAGTGTGGAGGATTCATGTACCTGCAGGAATATATCAGAGATGAAAGCGGCACAGAATTTCCAATGGTTGGATTTTTAGAAGGGAAAAGTTATCCGACAGGTTCCTTAAAGCGATTCGGCTATGTTACCCTGACAGGGGGAAGAATATTCGGTAAAGAAGCAGGAGATATCCCGGCACATGAATTTCATTATTATGATTCAGAAGTATGCGGGGAAGCATTTCTGGCGGAAAAACCAATGTCAAACCGTTCGTGGAAATGCATGATCAGTACCGATACGGTACTGGCAGGATATCCGCATATTCATTATTATGGAAATGAAAAGATTCCGGAGAACTTTCTGGAACAATGCAGAAGATGCAGGGAACAAGAGAAAAGAGCTAGGGAAAGAGATAGAACATAGAGAACAGAGAGGATAAAAAGCATGGCAGAGCAAAGTTTAGAACAACTGGAACAGGAATTCCATCAGATCGTATCTGGTATTCATCCGGCAGATGTAGTAACGAAAGGAAATGCGCAGAAAAAGTGGAACTCCATTGCGAAACCGTTACACAGTCTGGGAAAACTAGAAGATCATATTATGCAGATTGCGGCACTGACCGGCGATACAGACGTGAATCTGAACCGGAAGGCGCTGATCGTGATGTGTGCGGATAACGGAGTGGTAGAAGAAGGTGTAACGCAGACAGGACAGGAAGTAACTGCAATTGTTGCAGAGAATTTTCTGACATGTAATACCAGTGCGGCGATCATGTGTAAAAAAGCCGGTGTAGACATCTTTCCCATCGATATCGGTATGG
>ERZ779820.2092-NODE-2092-length-11644-cov-4.125119_pt1 | contig 11644 bp, 10 predicted proteins | sample MGYA00511563_ERZ779820 | MGnify/ENA primary metagenome ERZ779820 (study PRJEB29588, sample SAMEA1964852) | human gut metagenome | biome: human gut; feature: human-associated habitat; material: faeces | place: Denmark | collected 2008/2010 ...
GTCCCTGCCAGAATCAGCAGGGCAGCCATACCAAGATACAGATATCCAAGCCGTTTCAGAGCCCGTTTTACTTCTAACTGAATCAATATGAAATAGGACTTCATTTTCTGTAAACTCCCGCCGTCTTCTATTTTACCTCTATGCCTACTGTATACCTGCAAGCTGAGACATCAGTCCGAAAATATTCCCGTATACCTCCATCATAATCTCTCCCCAGTCCTCTTCTGTTGCTGCCAGCACATCCAGCTCCTCTCCCTCCAGAGGCAATACTTCTTCCGAAAGAGGACCGTATCCCAGCTCACCGCTGAAATTCATGGTAATTCCTTCTGCCTCAACAGACAAGGAGTCTATATCTGCATAGATAGATTTTCCTTTCTCCAGCTCTGTCACCATGCCAGACCCGTGAATCTTTATCGGCTGCATTTCTGGAACAAGAAGTTCCATATCCAGCTGGCAGGATCCACTCTCCGTTATGTAAGTACCAGATGCATTCATTGTAATATTTCCATCTGAGGAAAGAACAGACACCGTATGATCGCTGTCCAGCTGCTCCCCGTCATAGCTTTCCTCTTTTTCATACAGAATATCCGTTGTCGCGCCCTCTGACGTAATGCTGAGACGTCCGTTCATATTCTCTGTCAGGTAGCTTCCACCATGAAGATCCAGAGCAAAATCAATCTGCGCCTCTCTTTTCTCCTTTACAGCCTCATCTGTATTTGCTCCGCTGCCCTCGCCTGTTCCTTTCGCCGCATCACTGCTGTCTCCTGTCCCGGCTTCTTCATTTGTCGGTTCCGATTCTGCTGCTTCCATATCTGCTTCCACAACTGTTGTTGTTCCTGTCAGGCTGGCAAGCCGTCCTTTCGGATCTACATAAACCGTCATATCCACATCCTGAAGAGACTGTTCCAGAATCTGAATCATCCAGTCTGTCTGCTCTTTGACTTCATCATAACTCTGCTGCAGCATTTCCTCTGCGGAGGGAAGATCTCCAGCCGCCATTGCTCCAGAAAACAGCTCTGTCATAGATACGCTCAGTCTCAGCTGATCCAGATATTGCTCTTTCAGCTCCTCATCATTCAGGAAAAAATCCGAGGATGTACGGAGAAATGCAATCAGAGAATCCTTGCTGATCTGTACATGGTATCCTTTACAAACGGTCTCCTTTCCATCTACCAAAAAGCTTCCTTTTTCTGCTTTCTCTACCATCATCGCCTGCTGAAAACTTTCCTTCGCCTTACAGCCCTTTTGATACCTGTCCAAAAGTCCTGGAAAATCAAGCTGTCCCTTTGCGGTTCCATTTTCCGGCTTTTTCATCATCTCCTGCACCAGCTCTGCCAGCTGCTCTGTATCCACTCCAGATGCCTCCAGATAGGGAGCCACCGTTGGAGAATTTTTCAAACTGTCCCCCAGGCTGTCATTTATTTTCAGAGTAAAAACACGATCCACCAGCTCTGGTACAGCTGCCATAAACACCTGATCTCCATAATAGAACTGGAGTTCTGCCAGATCCATATGATTATAATTCAGAGCCATTTCTGCTCTTGATTTCCAGTTTTCCAAATCTGCCTTTGAGCGGATCTCCAAGCCAGCTCCTGTCAGCATCTCCATTCCCGGTTGAGAACAGCCGTCTATCTGCATTCGAAAAATACTTTCACAGTTGACCTTTCCATAATTTTCCAAAAATTCCCTTAAACCAAATATTTCCTCTGCCCCGGTTATCTGATTATCAGAATTTACGCTTTCGAAAGCTGCAATCACCGTTTTTTTCGGATCCTCCATCAGCCGCGGTACTACTGCAATTCCAATTCCCACTGCTGCCACTGCCGCAGCCACACCGATCATCATTTTCCCGGACTTCTTTTTCTCGGGCTTCTTTTTCTCGGGCTCCGGACTTTCGGAAACTGCCTGCTCTGATGCTGCCAACCCATCCGTCGTATCTGACGTCCCTTTTGTTTCCTCCTTCAGGGCATTTGTCTCCACAGTCTCTGTTTCCTGACCACATACACGGCAGATCTTTTCATTTTCCTGTAGTTCAGCTCCGCATTTCATACACTTCATACACATTTCCTCCATTGTTTTTATGGTACCTCTCTCTGTTTCAGCTCCTGAGTATCTGCAAAAGTCCCGTTTTTAAAGCACTTAATCAGTTCCATTTCTGATAATCCGCCGGGAACTGATTCCATGTGCCCGTCCCGCAGCACATACAATTCTGTACACAGGCTTAGCTCCGCCATCTCATGAGATGTTAAAAGAATCGTTCCCCCAAGCCTTCTGTACTGCTCCAGATAATCTCGAATCACGGCCTTGCATTCTAAATCAAGCGCCGCCCCCGGCTCATCTAAAATCAATACAGAAGCATGATTAGACAGGGCACAGGCAATACTCAGCCTTTTTTTCATTCCGCCAGACAACGTGCAAACCGTCTTTTTCAGCATCTGATCCACTCCCAGCATTGCAGCTGGCCCGGAGATGAGATCCTTTTCCAGCTCCTTTTTGCTGCCCCGGTACCAAAGCCTCAGATTATCTCTCACAGTCAGTTCCTCTATCAGCGGATTTTCCTGAGGAACGTAAGCTGCTGCCTGAGAAAAAATCTTTGGATTGCTCACAGCTTCCTGGCTATCAAATAAAATCCTTCCCCCATCTGGTTTCCTTGCTCCGGCAAGAATAGACAAAAGCGTTGTTTTCCCACATCCGTTTCCTCCCACAATGCCCACACAGGTGCCTGGCTTTGCTGAAAATGATATCTTTCTTAATACCGGATGATGCCCGTATGATTTTTCCAGATCGCAAACCTCAAGCATTGCCTTTCTCGCCCCCTTCCCAGAAATTATTCTGAATTTTCTACACTTTATGCTATCACTATACTGTTTTTTCAATTCTTATGCAATGGATGTAAGAAAATTGTATGAATTTCAATACATTCACTTATTCTCTTTTACCCTGTTCCTTCTGAATCAGCACCACATTTGCTTTTTCATATTGATTAAAAACACTTTCATCAAATGCGGAAGCTTCCACTGTACCGTGATACCAGGACTTACCTTCAAAGTATATCTGCAGATCCTGATCCTGAAATCTGCGGCCATGACGGGCATAAATCTCATTTTTTGCCAGCCGCAGGGCATCATCTGACAGATTCAGCAGCTCTGACTCCTTTAAATACACCTGATGGCTGTTCGGGAAAATATATTCTCCCCCATCATAAGAAGCTGTCTTAGAATCAATCTGGAATGTTTTTATAATCTCTTCTATTTGATTCTGCAGTCTGGCATACTCTTCTCGAATGGACTCATCTTCCCAGTAATAACACACATCTGTAGGCTTACAAAGCAGATACACATAGGGACCATCTGTGCCTAACACACGACTTTCTGGTACATCAATGTAAGAACCGTCATCATAAATAACTATGGAAAATATCATCCCATCCCCCATCTTTTCATAAGAGCTTTTCTGATAATAGATCCGTCCGCCATTCTCTCTCTCTTCTTCCACAATCAACTCTAACCATTCATCTGGAATATCAATAGAAAATGCTGGGGGAGATAAACGCTCTGTTTCTTCTTCATTTTCTACCTGAAGCCGCCCGGCTGCCCCGGCTTCCCCGGCTTCCCCCTCTGTCTGAATCTCCCCGGCTGTACTGGCTTCCCCCTCTGTCTGAATCTCTCCGGCTGTCTGACTTTCCGCCTCTGCCATATCCACTGTAACTGCTCCAAAAGCCAGCTCCTGGTTTACCCAAACGCCAATCATTAAAGCCAGAATCACACCTGCAGCTGCTCCAATTCCCGCTCTGAGAATTCTCTCCTGTTTCCTGAATCGCTCCAGTATGCCTGCCTCCTTCTCACATCTCTGCCCCGGCATGGCGTAATTTTTCATAAGCTCCGCCACTTCCCGGTTTTCAGAACTGAAGCTCATAAGCTGACATTCCAGCTCCTGCGCCTCTTCTTCCTTTCCCATTTCCAGATATATCATCCTCAGTTGATTATAAATCCAGGGCCAGGTTCCAGGCTCCTTACTCATCTGGAGATACTGTCTCCCTGCCCTGCAGGCATCCTCCAGCCTGTGTTCCTCCAAGGCAAGTTTCATTTCCAGCCCCTTTGCATAAATCCGTTCTGCCTGTCGCTTTGTAAAAGAAGGCTTCTGAGCCTGAATCTGCTTCTGAAAGTCCTTCTCCGCCTTCGCTTCCTCCATATTTCCCATAAATTCCAGGCATACTGAACGCACCCTGCTCTCCTGAAGACGAAGATACTGGTTTTTACACGGCCAGGTTCTCCAGCAATTTGATATCAGCAAAGCCGCATCAAAACTTCAGGCCCTTTGAAATCCCAGCGCTGCGTGATACAAAAGCACCTGTCTTTCCCTCTGCATACAGGATCCACAGGCAGCCGCCATCAGATTCGCATATGCAGCCGTAAGCGGTCTTGTCTCCTGCTGCAGCAGTGTCTGCAGGCTTCTTTTTCTCCGTCTCACAATATATGCCCATGGAATCATAATGAGATACAGAAAAGCCATCATGACATAAGAGCTTCCCCGGCAGCTTCCTGATTTCATTATTAGCATATACACCATAATCAGTATGTCTCCGCCAAAGATGATACAAAACGCAGCCTCCTCCAGCGCAGCCCGTTTTTCATACATATGGAAAAGCTGCTCTCCCATTTTCCATGCTGATACGTCTCCTGGCAAACTGTTTTGATAAATCTGATTTGCCACAGACTCTGCTGCAGATCTATATTTTCCTCTTTTTCTCTCATATAAAAACAAAATTAAAAATAAAGTCTCAAACACTGTGGCCAGAAGATATATCCATTTCAAAGTTTTTTTCTCAAATCTGACAGTCAACGGTATTCCTGTTTTCTGCCAGTTTCTTATTTTCCAGCTTCCCTTCTCCTGGTCGTCCACACAGCTCACAAGAATCTCCTGCCTGGTTCCCACTGATTCTTTTGGAATCGTTCCCTGGATTATCCATCCGGTCATCCCTTCCTTTTGCATTTTTTCCTGCTTGAGCTTCAATCCATCCGTCAATGAAGCAATATCCAGCTGAGGATTAGAGGAAGTCACCTCCAGCTGGAATGCAGTATCAAACGGCTGCACAGAAATATCTATTATATGCCAATTTTCCCCTGTTATTACATATAACCGCAATATTATCAAAATCATCAGCACATAGACCGCCGGAACTGTCAGCCACCAACGACTGATTTTTATACACCTGTTTTTTTCTTTCACTTTTCTTCCCCCTTCTTCCTGCCTTAATCTTTGCATAACTGTTACACCTGAAATGATAAAAGAGCCGCCACAAAACGCAGTGAAGTCATTTTAACTTCGTCTGCGCCTTGCAGCCGCTCCCTGTCAATCAACTTATTGGTAACTGCTCAAAACGAGCCATCTTCTTGTCCGGCAAGGCCGAACAAGAAACATCAGAGATTGCTCCCGCCGTCCTGAATAGTTACCATTTATTTCCCTGCATCCTCGAAGGTCATGTTCTCTCCCAGAGTCTGACCATCTGCTGTTACAGTCAGATAAACCAGCTTCATATTCTCAATAAAGGTATTTGCTACAGCCTGCAGCTTCATCTCTGCCTGATCCCCCTCCGGGAACTGTGACAGCTCCAGCGTGCCGTATTCCTTTGTATCATTTTCAATCTTAAAGCCTGGAATCTTCACAACACCAGGGCCAACCTCTTCACTTGCCGGTGTACCCTCTGCCGTAAAGGATACTGCCTTTGTTCCCTCATCAAGAACGTTATACTGAATCAGCAGATCCACCAGCGCCTGAGCATCCAGTGTCTCTACACCTTCCATGGTGCCTTCCAGCTTGGAACCGTCCTCGCTGACTGTATATATCGAAATAATATCCAGATCCGGTGCGTCCAGATCCGGTGTCTTATCTGTTACAACGCCAGGCCCCTGAGTACTCTTGGGAACTGCCATATCAGAATTCTGTACCTCGCCAACCTTATGCTTTTCCATAGTCGGCGTACATGCTGCCAGTGACAAAACCATCATGGCACCAATAAAACACATGACTGCCTTTTTCATAATTGAAAGTGCCTCCTTCTAATTCTCCTCAGTTCTGCGGAACCATCGTTCCAGCTTCGCAAGTGCTTTTACCAGACTTTCTGTCTCATCCTCAGTCAGATTTTCCAGCACAGCTTCGATCATCTGCCGATGAAACTCTTCATGATGGCGGTAAGCCCGCAGCCCTTTTTCCGACAGAGAAATATAAACCACTCGCCGATCCTCTTTTCCTCTTTCCCGGATCACATAACCCTTTTTCACAAGGCTGTTCATGGCTATGGTCAGAGTTCCTACTGTCACAGAAAGCAGCTTGGCTATGGTTGACATATTCTTAGGCTCTCCCACTCCGATGGCCTCGATCACATGCATATCATTGTTTGTTATATCCTGATATTCCTGAGTAATAATCGCCTGTTCCTCCAGTTCCATAATATCACGGAACAGATTCACCAGAACATCGTTCAATGCTGCATAAGTATCCACATTTTCTCCTTATCGCACATGAAGGCAAAAAGTCTCTTCATGATTATACATGATTTCTATTTGTTCGACAACCTGCTATTTATTAGGAAATTCTTACAGGGTTGTGTTTTTTTTATGAAAAACCCAAAGTCAGCCATATGCTGACCGCCACTCCCACACCTGTGGCAAATAAAGCTCCTGCCAGGGCATACCGGGTTTTTCTTACATTGACAGAACCAAAGTATACACTGAGACAGTAAAAAACCGTCTCTGTGCAGCTCATCATAACAGAAGCACACATTCCCAGAGGGGAATCCGGACCTGCCTTTTCAAACAGATCCAACAGAAGCCCTGTGGCAGCCGAGTTGGATACCAGACGCACCAGCGTAACAGGAACCAGTTCTGTCGGCAAGTGCAGCCACCCAGCCGGGATAGAAAGCCACTGTCCCAGAGTCTCCAATAGGCCAGAGCTTCTCAGAACACCTACAGCAATCATAAGTCCCACAAACACCGGAAGCAGTCCGGCTGCCGTTTTCATTCCTGACGCAGCTCCCTCTAAAAAATCATCAAATACCGGCCGTCCTGACAACAGACCAAAACCTATAATGTAACAGACTGTCAACGGAATCAGAATCTGGGAAATCCACAGGATCATAGACCTTTCCTCCCAGATATCCATTCCGCAATTTTACAGAATATAACAGCTGCCAGTGTAGAACAGCCTGTCGCAATCAACGCAGGCCCTACCACAGCTGCCGGAGCCGCGGAGTGATACTGACTGCGGTAGGCAATCATAGAAACAGGAATCAGCTGCAGAGATGACACATTGAGAACCAGAAAGGTACACATGGCATTGCTTGCCTCTCCCCTGCTTTCCTTTGCCAGCGCCTTCATAGCCTCCAGTCCGGCCGGAGTAGCCGCCATGCCCACCCCCAGCATATTTGCTGCCAGATTGACAGCCAAAGGCTTTCTGGCCGGATGTCCGTCCTTTACATCAGGAAACAGAAAATCCAGCAAAGGACCCATTTTTCCCGTAAACCAGTCAATCAGTCCGGCATTCATTCCTACCTGAAGAATTCCGCACCAAAAAGACATGATTCCCAGCATGGTAAGGGCCAGAGACACCGCCGCCCCTGCAGAATCAATGAGGCTCTGGGTAACCGCACTTAAATTGCCATTTGCAGTTCCCCAGAGCACCCCCGCAAGAATCATAAAGCTCCATATATTATTTAACATCTTCCTGTCTCTTCCCAGCTTCCTTGCTTTCAGTCTATGGAAATAACAGGCTTTTTATGTCTGTCAGACAGGCTCTCCTGCCAGATCCTTTATTACAGCCTCAACCGTTTCAATTTTCTCGGCACGGCTGGCATTGGTGCCGCAGAAAAGCAGAGCCTGATCAAGAACTCCTTCTGCTGCGTTGGACAGGGCCTTTGTAATACAGTAAGGAATGCTGGCCGGATTACAGTGCTCCAGACACTGATAGCAGTGAGAAATCTTTGCATTTTCTCCCTTGGCCTTTCTTTCCTCTACCTGCTCCAGAAAATGGTTCCTGATTGCTCGTCCCGGCATTCCCACCGGACTCTGCGTAATCACAATATCCTCTTCCTTCGCATCAATATAGGACTGCTTGTAGCACATAGGAGCATCACACTCCTCTGTTGTTACAAAACGGGTTGCCACCTGAACCCCGTCTGCCCCCAGCTCCAGCGCGTGAAGAACATCCTGATGCGTGTAAATTCCTCCGGCAACCGCTACAGGAATATGCGTTTCATACTTATCTTCATAGGTCTTTACAACCTTCATAATTCCGCGGATTTCCTCATCGTAGGCATCCTGGCTGTAGGTTTCAGAAACATGAGCCGTATCTGCCCCGTACTGAGCCAGCTGCTCTCTGGAAAAGCCCAGATGGCCGCCTGCCAGAGGCCCCTCAATCACCAGGAGATCAGGAATTCTGTGAAACTTCCGATCCCACATTTTACAGATCACCATAGCTGATTTTGCCGTAGAAACAATCGGGGCAATTTTTGTTTTTGCTCCCTCTGTCAGCTCCGGCAGTGTTACAGGCAGTCCTGCGCCGGAAATAATAATATCAGCTCCAGCCTTGATTGCCTCCTTCACATACAGCGCATAGTTTTTTGTTGCCACCATAATATTGAATCCGATAATTCCATTAGGCGCAATCGCTCTGGCCTTATCAAATTCCGTTTTAATTGCCTTTAAATTGGCTTCCAGAGGCGCCTTTAAAAAGTCCGGATCCTGAAATCCAATCTGAGCAGTGGAAATAATTCCGATTCCTCCGGCCTTAGCCACGGCTCCGGCCAGAGAGGAAAGGCTGATTCCGACCCCCATTCCTCCCTGAATAATCGGGTATTTCGCTATCAGTTCACCTATTTTCAATGGTTTTAATATACTCATTCCTATCTCCTGAATCTGTTCTCCAAAGCTGTATCTCAAACAGAGGAGGCTATATTCTGCGGAACCGCTGATACCTCTGTTCTGCAAGCTCCTCAGGCTTCATATTTTCGTATCTGTTCAGAAAAGCAGACAGCTTTTCTCTGATGATTCCGGCAATTTCAGGCATCGTATCTGCACAGGCCGGCTGTTTTTCCGGAATAACGTCCTCGATCAGACCCATCTCACAGAGATCTGCTGCTGTGATCTTCATAACTCTGGCTGCATCTGCCGCCTTCTTGCTGTCCTTCCACAGAATCGAAGCAAAGCCCTCCGGTGAAAGAATCGAATAAATGGCATTTTCCATCATCCAGACCTCATTAGCCACAGCCATCGCCAAAGCTCCGCCGCTTCCGCCTTCACCAATAACCAGAGAAAGCACAGGCACTGTCAGAGATGCCATTTCAAACAGGTTTCTTGCAATCGCCTCTCCCTGCCCCCGCTCCTCTGCCTCAATACCGCAGAAAGCTCCTGGAGTATCCACAAAGCAGATAATCGGACGGCCAAAGGTTTCTGCCTGCTGCATCAGCCGCAGAGCCTTCCGGTACCCATCCGGAGACGGCATACCAAAATTCCTTCTGATATTTTCCTTTGTGGTTTTTCCCTTCTGCTGGCCGATTACCGTAACCGGAATCCCCTTAAAGGTAGCAATGCCGCCCACAATAGCGCCGTCATCCTTAAAATACCGATCGCCATGGAATTCCATAAAGTCATCAAAAATTGCATCAATATAGTCGGTTGCCACCGGTCTTGCTCCATCTCTGGATAAAAGAACCGTATCCCAGGCACTCTTCCCGGAACGGTTAAAAGAAAACTTTCCAGAAGCCTCAGCCTGTCCGTCTCTTCCGATTCCCGCATTTTTCAGAGTCAGTGCATCTGGCTTTCTGTGCATTCTCAGAATATCTGCAATCACCCGCTTCTGCTCATCACGGGGCACAATCTTATCTACAAATCCATGCTCCAGAAGAAATTCTGCTCTCTGGAAGCCCTCCGGAAGCTTCTGACCAATAGTCTGCTGAATGACACGGGGTCCTGCAAATCCAATCAAAGCTCCTGGCTCCGCCAGAATAATATCTCCCAGCATGGCAAAGCTTGCCGTTACTCCTCCAGTTGTGGGATCTGTCAGAACACTGATAAACAGCTGTCCTGCCTCATGATGGCGTTTCAGAGCTGCTGAGGTTTTCGCCATCTGCATCAGAGATACAATTCCCTCCTGCATTCTGGCACCTCCGGAGCATGCAAAAATAATCACAGGCAGCTTCTCCTCTGTTGCCCGCTCCACCATCTGTGTAACCTTTTCTCCTACAACATGGCCCATGCTGCTCATAATAAACCGAGCATCACATACGCCCACAGCAGCCGGAAGGCCGTGAATCATTCCCTTTCCGGTTACAATGGCCTCATTCAGCCTCGTTTTTTCTCTGGTTGCCTGAACCTTCTTTTCATATCCCGGGAAATCCAGAGGATTGGAAAACTCCATTTCCTGGTTCCATTCCTCAAAGGTTCCTTCATCAATCAGCATTTCGATCCGACGATAGGCATGAACCCGGAAATATCCGCCGCATTTGGGGCAGACATAATAATTGTTTGTTACATCTTCCACGTAAATGGGCTGTCCGCATTTATTGCATTTTCTCCACAGTCCCTGAGGAATACTCGGTTCTTCCGTTTTCTCCCGTTTCCCAGTCTTTACACGACTGTCAATTACAGTATATGTTTTTTTAAACATATCTCTCAGCATAATACTTCTCCTTGCCCTCTGGGCGAATCTCTGAGAACTTCAACAGTTTTTTCCTTCTACTTGCAGTATTCAGGAAAATAATTCGGAATAAAATCCGTATCAATCTCATGGCCATCCTGGTAAACCGGATTGCTCAGAATCTCATACTGGAAATCCAGGTTTGTATCAATTCCCTCTATGATCAGCTCGCCCAAAGCGCTTCTCATTTTTGCAATAGCTTCTTCCCGGTCCTTTCCATGGACAATCAGCTTCATCAGCATGGAATCATAGTTGGCCGGAACCCGGTAATCATTATAAATATGAGTATCTACGCGAACACCGTTTCCGCCTGGAAAATGAACGTTGCTGATCAGTCCCGGACAGGGCATAAAATTCCTGGACGGATTTTCTGCATTAATACGGCATTCAATCGCATGTCCCTGAATATGGATATCCTCCTGGCTGACGCTTAAATGCTCTCCCGCAGCCACACGGATCTGCTCTTTAATCAGATCAATACCACTGACAAATTCCGTTACCGGATGCTCTACCTGAATTCTCGTATTCATTTCCATGAAATAAAAATTCTTGTTCTTATCCAGTAAAAACTCAATAGTTCCCGCATTCTCATAGCCTACCGCCTTTGCGGCACGCACTGCAGTCTCTCCCATTTCCCGGCGAAGCTCCTCTGAAATTGCTACAGACGGAGACTCCTCCAGCACCTTCTGATGGCGGCGCTGAATCGAACAGTCACGCTCGCCTAAATGAACCACATTGCCGTATTTATCTGCCATAATCTGGAATTCAATATGTCTCGGCTTCTCCACATACCGCTCCAGATACATGGTATCATCAGAAAAGCCTTTGATCGATTCCATCTGAGCATTCTGGAAGTTGGAAGTAAAATCCGCCTCACTCCAGGACACCCGCATTCCTTTTCCGCCGCCGCCGGAGGATGCCTTGATCATCACAGGAAAACCTATTTCCTTTG
>ERZ779820.2100-NODE-2100-length-11619-cov-3.179609_pt1 | contig 11619 bp, 7 predicted proteins | sample MGYA00511563_ERZ779820 | MGnify/ENA primary metagenome ERZ779820 (study PRJEB29588, sample SAMEA1964852) | human gut metagenome | biome: human gut; feature: human-associated habitat; material: faeces | place: Denmark | collected 2008/2010 ...
TGTGATCGCCATTGTGCTGGCGTATCTTCTGGCACTGTATCTGCGGTTTGTCAAATCCCGGATCTCGAGAGCCATCGGCATGCTGTATCTGCTTCCGCGATTTGTACCGACCATGTGTGCCGTGTATGCGATGATCACGATCATCCGTGATTCTGGACTGATCAACCGGATCGGTCTGCTGTTCGGACTGGACATCAAGCTGGGGCTGATGTATCATGCAAGTGGTATCATCGTGATGAATATGTGGTTTAACATCCCGTTTGCAACCATGATGATCGCCGCAGGACTGGGAGCGATCCCGGATTCGATCATTGAGGCATCGAGAGACAGCGGTGCGGGAAGATGGAAAACCTTCACCAGCATGATCCTGCCACTGTCCATGAAAGATGTGGTGGTGGCATCCACGTTTGTATTTATGTCCAATGTGGGTTCCTTTACCACTCCGTACCTGATGGGCGGCAACTCACCGAAGATGCTCGGTATCGCTCTGTACGATCAGTTTAACAAATATCTGTCCTACAATCGTTCCGCAGCACTGTCTGTGATCATGTTCCTGATCTGTTCAGTGTCTGCAGCAGTTTATATCTATACAAATCTGAAAGAAAAGGACTGGGAAAAATAATGGGAGAGACTATGATAACCGCCCATTCCGGAGCGGACGGAACGAAAGAAAACAGTCTGGAATTCGTAGCGTATGCGATGCAGACAGGAGCCGATGCACTGGAAGTAGATGTGCGGATGGGAGAAAACGGAATTCTGATTCTGTCCCACGATAAGACAGATGAAGATGCGGTACGTCTTGCCGATGTATTCCGTATGATGGGAAAATATCCGGGGATGCGGATCAACTGCGATCTGAAAGAGTGTGGGCTGGAAGTGGCGGTTCGTCAGCTGGCCCTGATATCCGGACTGAAGACAGAGCAGATCCTTTATTCCGGAAGTGTCCGTCCGGTTCCGGTGACAGAATCCTGTATCTGGAGAGATGTGGAAGTGTTCTGGAACATCGAGGAATATCTTCCGGATATTTATAAGGAACAAAAAGAGGATCTTCTTTTTGAACAGGCGGCATACAAAATCAGCAGAGCCTGCAGAAAATACGGAATACATACCGTGAATGTAAATGAAAAGATTGCCACAGAAGAATTTATCCGTGTGACCGGTGAAAATGATATTGATCTGTCCGTCTGGACCGTCAATGATGAGGAACGGTTCCGGGAGCTTCTGGGACAGGGCGTAAAAAATATAACAACAAGAAATGTGAAGATGGCATGTGAAGTCAGAAGCTGTGAAAAAAGCAGCTGATGACCTGAGAAAAGTCCGGAAACCGGAAAAATCACCGGTTATTTCCGGGCTTTTTTCGATTTGTGAGAACAATACCAAAAACACCTCGCGGGATATTATCAGTGAACGAATCAGAAACATACCAAAAAACTATGTTTATGGCGAAAATGAATTGACAAATGTACCTTCCTTTGCTAACATGATAAAGTATGATTGTTAAAAAATCAGGCCAAATAAGGAGGAGAAAGAGTAAAATGAAAAGATTCAAAAAACTTGTATCTGTACTTACTCTGACAGCGATGCTTGCAGCAAGTCTGACAGCCTGTGGCGGAAAAGATCCGGTTGCAGAAGATGACAGTACAGCAGGCACAACCACTGCCGACAGCAGTACAGCTACCACAGAGACTTCTGGTGACAGCACATTTACCTATGCCATCTCCGGGGACCCTACAGAGACTGTCAATGTTATTACAACATCTGACCGTTGGGGATTATCTACTGTAAAGATGATCTACTCCCCACTGTATATGAATAATGCCGATGGAATTAACTGGTTCCTGGCTACAGATTATAGCGTATCCGATGACAATCTGACCTATACATTTAAACTGAGAGATGATGTGAAATGGTCTGACGGTGAACCATTTACCGCAGATGACGTGGTATTCACATACGAAGCCATGGAACAGGAGGATAACCTTGGCTGGGCTTATTCTCAGCTGGTTTACGATCAGGGAACGGTAAAAGTGGAAAAAGTGGATGACTACACCGTATCTTTCACATTCCCGTTCGTAACACCTACGGCTATCGAGATGTTAAGTCAGATTTTCATTATGCCGGAGCACATCTACAAAGATGTCACAGATTTTGAGCATAACGATTACAACATGAACTCCGTAGGAACCGGTCCTTACAAACTGGTAGACTATCAGTCAGGCTCATATCTGAAATTCGAAGCAAACGAGAATTATTATAAGGGCGAACCATCAATCAAAAATGTTGTATTCCAGATTATCGAGAACGCAGACACAGCAATCCTTGCCCTGCAGAATGGTGAAGTAGATGCTTACCAGATGACACCGCAGCAGGTGAAAAAGCTGGATCTGGATGCAAGCAACCTGTCTACTTACTCCTACAGTGAAGGACGTGTTGGCTATCTGGAGATCAACTGCAATCGTGTAACAGATGAAAAAGTCCGTAAAGCACTGCTGTATGCTATGGACAGAAAAGCCATGGATGATGCAGCGTTTGAATCTTCTGAATATTATAGTATTCCGTATACTTTCCTGCCAACAAACAGCCAGTTCTATACAGAAGATGGTGTGGAAAAATACGAGCAGGATGTTGACAAAGCAAAAAGCATGCTGGAAGATGCAGGCGTAAGTGGTCTGAAGCTGAAACTTGGTTATATGTCCAGTGATGCGGTACAGTCCGCACAGGCTCTGCTGATTCAGGAACAGCTGAAGGAAGTTGGAGTAACCGTAGAACTTGCCGGCGGAGACGGAACAGCCATTGCAAACGCAATGAAGGATCCGGATAACGAGTACGATATGTATCTGGGCGGTTATATCATGGGTATTGACCCGGATACCTTCTCCAGCCTGTTTGAAAATGATGGTGCTTACAACTACATGCACTACAGTGGATACGATACCATCGATCAGCTGTTTGAGGAAGGTCGTTCTGAATTGGATGAGTCTGCAAGAAAGGAAACCTATGCAAAACTGCAGGCAGCTGTCCAGGATACAGGTGCTTTCTATCCGATCATTTCCAACAACAAGATCCTGGTTGTAAACAACAGAATCCAGGGTGTGGAAGATACAGGACTTGTTCCGGTATATACCTTCGAGGATACTTCCAGTCTGAAAATTGCTGAATAAGTAATCATCAAAGATTAGACACTATTTATAATGAGGGCGGAATTCTTCTGAAACAGGCGAAGAGTTCCGCTTTTTGGGCTTAAGAATGAAAAACAAAAGGAGAAAAAGGTATGGCAAAGTATATTTTCAAACGTATTCTTACTGCGATCCCACTGATCATCGTGATCACGATCCTGTGTTTTTCTCTGATTCATCTGGCACCGTATGATGCAATTGATGCCATGACAACTCCAAAGATGTCTCCGGAGATGGTACAGATGATCCGTGAAAAATACGGCTATGATCAGCCGGTCTATGTGCAGTATATCCGCTGGCTGGAAGGAATCCTGAATGGAAACTTCGGCTATTCTATCGTGACAAAAACGAATATTTTCGATGAGCTGGCGACAAGAATCCCGAACACGATCAAGCTGGTGCTGCCGTCTTATCTGACGGCCTATGTGATCTCAATCGTGCTGGGTCTGGTGGCCGGTTCTCACAAAAACAAATGGCTGGACAAACTGATCGACGGGATCTGTTCCCTGTGGATCGCGATGCCGACTTTCTGGGTAGCGATGCTCTTTATCTATCTGTTCGGCTATAAACTGCGGATCCTTCCGATCCTTGGCATGCATACGGTAGGCGTGAATACCTTGTCTGATTTCCTGTTGCATTTTATTACACCGTATCTGGTGCTGACACTGGCATTTATCCCGGACAATGTGCGTTATGTGCGTTCTTCCACGATCACACAGTACTCCGAGGATTATGTTATGGTACAGAAGGCATTTGGTGCTTCCAAAGCAGAGATCATGTTCAAACATGTCTGTAAGAACGTACTGCTTCCGGTTATCACAAAACTGGGTATGGCATTGCCAACGCTGGTAACAGGTGCGGTTATCACGGAAACCGTATTCAGCTGGCCGGGTATCGGACCGTATTTTATCAAGGCGGTGCAGGGTATGGACTATCCGATTGTTATGATCGTTTTGATATTGTCTTCCACCCTGGTAGTCCTGGGAAACCTGCTGTCCGATATTTTATACTGCGTGACAGATCCGCGTATCAGAAAGATGGGGTAATCGTATGGCAATGAATCATTCTCAAAAAAAACGTCTGGAAAATGTCTGGGAGGCATTAAAACACGACAAAATCGCAATATTTTCTATTATCTTCCTTGCACTGATCCTGATATTATCCTTACTGGCTCCGGTACTCCCGCTGGAACCGAATAAAACCGATGTCGCTCATATGTTAGAGGCACCAAGCAGTGCCCATATTTTCGGAACCGATGAAGTGGGTCGTGATTATCTGGCACGTGTTATCTACGGAGGCCGTGTGTCCCTGCTGGTCGGCGTGCTTGCCATGCTGATGAGTGTGACCATCGGTGTCACTGTTGGGATCCTTGCCGGTTATCTCGGCGGTATCATAGATGGTATCCTGATGCGGATCGTTGACATTCTGCAGTCCATTCCGTGGCTGATTCTGGTTACAGTTATCAGTATTTTCTTCAAACAGGGACTGGTGTCCATTATTATCGTGATCGGATTCTTCTCCTGGATGGAAATTGCCCGCCTGGTGCGTGCGGAGGTTATGTCCGTCAAAGAGAGGGAGTACGTCCTCTATGCGGACTTTGCCGGCGTGCCGTTATTTAAAATGGTACTCCGTCATCTGATTCCTTCGGTACTGCCGACGATCATCATCGCAGCGACCACCAGTATCTCCAATGCGATCATGACAGAGTCATCCCTGAGTTTCTTAGGGATAGGTATTCAGGAACCGCTGTCTTCCTGGGGAAAATTACTGCAGAGTGCGCAGAGTAACCTGCAGAATGCCGTTTACATGGCGATCATCCCCGGTCTTTTGATCATGCTGACCATCTTTGCGTTCAACAAACTGGGCAATCTGCTTCGGATCTATGTAGATCCCCGTGTCATGGACGCAGGCAAATAGGAGGAGTGGAGATGAAAGAAAACAGAGTATTAACCATAGACAATCTGACCACTACGTTTGAGAGTCACAAACAGAAGATTCAGGCGGTGCGCGGTGTCTCCCTCCATGTGGATGAAGGAGATATTCTGGCTATTGTAGGAGAGTCCGGAAGTGGGAAAAGTGTAACTATGAAGTCGGTCATGGGACTCCTCGGAGAAAATGCAGATGTGCAGGCAGATCATCTGGAACTGCTGCAGAAGGATCTGCTGTCCATGTCTGAAAAAGAAAAACGGAAAATGCGTGGAAAAGATATGGCAATGATCTTCCAGGATCCGATGACTGCCCTGAATCCGCTGAAAAAGATCGGATATCATATGATCGAGGTACTCCGACGTCATCAGAACCTGAGCAAGGCAGAAGCAAGAAAAGTAGCCATCGATATGCTGGGAAAGGTAGGAATCCCGTCGGCAGAAAGCCGGATGGATCAGTATCCCCATGAATTTTCCGGTGGTATGAGACAGCGTGTCATGATCGCAATGGCGTTGGCTTGCCAACCGCAGATTTTGATCGCCGATGAACCGACAACCGCACTGGATGTAACCATCCAGGCACAGATTCTGCAGCTTCTCAAACAGTTAAATGAAAATGAGCAGATGAATATTATTCTGATCACCCACGATCTCGGGGTGGTAGCTTCCCTGGCGAAACGGATCGAAGTAATGTACGGAGGTCTGATCATGGAAGAGGGAACTACAGAAGAGATCTTTGAACATCCGACCCATCCGTACACGAGAGCACTGCTTCATGCGATTCCAAAATGTGAGAGCGGATGTCGGGAACGCCTCGAACCGATCCCTGGTATGGCACCGTCTCTGGCGAATCCGCCGGCAGGATGTCCATTTGTGACCCGCTGTCGGTTTGCATGCGAGGAATGTAAGAAAGGGATCCCGTCCATGCGGGCATATTCCGATACCCAGTCCTCCAGATGTATCTTCACAAAAGAAGAACTGGGCGAGAAAGAGAAGAAAGAAGAGGAGAAATAATATGGAAACAAAAGAACAATATCTTCTGGAAGCGAAGAATCTGTCCAAGTATTTCCCGGTCAAAAATTTCTTCGGAAAACTGGTACAGGAAGTACGGGCGGTGGACCGTGTGAACCTTTCCATTAAAAAAGGAGAAACCTTCGGTCTGGTGGGAGAGTCCGGCTGTGGAAAGTCCACACTGGGACGTACTCTGATCCGTATGTATGAGCCGACCGATGGAATCTTAACCTACGACGGTCACGACATCACAAAGACAAAAGGTAAAGAACTCCTTGCATATCATAAAAGAATGCAGATTATTTTTCAGGATCCTTATTCTGCGCTGGATCCCCATCAGAATGTAAGAGAAATCATGGCTGAACCGATTGCTGTCTTTGAAAATCTTCCGGAAAAAGAGATGGATGAGCGGATCGTAAGCCTTCTTGAAAAAGTAGGTATGAAGGCAGACGATATGGAAAAATATGCCTATGAGTTTTCCGGCGGACAGCGTCAGCGTATCGGTATCGCAAGAGCCTTATCCGTCAATCCGGAATTCCTGCTCTGCGATGAGCCGATCTCCGCACTGGACGTATCGATCCGTGCCCAGGTCCTCAATCTGCTGAAGAAATTCCAGAGAGAAAAACAGGTTACTTATCTGTTTATCGCCCATGACCTTTCCATCGTACGGTTCATTTCCGACCGTATCGGTGTTATCTACAAAGGAAATATCGTAGAGGTTGCGGACGCAGAGGAGCTGTTCAACTTCCCGCTGCATCCATACACCCATTCCCTGATCTCTGCGATCCCGATTCCGGATCCGCAGCTCGAGAAGAATAAGGTGCTGTACACCTATGACCCGTCCATTCACGATTATTCCGTGGACAAACCGGAGTTCGTGGATATCGGACACAACCACTTTGTATATGGAAATAAAAAGGAGATCGAAGAGTACAAGGCACTCCGTGAAAAGGGAGAGCCGCTGCAGCCGATCACCATCCGAAAGCCTGGAGAGGAAGTAAAAGAGGAGAACCACGAGGTTCATCTTTCTAAGGCAGAAGATGAATTCCTGAAAACTCCGGTTCACGATACCGGAAGCGTCTGGTACAAAGTGCTGTCATTCTTCTTCCCGATTATCGGTATCATCGCCGCAATGGTATATAAAAAGAAACAATACTATCACAACTACAAAGCATGCAAGCAGGGCGCGCTGTACGGATTTGCTGTACTTGCCGTGATTCTCCTGATCTTTATCATTGCATTGATTTTAGTTGCCCTATAGTGGACAGGAAAGAAAAAGTGGCCCGGAACCAGGAAAAAGGTTCCGGTGCCGCTTTTTTTGATTTACGCGAGCAACGAGCCAAAGTCCGTGCTTGCACGAGACCTTGGCGACTGCCGCGATAACTTGAGAAACTCGCAGAGCGTGTTTCTCATAGTTTACAGGAAACTTCGTTGAAATTTTCTGTAAATTAAAAAAGTTGTGGCTTCCGGAACGAAGTGCGAGATGAATTCCGTTCCGATTTTACTTGACGGGCGATGTGTTTTTTGGGACAATAAATCACAGCGGAAAAGGAAAATTAGAATGAAAGAGGAGCAAAAAAATGGGAAGAACAGTAAAAGATCCGAACAGACGGCTGCCAAAGCCGGTACAGAAGGTCTGGCTTTCCGAAAAAAATGTCGGACGGCGCATCCTGCTTGTAGTACTGCTTCTGGCGACTGGATCCGGTTTTCTGGTGTATGGTTTTATGAACTTTCTTCACGGAGATTCCGGCTGGCGTGAGATCAGTGTAAAGGCAAGCGCGGATTTGAACTGCGGTGAGGATTTTACCTTGAAATATAACGTTGGCGCAAGCGGGGTTTCCGCAGGCGGGGAGGCAAAGGCACTTTCGCTGCTTTACACAGATGCGGCGGTGAAAGGCTACCGGCTTTTCAATATAGATGAGAGCTTTGAGGATGTGACAAACCTGTATGATATCAACCAACATCCAAATGAAGTGCTGACGGTAGATCCGGTTTTATACGATGCACTGAAAAAAGTATCCGATGCCAATTGCCGGGAAATTTATCTGGGACCGCTGTATGCGTCCCTGGAAAATCTCTGCGCCAGCAATGATGATGCGGCTGCAGCGCAGTTTGATCCGAACCGGAACGATGCGGCAGCAGAAGAAACGGCAGCAGTTGCTGCCTTTACACAGAACCCGGATGATATTTCACTGGAGCTGTCAGGGGAAAACCAGGTCTGTCTGCATGTGTCAGACGCGTATCAGGCGTATGCCGCAGAGATGGGCTATACCGCATATCTCGACTTTTTCTGGATGAAAAATGCTTTTTTGATTGATTATCTGGCGGATACGATTCGCGGCGAGGGCTATCAGCTCGGCATTATTTCCAGTAAGGACGGTTTCGTGCGCTGTCTCGATGAAACGGGAGAAAAAGAGTACCGGTATCCACTGTATCATCTTTCCGGGAACGAAATCCAGTCATACGGAACAATGACGTATGAAGGACCGAAAAGCATCGTGTTTTTCCACGCTTACCAGGCGGGCAGCCCGGATGCGTACCGCTATTATCAGTATCAGGACAAAACGATGTGCACGCCGTATCTTAGCGCGGCAGACGGAAAAGACCACACAGCAGCATCAGAACTGATCGTCTATTCCGGTGAATATGGCTGTGCCAATACGCTGCTTGCAGCATTTTCTGATTATCAGGCCGAATCGCTTTCCAGGGAGTCCCTGGAAACACTGACTTCACAGAACATTTACAGCATCTGGTTTGAGGACGATGAGATGCAGACGACAGATGAAGATCTTGCCGTAATCGTAGGAAATGAATAAAAAACAAACCAGATTTGCATTGTACAATCGCAGTTAGGATGGTAGAATAAAAACAGAATTTGAAAAATCATTTCCACAATCTGCAAGCCCCACTTCGCGATCTGTTTTGACCTTATCCGGTTGCTGCAGACCGTTTGGGCTGAAAATGGGACTCGCAGCTCACGAAAAGCTTTTTTCAAACACGCTCTGGCATGAATGAGTGCTTTTTTATGCGATTTTGTATGGGGGAAGCAGCAGCGAGAGCACGTAAAATAAAAAAGGAGGGGTTATAATTTTGAAAATGGAAGAAAAATTATACGATTATATGGATTGGGCGGAAATAGAAGCCGTGGTCTATTCCGAGGAAAATCATCCAAGAGACATCTTGGGACCGCGCGTAACGGAGGATGGTATTTTGATTCAGGCGTTTTTCCCGGGCGCAACCCGTGCAGCCGTACATACGATCCGCGACGGAAAACAGACCGAGATGGTTTGCGAGGATGAGGCGGGATTTTTCGCTGTGCTGCTTCCAGGAAAGAAAATTCCGTCCTATACGCTGATCTACTGGGACGGCGACGGAAACCAGATGGAGCATTACGATCCGTACGCCTATCCGATGCAGTTCACCGAGCAGGAACAGAAACAGTTTGAAAACGGCATCTGTTATTCCATCTATGAGAAGCTGGGTGCACACCCGGTAAAGATCGATGGTATCAGCGGTGTTTACTTCGCTGTCTGGGCACCGAATGCGATCCGTGTCAGTGTTGTCGGAAATTTCAATAACTGGGACGGAAGAGCATATCAGATGAATCTTCTGGAGTCCGGAATCTACGAGCTCTTTATCCCCGGTGTTCGCGCGGGCGACATCTATAAATATGAAATTAAGGCAAAGGGCGGTCTGACGTATCTGAAATCGGATCCATACGCGAATGCAGCACAGCTGCGTCCGAACAATGCGAGTGTTGTGGTTGATCTTGGAAAATATGCCTGGCAGGATGAGAACTGGATGAAGAAGCGTGGTGTCACACAGGGCGACAAAGCGCCGATTTCTGTTTATGAAGTGCATCTTGGCTCCTGGAAAAAACCGGACGATGGCCGTGAATTTTATAACTACCGTGAGATCGCTCCGATGCTGGCTTCTTATGTGAAAGAGCTCGGCTACACCCATGTTGAGCTGATGCCGGTGATGGAGCATCCGCTCGATGAATCCTGGGGTTATCAGGTAACGGGCTATTACGCACCGACAGCACGATACGGAACGCCGGATGACTTCCGCTATTTTATGGATACGATGCACCAGAACGACATTGGTGTTATTCTCGACTGGGTACCGGCACACTTCCCGCGCGATACCTTCGGACTTTCTGCGTTTGACGGAACGTGTCTGTACGAGCATTTTGACCCGAGACAGGGATCCCATCCACACTGGGGCACGCTGATTTACAATTACGGCAGACCGGAAGTAAAGAACTTCCTGATCGCCAATGCGCTTTTCTGGGCAAAAGAGTACCATGCCGACGGAATCCGTATGGATGCGGTTGCATCGATGCTGTATCTTGATTATGGCAAGCAGGACGGGGAGTGGGTCGCAAATATCTACGGCGGAAATGAGAACCTTGAGGCAATCGAATTTTTAAAACATCTGAACTTCAAAAAAGAGTTCCCGGATGCGCTTCTTATCGCAGAGGAATCGACCGCATGGCCGAAGGTGACGGGAGAACTCGACGATGAAGGACTTGGCTTCGACTACAAGTGGAACATGGGCTGGATGAATGATTTTACGGAATATATGAAAAACGATCCGGTATACCGCGGGGCACATCACGATCAGCTGACTTTTTCTATGGTATATGCATACTCGGAGAAATTCATGCTGAGTCTGTCGCACGATGAAGTGGTTCACCTGAAAGGGTCTATGTATACCAAAATGCCGGGTACACCGGAGCAGAAAATGGCAAATCTTCGTCTGGCGTACGCTTATCAGATGGTGCATCCCGGAAAGAAGCTTCTCTTTATGGGACAGGAATTCGGACAGGAAAAAGAGTGGAATGAGAAACAGTCCCTGTCCTGGGAGCTTCTTGAGGACAAGGAACATCTGCAGCTAAAAAACTATATGGCGGCACTTCATGCATTCTACAAAGCAAATCCGGCATTGTATCAGCTTGACGAAAAGCCGGAGGGCTTTGAGTGGATCAATGGCATGGAGTGGGAAAAGAATCTTCTGATCTTCCTTCGCAGAACAAGGAAGAAAGAAGACACGCTGCTTGTCGTATGCAACTTCTCGAATGTCGAGTACGATGATTTCCGCATTGGTGTGCCGTATCCAGGAAAGTACAAAGAGATGTTCAACAGCGATGCGGAAAGCTATGGCGGAACAGGCGTCGGAAATCCACGCGTGAAAATGTCGAAAAAGACAGAATGCGACGAACGGAAAAACTCGATTACCGTGAAACTCGCACCGCTTTCTGTTCAGGTATTTTCTTATACGAAGCCGGAGACGGGCGCTGCAAGCAATAAGAGCGCAAAGGCAAAAACTGCAGCGAAGGCGGCAGCAGAGAAGAAAACCGGAAAGAAGGGAAAACCGGCTGGAAAAACGGAAGAAGCAGTAAAAGCAGTAAAAGCAAAGAAAACAACAAAGACTGCCCAAAAAGCAGAGAAAAAGGTATCGGAAAAAACGGTGAAAACCGCAGAGAAAAAGCAGGGAACTACGAC
>ERZ779820.2108-NODE-2108-length-11586-cov-4.840864_pt1 | contig 11586 bp, 8 predicted proteins | sample MGYA00511563_ERZ779820 | MGnify/ENA primary metagenome ERZ779820 (study PRJEB29588, sample SAMEA1964852) | human gut metagenome | biome: human gut; feature: human-associated habitat; material: faeces | place: Denmark | collected 2008/2010 ...
AAGCATTTTACACCTGTTTTATGAAATTTTGCTTGGCTCTGAACAGTTACATTTTATCATAAAAAGAACATAATTTCCTATATTTTACCACATACTAATTAAAATATAATTATGGAGGAAATGTGCCATGAAAGCCACAGGGATAGTCCGGAGGATAGATGATCTTGGAAGAATCGTAATTCCGAAAGAAATAAGAAGGACATTGCGGATCCGCGAAGGTGATCCACTGGAAATTTTTACAGACAGAGAAGGAAAGGTGATTTTAAAGAAATATTCTCCGATCGGTGAACTAGGATCACTGGCAGGGATTTATGCAGATAGTCTTTCAAAGACACTTGGCTGTACAGTCTGTATCACTGACACGGATCAGGTGATCGCGGCAGCAGGAAACGGGAAGAAAGAACTTCAGGAAATGCTGTTGAGTGCAGAGCTGACAGAAGTGTTTCAAGAAAGAAAGACCGTGTTGAAAAAGAGCGGTGACGCTGAGTTTGTAGCAATTACAAAAGACAGGAGTGAATACAGCGAGGAAATAATCAGTGTGATTCTCAGTGAAGGTGATATTGCAGGCGGAGTGATCTTTCTGCAGAAAAATGAGAAAAAGCATTTTGGAGAAATGGAAAAGAAGTTTGCGGCAGGCGCAGCAGATCTGCTTGGGAGGCAGTTAAGTTAAAAGTGTCATATTTTTCCAGGAGGATGCATAGAATAGTATCAGTGGAAACCGGACATGCATCGAAAGGAAAAGAAAATGAGAGAAAATCATGGGAAAAAAGGGATAATATACGCAGAAAATTTAGTGAAGGCATTACTTTGCGCCTATCTGGTCACAGGAATGTTTCTGTTAATTCTTGCACTTCTCCTTTATAAAGCAGGATTGAGTGAAGAAAATGTAAATCTGGGAATTATTCTCATTTATGTAATAGGAACTTTTTCCGGTGGTTTTGTGATGGGAAAACTGGAAGGCCAAAAGAAGTTCCTCTGGGGGTTTGGAACCGGTGTGGTTTATTTTGTTCTATTACTGCTCATCTCATTTGGAATGTACCGTGAGGTTTCGTCAGGGACAGGCGATTTGTTTCTGACATTTGTACTTTGTACCGGAGGCGGAATGCTTGGTGGGATGGTCGCATGAAGAAAAACCAGACAGATGTGTGAAAAAATACTTTAAAAACCTGGCTGTGTGTGCTATAATAGCGAAAGCAATATGTGCGAAGTTAGGAGGAGTAAAAATGAAACACATTAAAACACTGAATACACAGACACTGAACAACACAGTTAAAAAAGGTGGATGCGGAGAGTGCCAGACATCTTGCCAGTCTGCATGTAAGACATCCTGTACAGTAGGAAACCAGACTTGCGAAAACGCAAAATAAGAAAACCTGAAAGTGAAGATAATGTTGCTGCAGAGTTGCTTTGAGCGGTGATACTGCCTGCAATTATGCGAAAACAGCAACAGGATTACAGGTGAGGCAGCGGTGCAAATCGCTGCCTTAAGCATGTTTTAGACGTATCTGCTTTAGAGTTGCATTGTGAAAATGCCGGGCTTTGAACAGTTACAAATAGATTTACAAATACATATAGAAAGCGAGGTATCCACGTGATACATCAGTACCAGAACAATGGATATAATATCGTCCTCGACGTGAACAGCGGAGCTGTACATGTTGTGGATCAGGAAGCGTATGATGTCATCGAAGTGCTTAATCGCATGAATGAAGATCATACAGTGGAGACATTGAAATCTCCGGAAACAGCAGAAGCATTGAAAAAAGAGCTTGGAGAGAAATATTCTGAGAAAGATCTGCTGGATATTTTAGAGGCAGTAACAGAACTGACGGAACAGGGACGTCTGTTTACAAAAGACATTTATGAGAGCTTTATCGACGTTGTAAAGCAGCGTAAGACAGTTGTTAAGGCTTTATGTCTTCATATTGCACATGACTGTAACCTTGCCTGTAAGTACTGCTTTGCGGAAGAGGGAGAATACCACGGCCGCAGGGCTTTGATGTCTTACGAGGTTGGTAAGAAAGCACTTGATTTCCTGATCGCGAATTCAGGAACAAGAAGAAACCTTGAGGTTGACTTCTTCGGTGGTGAGCCGCTGATGAACTGGCAGGTTGTCAAAGACCTGGTTGCTTACGGAAGAGAGCAGGAGAAACTTCATGACAAGCATTTCCGTTTCACACTGACAACAAACGGAGTTCTTTTGAACGATGAAGTTCAGGAGTTCGTGAACAAAGAGATGGACAACGTTGTCATCAGTCTTGACGGAAGAAAAGAAGTGAATGACCAGATGCGCCCGTTCCGTAACGGAAAAGGAAGCTATGATCTGATTGTTCCGAAGTTCCAGAAGCTGGCAGAGAGCCGTAATCAGGAGAAGTACTACATTAGAGGTACATTTACAAGAAATAATCTGGATTTTTCCAAGGATGTAGAACATTTCGCAGATCTTGGATTCAAGCAGATGTCAATCGAGCCTGTAGTAGGTGATGACACAGAACCATATGCAATCCAGAAAGAAGATCTTCCACAGATCTTTGAAGAATATGATAAACTCGCAAAATTCCTGATCGAGCGTGAGAAGAGCGGAAGAGGATTCAATTTCTTCCACTTCATGATTGATCTTGAAGGAGGACCGTGTGTGTCCAAGCGTCTGTCCGGCTGTGGCTCAGGTACAGAGTATCTGGCAGTGACACCTTGGGGTGATTTCTACCCATGTCATCAGTTTGTAGGACAGGAAGAATTCCTCATGGGAAATGTTGATGAGGGAATTACAAAACCGGAGATTGCGGAAGAATTCCGAGGATGCAGCGTATATTCCAAGGAAAGCTGTAAAACCTGCTTTGCCAGATTTTACTGCAGTGGTGGCTGTATGGCGAATTCTTACAAGTTCCACAATACGATCCATGATACTTACGAAGTGAGCTGTGAGATGGAGAGAAAACGTGTGGAATGTGCGATCATGATAAAGGCTGCCCTGGCGGATGAAGAACAATAAAATTACAGAGCAGTAGTCAAGAAAGGAAAGAAAGAGATGAAGAAAGGCAAGAGTATTCTAAGCCTCATTCTCGTAATCGCAGTTACAGCACTCTTCGGTATGACCTGTGTGCTTGGACTTGATTTAAAGGGAATGGGAGCTGCAAAGAACATCAATCTTGGTCTTGACCTGGAAGGTGGAGTCAGCATTACATATCAGGTAAAAGGTGACAAGCCATCTCAGGCAGACATGGATGACACCGTGTACAAGCTTCAGAAACGTGTGGAGCAGTACAGCACAGAGGCACAGGCTTATCAGGTTGGAGACAACCGTATCAGTATCGAGATTCCGGGTGTGAGCGACGCAAACAAGATCCTGGAAGAACTCGGACAGCCGGGTTCACTGTACTTTATCAAGCATAAAGACAGTGAGGGAAATGAAAACTATTCCCTGACAGCTTCCGGATACACACTGAATAAGTCGATCGATGAACTGAAAGATACAGACTCCATTGTACTGACAGGTACAGAAGTAAAGACAGCTTCAGCCGGAGCGATCAATGACTCAACAACAGGAAACAAAAAGTACGGAGTTGACCTTGAACTGACAGAGGAAGGTGCTGAAAAATTTAAGGCAGCAACAGAAGAAGCTTATAACAACAATCATGATACAATTGCTATTTACTATGATGGTGCTCTGATCAGTGTTCCAAGTGTAAAAGCAGTGATCGAGAATGGAAAGGCTCAGATTTCAGGAAATATGGATTACGAAGAGGCTGATAATATTGCTTCCACGATCCGTATCGGTGGACTGAATCTGGAACTGGAAGAGCTGAGTTCAGAAGTCGTTGGTGCACAGCTTGGACAGGATGCTCTGAAAGGAAGCTTGATCGCCGGAGCAATCGGTCTGGCGATCGTATGTGTATTCATGTGTTGGGTATACCTCCTTCCGGGACTTGCATCCAGCCTTGCACTGATCCTTTATACAGAACTGATCCTGATCCTTCTGAATGCATTTGATATCACACTGACACTTCCGGGTATCGCAGGTATCATCCTCGGTATCGGTATGGCAGTAGATGCGAACGTTATCATCTTCGCCCGTGTGAAAGAAGAGCTGACAGCAGGAAAGAGTGTACACGCTTCTCTGAAATCAGGATTCCAGAAAGCAATGTCCGCAATCGTTGACGGAAATATCACAACGCTGATCGCAGCCGGTGTGCTGTGGCTTCGCGGAAGTGGTACTGTAAAGGGATTCGCCCAGACACTTGCACTGGGTATCGTCGTATCCATGTTTACAGCACTCGTGATCACAAGACTGATCATCTTTGCATTCTATGGAGCAGGCATCCGCAATGAGAAAGTATACGGAAGACATCTGAAAGAACGTAAACCGGTTGATTTCCTTGGAAAGAAAAAGATTTTCTTCATTGTTTCCATCATCCTTTGCCTGGCCGGACCGGTCATGATGGGCGTGAACCATGCAAGAGGAATCGGTGCGATGAACTACAGCCTTGATTTCGTAGGTGGTACTTCAACAAATGTAACATTTGATAAAGAATATACTCTCGAAGAGATCGACAGCCAGATGATCCCAAGTCTGGAAGAGATCACAGGAGATAAGAACATTCAGGTTCAGACAGTAAAAGAGAGCAACCAGGTAGTCTTCAAGACACAGACACTTGATCTTGAGAAACGTGAAGCACTTGCTTCTTATCTGAATGAGAACTACGGGGTAGAGGCATCTGATATCGCAACAGAGAATATCAGCTCAACAGTAAGTTCCGAGATGAGAAGAGATGCTGTTATAGCTGTGATCATTGCTACAATCTGTATGCTGCTTTACATCTGGTTCCGTTTCAAAGATATTCGTTTCGCAACAAGTGCTGTTATCGCACTGATGCATGACGTACTTGTAGTTCTTGGATTCTATGTGATCGCAAGAGTATCTGTCGGAAATACATTTATCGCATGTATGCTGACGATTGTCGGATATTCTATCAACGGTACGATCGTTATCTTCGACCGTATCCGTGAGGCACTTGCAACAAAGAGCCGCACAGAAGATCTGAAGGATCTTGTAAACCGCTGCATCACTCAGACACTGACAAGAACAATTTACACAAACTTTACAACATTTGTCATGGTTGTTGCATTGTATATCCTTGGTGTAAGCTCCATTAAGGAATTCGCTGCACCTCTGATGGTAGGTATCATCTGCGGTGGATATACATCCGTATGTATCACAGGTGCTCTGTGGTATGTGATGAAGACAAGACTTGGCGAGGAAGCGAAGGCTGCGAGAGCAGCTTCCGGCACAAAGACAGCTTCTGTAAAAGCAGCAGACAAGAAAGAAGGAACTACTTCCACAGAGTGTAACGCAGCAGATACATCTGTAGATAACAGCTCCAAGAAGAAAAAAGGAAAGAAGACTTCTTTCAAGAACAAAAAGAGCAAAAAGCGCTAAGAAATAAATGACAGCCTGGAAACAGTAACGAAATAGAATCTGCTGTATCGAAAATGAAAAATGATTTTCGATACAGCAGATTTTTGCTATAATAAGAAAATATGATACTGACAGACTGGGAGGGTATTTGGATGGAGAAATGGTTCGTCGCAATGAAAAAGGCGGATTTTAATGGAATAGCAGAGAAATATCAGATCTCCCCGATCATTGCACGACTGATGAGAAACCGTGATGTGATCGGAGATGAAGCAATTGATTTTTATCTGAACGGAACGGTGGAGGATCTGTATGACGGCTTACTGATGAAAGATATGGACCGTGCGGTAGATATTCTTAAGGAGAAAATAGAAGAAGGAAAGAAAATCCGTGTGATCGGTGATTATGATATTGATGGAGTTAATGCAACGTATATATTGCAACAGGGGCTTGCAGGACTTGGGGCAGATGTTGATACGGATATTCCAGACAGGATCAAAGACGGATATGGATTGAATCAGATGCTGATCGACCGTGCACTGGAGGATGATGTAGACACGATCATCACCTGCGATAATGGAATTGCGGCAATGAGCGAGATTGCTTACGGAAAAGAAAATGGGATGACGATCGTTGTGACAGATCACCATGAGGTTCCGTATCTGGAAGAAAATGGGGAGAAAAAGTATCTCCTGCCACCGGCGGATGCAGTGGTCGATCCGCACAGAGCAGATTGTGAGTATCCATTTAAAGGGTTGTGCGGCGCAGCTGTAGCGTATAAGCTGGTTGAGGTTTTGTACAGAGTGTCTGGAAAGTCAGAGCAGGAGGTAGAACATCTGCAGGATAGCCTGATGGAAAATGTTGCAATCGCCACGATCGGGGATGTGATGGATCTGGTTGGAGAGAATCGAGTCTTTGTGAAAAAAGGACTTGAGCTTCTGAAGACAACGAAGAACGAAGGGCTTCACGCCTTGATGCAATGTACCGGGGTAGATACAGCGAACCTGAATACTTATCATATCGGCTTTGTGATCGGACCGTGCATCAATGCCGGCGGAAGACTGGATACAGCCAAGCGTGCACTGGAACTCCTTAATGCATCGAACCGGAGAGAGGCAGTGACACTGGCAGCAGATCTGAAAGAATTAAATGACAGTCGGAAAGAAATGACCGAAGAAGGTGTAGAAGAAGCTGTCCGGCAGATTGAATCAAGTTCCTGGAAGGATGACCAGGTGCTGGTCGTGTATCTTCCAAAGTGTCACGAAAGTATCGCCGGAATTATTGCGGGAAGGATCAAGGAACGTTATTATCGTCCGACCTTCGTACTGACAAGGGGAGAGACAGGAGTAAAAGGCTCCGGACGGTCGATCGAAGCATATGATATGTTTGCAGAAATGAGTCGCTGCAGGGAATTATTTACGAAGTTTGGAGGACATAAGCTGGCAGCAGGACTTTCCTTAGAAGAGGAAAATGTCGAAGTTTTCCGGAAACGGATCAATGAACTTGCAGATCTGACAGAAGAGGATCTGCAGATGAAGGTGTCGATCGATATGCGGCTTCCATTTCCATATATTAATGAAGAGCTGATCCATGAGCTTAAGATATTGGAGCCTTTTGGAAAAGGCAATGGGAAACCGTTATTTGCAGAAAGTAAACTGCGTGTGATCCAGCCAAGAATCTTCGGAAGGAACCGGAATGTGCTGAAATGCAGACTGGAGGACCAGCAGGGAAATCAGATGGAAGCGGTTTATTTCGGAGAAGTGGAAGACTGTCTGCAGCAGATGGAAAAGAAGCAGATCATGTCATTTACCTACTATCCTACGGTCAATGAATATATGGGGAAAAGAACGATTCAGCTTACAATTGTCAATTATCAGTAGATAATATCAAAAAAACCGTACAAATTGCTTAAAATGCAGAAGAATGGGAAGTTCTTATTTGAAAAAGGAAAAAATAGTGATATACTAAATCATATTAATTGTTCAGAACAAAGGATGAATGAAGGGGGAAGGCAATATGGCAGGCACTCGGGAATATGAAGATCTGAATAAAAATCTGGAGATAGTGGACGGGCATGCAGTAAAAGCACCAGAGGATTATCAGGATCCGGAGGAGTTATATCAGGCCTTAATAGCTCGTGTGCGTAAGTATCACCCCTCTGCAGATATTACGATGATCGAGAAGGCCTATCAGATAGGCAAAGAAGCGCATAAGAATCAGTTCCGTAAATCCGGAGAACCTTATATCATCCATCCACTCTGGGTGGCAATCATACTTGCAGATCTCGAGATGGACAAAGAAACGATCGTGGCTGGAATGCTTCATGACGTGGTAGAAGATACGACAATGACACTCGATGAGATCTCAGCAGAGTTTGGTGAAGAGGTGGCACTTCTTGTAGACGGTGTTACCAAGCTGGGACAGTTGAACTATTCCAAGGACAAGCTGGAGGCCCAGGCAGAGAACTTAAGAAAGATGTTCCTTGCGATGGCGAAAGATATCCGTGTCATCATTGTAAAACTCGCAGATCGTCTGCATAATATGCGTACAATGGAGTTTATGACACCGGCGAAGCAGAAAGAGAAATCAAGAGAGACGATGGATATCTACGCTCCGATTGCCCAGCGTCTCGGTATTTCAAAGATTAAGACAGAACTCGATGACCTTTCTCTGAAATATTATCAGCCGGAAGTTTATAATCAGCTGGTTCATGATCTGAATGCACGTAAGACGGAACGTGAAGAATTTGTGCAACAGATCGTTGCTGAAGTATCAAAGCATATGAAGAATGCTGATATTGAAGCGAAAGTATACGGACGTGTAAAACATTTCTTCAGTATTTATAAGAAGATGGTGAATCAGAACAAGACACTTGACCAGGTGTATGACCTGTTCGCTGTCCGCATTATCGTAGATTCAGTGAAAGACTGTTACGCAGCACTTGGTGTGATCCATGAGATGTATACGCCGATTCCGGGACGTTTCAAGGATTATATTGCTATGCCGAAGGCGAATATGTACCAGTCTCTGCATACAACGCTGATCGGACCTTCCGGACAGCCGTTCGAGATCCAGATCCGTACAGAAGAGATGCATAAGACAGCGGAATATGGTATCGCAGCACACTGGAAATATAAAGAGACAGGCGGAAGCAACACGAAAGGACTGAACACACAGGAAGAGAAGCTGAACTGGCTGCGTCAGATCCTGGAATGGCAGAGAGACATGTCTGACAACCGTGAGTTCTTAAGCCTGCTGAAAGGTGACCTGGATCTGTTCCAGGAAGATGTATATTGCTTCACACCGAATGGGGATGTGAAGAACCTTCCGAATGGCTCCACACCGGTTGACTTCGCCTATGCGATCCACAGTGCAGTCGGCAATAAGATGGTTGGCGCCAGAGTGAATGGCAAGCTTGTGAACATTGATTATAAGATTCAGAACGGAGACCGAATCGAGATTCTGACATCCCAGAACTCCAAGGGACCGAGCCGTGACTGGCTGAATATCGTCAAGAGCACACAGGCAAAGAGCAAGATTAATTCATGGTTTAAGAAGGAATACAAAGAAGATAATATTATCCGTGGAAAGGATCTGATCAGTGCCTACTGTAAGAGCAAGGGGATTAATCTGCCGGATATCATCAAGCCGAAATATCAGCAGATCGTTCAGAAGAAATACGGTTTCCGTGACTGGGATGCAGTGCTTGCGGCAATCGGACATGGCGGGCTCAAAGAAGGCCAGGTTGTGAACCGCTTGCTGGAAGAGTACGAGAAAGAGCATAAGAAAGAGATCACGGATGAGAATATTTTAGAGAAGATCTCAGAAGCGAATAAACAGAGAGTACACATTGCTAAATCAAAGAGCGGAATCGTAGTTAAGGGAATCAATGATATGGCAGTACGTTTCTCAAAGTGCTGTAATCCGGTACCGGGAGATGAGATCGTCGGTTTTGTTACAAGAGGACGTGGAATGTCGATCCACAGAACAGATTGTATCAATATCATCAATCTGTCTGATGTGGAAAGGTCCCGTCTGATCACAGCAGAGTGGGAAGAAAATGACCAGGATGAAGGCGGTCAGTATCTTGCAGAACTCAAGATATTTGCAGATGACAGAAGAGGTCTTCTGCTGGATGTATCAAAGGTATTTACCGAAGAGAAGATTGATGTGAAGTCCATGAATACCCGAACGAGCAAGAAGGGTACAGCGACAATGGAGATGGGATTTGTCGTACACGGAAGAGAAGAATTGAATCGTGTGATCGGAAAGCTCAGACAGATTGAAAATGTAATTGATATTGAGAGAACAACAGGCTGATGGAGGAAAACGAATGAAGGTTGAAAGTATTGTACTGGGGTCAATTGGAACGAATTGCTATATTGTAACCAATGAAGAGACGAAGGAATGTTTTGCAGTGGATATGGCAGAATGTCCGCAGGAATATGTCAATTATATCAAGAACAATGGACTGGAAATGAAAGCATTGTTTCTGACGCATGGACATTTCGACCACATTATGGGAATTGATGATTTCCTCAAAGCATTTCCTGTGCCGGTTTACGCAGGCGAAGACGAACTTCCGGTGATTGAGGATGACCGACTGAATGTTTCTTGTATGTACGGACCGAAATACGCATTCCACGGAGCACAGCCTGTAAGAGACGGTCAGGTGATCGAATGCGCAGGAATTGAAGTTGATGTACTTCATACACCGGGACATACCGTAGGAGGATGCTGCTATTACCTTCCAAAAGAACATAGATTGTTCAGTGGAGATACGCTGTTCTGTGCTTCCATCGGAAGAACAGACCTACCGACAGGAAGCAGCAGCCAGCTGGTCCGCTCTGTACAGGAGAAGATCATGACACTTCCGGATGATACAAAGATCTATCCGGGACATATGGAAGAGACATCAGTTCAGTTTGAGAAGGAGCATAATCCATTCATATGATAAAGATAGAAAGTAAGAAGAACAAATTTACTTATAACGTATACCATGTCACAAAAGCATTTTATCCAAAAGAGGATATCGTGCAGACAGTAGATGAGAAGCAAGAACCACTGGTGAAGATACATTTGCCGGAAGGGACTTGCTTTTCCCTTGCACCGGAAGAATGCGTGCAGACAGAAGATGTGCAGGAAGAGAAACGCGATGTAACGAAGAAAGTCTATCAGTTTCTCTCAAAGCAGACAGGACAGGAACTTGCCTGGGGAATGCTGACCGGAGTCCGTCCGACAAAGCTTGTAATGCAGAAAATTGAGCAGGGAATGACAAAAGAAGAAATCTTTGAATTTCTAAAAGAACAATATTGTGTTGGCGATAAAAAAGCACAGATTGCCTATGAAATTGCCTGCCGTGAGAAGGCACTTCTTGATCAGTTGGACTGCAAGAATGGCTATAGCCTGTATGCAGGAATTCCATTCTGTCCAAGCATCTGTTCCTACTGTTCCTTCAGCTCTTCACCAATTGCTGAGTGGAAAGATCAGGTCGATCGTTACCTCGATGCGATGATCAAAGAATTGAAAGCTACCGCAAAGCTGATGCAGGGAAAGACACTGGATACCGTATATATCGGCGGCGGAACACCGACGACACTCGAGGCAGATCAGCTTGACCGACTGCTCGGTACAATCCGGGAGAATTTTGACTTAGAACATGTGCTTGAGTTTACAGTTGAAGCCGGAAGACCAGACAGTATCACACGAGAAAAACTTGAGGTAATCCGCAAATATCCGGTAACCCGCATCTCTGTCAACCCACAGACAATGCAGCAGAAGACACTGGATCTTGTCGGAAGAAAGCATACGGTAGAAGATGTAGAACAAATCTTCCACCTCGCACGTGAGCTTGGATTTGATAATATCAATATGGATCTGATCGCCGGACTTCCGGGAGAAGATGCGGCAGATATGCAGGATACACTTGAGAAGATCGAGAAGCTTCATCCGGATAGCCTGACAGTACACGCACTCGCGATTAAACGTGCTGCGAAGTTTGGCCAGGAAGGAAGAACAATGGATCCGGGAACAGAGATCACACAGATGGTCGAGGCGGCAGCAGCGTCAGCAGAACGCATGGGGCTTGTGCCATATTACCTGTATCGCCAGAAGAACATTGCCGGAAACTTCGAGAATGTCGGTTATGCAGAGCAGGACAAGGCTGGGGTGTA
>ERZ779820.2112-NODE-2112-length-11564-cov-3.218090_pt1 | contig 11564 bp, 9 predicted proteins | sample MGYA00511563_ERZ779820 | MGnify/ENA primary metagenome ERZ779820 (study PRJEB29588, sample SAMEA1964852) | human gut metagenome | biome: human gut; feature: human-associated habitat; material: faeces | place: Denmark | collected 2008/2010 ...
TGCGTGAGTTTACCATGAAAGATGCTTATTCTTTCCACACATCGCAGGAAGACCTGGAGAAATATTATGATGTATGTTACCATGCATACAATCGTATTTTTGAGAAGTGTGGTATTCCGGAGGTCGTAACAGTTGCATCTGATTCCGGTATGATGGGTGGAAATGTATCACATGAATACATGCTTTTAACTCCGGTAGGAGAGGATTCTATTGTGCTTTGTACTTCCTGCGATTACCGTGCAAATATGGAAGCAGCAGAGAATAAAGTGACAAACGAAAGCAAAGGAAACTTAGAAGAGTTACAGTGCGTGGAGACACCAAACTGTAAGACAATCGATGAGGTCTGTGCATTCTTAAAATCCGGTGTGAAATCTTCCTGCAAGGCGGTTGTATACCAGAAAAATGCGGATGACAGTTTTGTAGTTGCATTTGTACGTGGAGACTACGAAGTAAATGAGACAAAGCTGCGTAACCTTGTCGGCGAGGATATTCATCCGGCTGAGATTACAGCAGATGATCCATTGGTAGCCGGTTATATCGGACCTTATGGTATTTCTGATCAGGTTACTGTATACTGCGATATTTCCCTCAAGGGAATTGACAGCATGGTAGCAGGTGCAAACAAAGAAGGATACCATTATACAGGACTGAATCTGGAAAGAGATCTGGGAGAAGTTGCATACTATGATATTTCCAAGGTACAGGAAGGAAGCACATGTCCTTGCTGTGGCAAGCCAACCATTACGATCAAGAGAGGTATCGAGGTGGGTAATATCTTCCAGCTTGGAACCAAGTATACCAAGTCCATGCATATGCAGTACACCGATGAGAATGGTGAATTACAGACACCAATTATGGGATGCTATGGTATCGGTGTGGGACGTATGGCCGCATCAATCTGTGAGGCGCACCATGATGAGTATGGTCCGATCTGGCCAATCTCTATTGCACCATGGGAAGTGGAAATCTGCTGTCTGCGTGTGGATGATGAAGAGACTAAGGCTGTTGCGGATAATCTCTACAAAGACCTGTTAAATGCAGATGTGGATGTACTCTATGATGATCGTCATGAGCGTCCGGGTGCAATGTTCTCAGATGCAGATCTGATCGGTGCACCAATCCGTGTGGTTGTCAGTCCACGTAACTTAAAAGAGTCTGCAGTGGAAATCACAACAAGAGACAAGTCCGTAAAGGAAATGGTTCCGGTTACGGAAGCACTCGAGTTTGTGAAGAACTTAAGAGCAGAAATGTTTGCTGCAATCGAAGCAAAAGTAGAGCCGTATAAGTAATAATTGTGTCAGGAAAAGAAAAACGTGGAAATCGCAATTGTGATTTCCACGTTTTTTTGTAAATGTAAAGATTATTATTTTAACAACTCATCAGCCAAAGCATTCATTGCAGCAACATCAGCATCTTTCATGGTAGATTTGATGGAGACAACAGTGTCACATATGGTGAGATCTTTCATGGTATCGAGGATGGCTTTCATGCTCTTTGCAGCAACCGGCGCCCAGGAACCATTCTCAATGATTCCGACTTTACGTTTCTGGTATGCTTTATGTCCGAGACGGTTTAAGAAATCTTCCATCGGAGGGAATACACCGCCGTCGTAGCTTGCAGCAGCAATGACAAGTTTGCTGTAACGGAAAGCATCTTCGATGGCCTCTGCCATATCATCTCTGGTCAGATCAGTAAAAGCGACTTTTACGCCTTTTCCTTTTAAGATCTCTACCATTTTTTCTGCAGCTTTCTTTGTGTTTCCATGGATGGAAGCACAGGCAACAAGAACACCTTCGTCTTCCGGTTCATAGCTGCTCCAGGTCATATATTTTCCAATGTAGTAACCTAAGTTCTCTTTTAAAATCGGTCCGTGCAATGGGCAGATTGTCTGAATATCAAGGGTAGCGGCTTTCTTTAACAGTGCCTGTACCGGTGCGCCGTATTTTCCTACAATATTAAAGTAATATCTTCTCGCTTCACAGGCCCATCCTTCCGGATCTTCATAATCCAGTGCGCCGAATTTTCCAAATCCGTCTGCAGAGAATAAAATCTTTTCACTGCTCTCATAAGTTACCATAACTTCCGGCCAGTGTACCATCGGAGCAAATACAAAGGTCAGCTGATGGTTTCCAAGACTTAACGTGCCGCCGTTGGTAACTTCGAGCTTCTGTCCCTCCAGAGTAAGTCCGAAAAAGTTGTAGATCATCTGGAAGGTCTTCACGTTGGCGACAACGGTGGTGTCCGGGTAAACTTTCAGGAAATTAGCCACGTTGGCTGCATGATCCGGTTCCATGTGCTGCACGATCAGGTAGTCCGGTTTGCGACCATCAAGTACCTGCTCCAGGTTATCCAGCCATTCGTGGGTGAAGTTTGCATCTACGGTGTCCATGACAGCGATCTTTTCATCGAGGATCACGTAAGAGTTGTAAGCCATACCGTTGGCTACCGGGTACTGTCCTTCAAATAAATCAACTTTGTGATCGTTGACGCCTACGTATTTGATAGTATCTGTGATTTTCATATATGGGAACCTCCTGTGTGTGGAATCTGTTTTTTTGTTATTATTAGTATACCCGGAAAAACCGGAAAATTCTGTTGCAAAAGCAACAAAATTGGAGTATGTTAAAAAAAACACAAAAAAGAAAGATGGGGGAATACAGATGGAGAAAGTGACATTGTTTTCACATATCCTGCCGGAAGAACAGGAACGGATGTGGGTATGTTTTCAGATGCGTGAGGTTGTATATGAAAATAACGAGATCATCATGGAGTATACGAATACGATGAAAAAGATCGGTTTGATCGCGGAGGGACAGGCTTCTTTATATGGCAGCGATGCGGAGGGCAATCAGTATCTGATGGATGAACTGAAAAAAGATGATGTCTTCGGGGAACCGCTGCTGTTACCGGAGATGTCGCAGCATTATTATGTCTGTGCGAAGGCGAAGACGCGTGTGATCTTTATCGATTATGAGCATGTGATCAAACGCTGTGAAAATGCATGTAAATTTCATAGCCAGATGGTCAGCAATCTGTTACAGATGATCGCCATGCGTGCCAGCCAGCAGGCAAACCGGATCTATGTCTTATCGAGAAACAGTACCCGGAAAAAGATCCTGGCGTATCTGTGTGAGGCAGCAGGCGAGAATCAGGATCAGCTGTTCAAACTCCCGGTTTCTTATACGACTCTGGCAGAATATCTGTGCGTGGACCGGAGTGCAATGATGCGGGAATTTAAAAATCTGTCGGAAGAGGGCGTTTTGTTCCGGGAAGGGAAGAATATACGGATTTTGTTGTAAAATGGAAGAAAAGAGATCTATAATTAAGAAAAATAAGGAAAAGAGGTACGTGTATGAAACTGACATTTTTAGGAACAGGAGCAGGGGAAACATATCCGGGATACTGGTGTGAATGTCCTCATTGTACTTATGCAAGAAAACACAGAGGAAAAAACCTGAGAACAAACAGCAGCATGGTGATTGACGAAGAGCTGCTGATCGATATCGGACCATCGTGTTTTGATAATGCAGCCCGGTTCGGAGTGAATTTATCAAAGCTCAAGACACTTCTGGTCACACATCCTCATGAAGATCATCTGTATCCGCAGCATCTGCACTGGAGAAATACAGACGAAAGCTTGCTGCCGCTTACTTATGTCGAAAAAATGAGACATGGAGGTCCACGGTTTACCGATATCCCGCAGCTGAATATTTACGGGAATTCTTTCGTGATGGAAACACTCAGAAAAAGTCTGGATGACATGGAAGAACTGAAAATAAATCTGCATGAGATCAGAGAGGGAAAGGAAGAGAAAACGGATGGGTACAGAATCTTGCCGGTTCGCGGAAATCATGGGTCGCAACGGGGATTTTCCCACAGTTATATCATTCAGAAAGATGGAAAAACGTTATTGTATGCGCTGGATTCCGGAAGTTATGACGAGGATCAGTTTGCATTGATACAGGAATATCAGTACGATGCAGTTATTATGGAAGGAACTACAGGACTGAATGAACAGTATGGCGGACATATGTGTCTGATGAACAATATCCGGATAAGGGACCGATTGAAGGAAAATAAGTGCCTGCGTGAGAATAGTAGATTTCTTTTGACGCATCTGTCCCCACATTGGTGTCCGCCGCATGACTGGTACGAATCGATTGTGGCGTCAGAAGGACTGGAACTGGCTTATGACGGTTTACAGATCGAGGTCTGAAAGGAAATAAGAGGTTCTGCATAAAAACAATGTGAATTTTTTGTCAAATATAGTGAATTGACCGGTAGTCAGTGTAATGTTACAATGAAGGAAACCGGGAAACTGTTCTCGGTTTCCCAGTTTCCTTTTTCGCTGAACCGTAAATGAGAACAGGACAGGAGAGAGAAATGAGAGAAAAAATCATTGATACAGCAATTGAAGAATTTACCAGGAATGGTTTAAAATTTACGATGAATGATGTAGCGAAAGCGTTGGGGATCAGTAAAAAAACCATCTATACGGTATTCGAGAGTAAACAGGATGTGCTGATGGCGATTGCAGACCGATATGCCCGTGATTTTACGGATATGCGGCAGGAGATCGAGGCGGATACCGAACTGGATACACTGGAAAAGCTGGAACGGCTGTTTTGCGCAATTCCGACCAAGTATTATAACATCGGACTTAGCAGGATCTTCGAACTGGCACAGAAGTATCCGAAGCAGTATAAGTACCTGATGGAAGCAGTCAGTCAGGGGTGGGCACTTGCCGAGCAGTATCTGGAGAAAGGGATCCGGGAAGGAAAGATCCGGAAGGATATCTCGAAACCGGTCGTTATGGCGATGATCCGGGGAACGGTAACCTGCTTTCTGGAGAGCGATATTCTCTACAAGAACGGACTGACCTACGAACAGGGAAAAGAAGAGATGGTACAGATTATCATGAAAGGGATAAGAGAAGCGTGAAAGAGGTAAGAGTTCTTGAGATCAAAGAGAGTGTATTTGCAGATAATAACCGGCAGGCGGATAACCTCCGCCGGGAGTTAAAAGAACAGGGAGTATTTCTGATGAACCTGATGTCTTCACCGGGATCCGGAAAGACTACAACACTGAAAGGAACGATCGAGCGGTTAAAGGATCGGTTCCGGATCGGTGTGATGGAAGCGGATATTGATTCCGATGTGGATGCAAAGGCGATTGCGGAAACAGGTGTCAAATCGATCCAGCTGCATACCGGGGGTATGTGCCATCTGGATGCGGAGATGACCCGGCAGGGCGTGGAGGGTCTTGGCGTGGCCGATGTGGATCTGGCGATCCTGGAAAATGTGGGCAATCTGGTCTGTCCGGCAGAATTTGATACGGGTGCATCGAAAAATGTGATGATCCTTTCCGTACCGGAGGGGCATGACAAACCGCTCAAATATCCGCTGATGTTCCAGATCTGTGATGCGGTGCTGATCAACAAGATCGATGTACTGCCTTATTTTGATTTTGATATGGAACGGGTGAAAGAGTATATCCAGCAGAGAAATCCACAGGCGAAGGTATTTCCGATCAGTGCGAAGACAGGGGAAGGCATGGATGCGTGGACCGAGTGGCTGGCTGCGCAGGTAAATGCATGGAAAACCGGTGTCTGAGATGATATGACAGTGACAAAAGGGAAGTGTCGGCTATTCAAACTCAGCGATATCGGACGGTCTGTCCGAAAGGAGATAAGAAGCCGGCGCTGTGTAGGAGGATGAAAATGAAGAAAGAACTGGAAAAAGAGCTGTATCCGGATTATGTCTATCCGGAATTCACCCCGGATCCGAACGAACCGTTCCGGGAGTCGATCGCGAAACTGGGCAAAAAGATCACAGACCGGATTCCGCAGAAACTGGGATTGAAAAAGATTACCAGAAACGATCCGGAGTACTGGGGACTTGCGGGCGTGCTTACCGATGAGGAAGCAGAACTGGCAGTAAAACTTGGTGTGAGAAAACCGAAGACACTGGCAGAGATCGTGAAACTCTCCGGTTTGGAAGAGAAAAAATGTGAAGCGCTGCTGGAAGAAATGTCAAGAAAAGGTCTTCTGGAATACAACTGGGAGAATCCGAAGCACGAAAAACAGTATGTGTTACCGATGTATGTACCGGGATGTGCAGAATTTTTCAACATGAACGCAAACATCCTGGACTCTAACCCGGAGATGGGAACTTTCTTTGAACATATGTCCCGTCTGCCGCTGGAGAAGATCACACCGTTCGTGCCGGAAGGCGGTGCCGGTATCGGTATGCATGTTATCCCGGTGGAAAAAGCGATCGAGATGGAAAATGAATCCGTAGATCTGGAACATATTTCCCACTGGCTGAACAAATATGAGGGAAAATACGCGGCAAGCCCGTGTTCCTGCCGTCGTTCCCGCCTGACCCACGGAGAGGGCTGCGCGGACGATCCGGAAGGCTGGTGTATCGCCGTCGGAGATATGGCAGATTATGTAGTGGAAACACAGAAAGACGGGCGCTATATCGACAAAGCGGAAGCACTGGAGATTCTGAAGGCAGCAGAGGACAACGGATTCGTACATCAGATCACAAACATCGACGGTGCTAACAAAATCTTTGCAATCTGTAACTGTAACGTGAATGTCTGTTATGCACTGCGTACCTCCCAGCTCTTTAACACCCCGAATATGTCCCGTTCCGCTTACGTGGCGAAGGTAGAAAAAGCCAACTGTGTAGCCTGCGGAAAATGCGTGGAATTCTGTCCGGCAGGGGCGGTAAAACTGGGTCAGAAACTGTGTGATAAAGAGGGCTGCGAAGTAACCTATCCGCGGATCCCACTCCCGTCGGAACAGCCTTGGGGCGAACACATGTGGTCACATAACTATCGAGATGTGAACCGGATTAACTGCTACGATACCGGTACTGCACCATGTAAAACTGCCTGTCCGGCACATATCGCTGTACAGGGGTATCTGAAACTGGCAAAAGAGGGACGTTACGATGACGCACTGGCGTTGATCAAAAAAGATAATCCGTTCCCGGCAGTCTGCGGACATGTATGTAACCGCAGATGTGAAGATGCATGTACCAGAGGAACCGTCGATGAGGCGGTAGCCATCGATGAAGTAAAACGATTCCTGGCAGAACGTGACCTGAATGCGGAGACGAGATATATCCCGAAAAAGACGATTCCGTCTCTGAAAGGTGGATTTGATGAGAAAATCGCGATCATCGGTGCCGGTCCGGCGGGACTTTCCTGTGCATATTATCTGGCGCTGACCGGATACAAACCGACTATTTTCGAGAAAAATGAGGAACCGGGCGGTATGCTTCGTTACGGAATTCCTTCCTATAAATTAGAAAAAGATCTTCTGGCAGCAGAGATCGATGTGATCCGGGAACTCGGTGTGGAGATTCGCTGTGGTGTGGAGATCGGAAAAGATATCACGATCGAAGAACTGCGGGAACAGGGTTATAAAGGTTTCTACGTGGCGATCGGATGCCAGCGTGGAAGAAAACCGGGTATCACAGGAGAGAATGCAAAAGGTACTTATGCAGCCGTTGATTTCTTGCGGGAAGCGGGAGCGAAAGAAAGCTTTGCACTTGAAGGTGATGTTGTGGTTGTCGGCGGTGGTAATGTAGCCATCGATGCGGCGAGAATCAGCAGCCGTTGTGTGGACGCGAAGATCTCCATGTTCTGTCTGGAACAGCGGGAAAATATGCCGGCAAGTGAGGAAGAGATTGCGGAAGCACTGGAAGAAGGTATCGAGCTGAACTGCGGCTGGGGACCGAAAGAAGTGCTGGAAGAAGACGGAAAAGTGGCCGGTGTGGTATTTAAAAAATGTATCCGTGTACTGGATGAACAGGGAAGATTTTCACCGGAATACGATGAAGAGCAGACTGTGACCATACCGTGTAAGCATGTGATCTTTTCCGTAGGACAGGCGATCGAATGGGGTAATATGCTGGATAACCTGGATCTGAAGAGACGGCCGAACGGCGGTGCACTGGCAGATAAACTGACCTATCAGACCTCTGAGCCGGATATCTTCGTCGGCGGTGATGTGTATACAGGACCGAAATTTGCCATCGATGCGATCGCAGCAGGACGGGAGGGTGCGATTTCCCTTCATCGTTATGTACATGAAAACTGTACCCTGACCATAGGAAGAAACCGTCGTGATTTTGTGGAGCTGGATAAAAACAATATTTCCGTGGACAGTTACGATACATCCAAACGCCAGATCCCGGCGAAAGCAGATGAAAAAGCACAGGCAGCGACCTTCCGCGACCTGTCTCACAGTCTGACGGAAGAACAGGTAAAAGCAGAGACTTCCCGTTGTCTGTCCTGTGGAGCTTCTGTAGTGGATCCGAATAAATGTATCGGCTGTGGAGTATGTACCACAAAATGTGTCTTTGATGCGATCCATCTGCACAGAGAGATTCCGGGAGCGTCTGTGATGCGGGCATCTGAGGATAAACTGAAGTATATTCTTCCGAATATGGTGAAACAGTCCATCAAAGTGAAGTTTGCGAAGAAGAAATAGGAGAATGCAGATATGCATGAACTTGGCGTGACATTTCATATCATGGATCATCTGGAAAAGGTGGCAAAGGAGAATGAAGTGGAAAAAATACGGAAAGTAGTGCTGGAACTTGGGGAGGTCTCGACGGTGATCGAATCTTACCTGCAGAACTGCTGGACGTGGGCGGCGAAGAAACGGCCGCTGTTTGAGGAAGCAGAACTTATTGTGGAGACACTTCCTGCAATTACATACTGTGAGGAATGTGAGAAGACCTATTCGACCATAGAATATGGAAAGATCTGTCCGCACTGTGGCAGTGAACACACGTATCTTTTGCAGGGAAGCGAATTCAACATTAAGGAAATAGAAGTGGAATAAAGATTCCGCGTAAGAAAAAGGAGAGTGAGTGTATGTTTTTTCAGATTTATGGAGAAACAGCAGGATGGCAGCTGCTTGGCTGGCTGTTCGTCTTTGCAGGACTGGTAATCATGAATGAGATCGCAAGGCGGTCGAAATGGGGAGGAATCGCATGTTTCCTGGTGCTCCCGGCGGTATTGTCTGTGTACTTTATTGCCATCTATATCGGTGCGGCATCCGGTGCGGAATGGGCGCTGAACAATGATACTTACGTACATATGAACAGCTGGTTCCATTATGCGAAACTGTATGCGGCAACCGCAGGCTGTATCGGATTTATGATCCTGAAGTACCACTGGGGAAAACTGGGAAAAGCACACTGGTTCAAAGCATTTCCGTTTGTTATTGTAGCAATCAATATCCTGATCGCAGTAGCATCTGATTTTGAATCCGCGATCCGCGCAGGTTCTCTGGCAGGCGGCTGGTGGATGTCATCGGAAGGCGTATGGCTGTACGGCGGCTGGTGGAATGTACTGAACGGTCTGGCAGGGCTTTTCAATATTGTTTGTATGACCGGCTGGTGGGGTATCTACTCTTCCAAAAACAAACAGGATATGCTGTGGCCGGATATGATCTGGGTATACGTTCTGGCTTATGATATCTGGAACTTCCAGTATACCTACCTGAACCTGCCGACCCATTCCTGGTACTGTGGTCTGGCACTGCTTCTGGCACCGACCTTCGCAGCAGCCTTGTGGAACAAAGGCGGCTGGATCCAGAACCGTGCAAACACCCTGGCACTGTGGTGCATGTTTGCGCAGGTGTTCCCGCTGTTTCAGGATGCGAGTCGCTTTACAACCGTAACATCTGTCTATGGAGAAGGCGGTATCGCAGCAGCGATGGGAAGCACCATGCCGACCGTTGCCAGTCCGACAGCACAGGGACTGATCTCGGTAGTATCCTTTGCTGTGAATGTGTTCGTATTTGCTTATATATTAAAGAGAGCAAAAGCACAGAAGAAGAACCCATGGAAAGAAGAGATCTTCGTGGATACGAAAGATTATCAGGAGGCTATGGCGAGAGCAAAATAAAGAAAACATATAGAAAAGATCCCGTACAGGTGAGGATAAAACTGTACGGGATCTTTTTGTTATAGGAAAAACCTATAGCCAATCCTAAAAAATTCCTATAACTACATTTATTGACATAAAAACGTATAAGTGATATTATCTCTACAACGAATATAACATACTAATTCAATAGGAATAATAGGTAATACAAAAACAGGCACAGGAGAGAGAAAAGGACGACAAGCTATGTATATTGAATTAAAAAATATCAATAAATCCTTCGGTGATTTTCAGGCATCGAAAGATGTGAACTTTGCAATCGAAAAAGGAAAACTGGTTGGTCTTCTCGGACCGTCAGGAAGTGGAAAGACAACGATCCTCCGAATGCTTGCCGGGCTGGAGCATCAGGATTCCGGAGATATCTGTATCAACGGAAATGTGGTAAACGATCTTCCTTCGAGCCAGAGAGGAATTGGATTCGTATTTCAGAATTACGCATTATTTCCTTATCTTACGGTATATGACAACATCGCTTATGGGTTAAAGATCCAGAAGAAAGATAAGAAATTTATCAAACAGAGAGTAACCGAGCTGCTGGATCTGGTAGGGCTTCCGGGGCTGGAAAAGAGATATCCGGATCAGCTCTCCGGTGGTCAGAGACAGCGAATCGCACTTGCAAGAGCACTGGCACCGAATCCGGAAGTACTGCTTCTGGATGAACCGTTTGCAGCAATTGATGCGAAAGTTCGACAGGAACTTCGTACCTGGTTAAGAGAGACGATCGATAAGATCGGAATTACCAGTATTTTCGTAACACATGATCAGGACGAGGCGATCGAGGTGGCGGATGAGATCATCATTACTAACGAGGGACGCGTAGAACAGATGGGAGATCCGGTGGAGATTTACCTGCATCCGAAGACACCGTTTGTGGCACAGTTTATCGGAAAATCTTCGATCATTGAAGAATACGGAAAGTTAAAAGGATTTGATTCCATCGGATCGGATACGAGGGCAATCATCCGACCGGAATTTGTAGAGATTAAAAGCCTGAAAGATGTGACGGAACAGAGTTCTATCTACGAACAGGCTGCCGTAGAACAGAGTATCTTCCGTGGCAATTACTTCGAGGTACTGTTAAATATCAAGGGTATCACTATAAGAACCAATTCCCCGCTGGTCAACGGACCGTTAAAGAGTGGTGACAAAGTATGGGTAGTCATCAATCAGATGTATGTCTTTGATGATAAGACGACAACGACACTGACAAACAAAGGACTGGATGTATCCAGTATGTACTATATTTAGGAAGGAGGCAGAAAGCCATGGCGTCACAGACAGCAAATACAAAAAAGACAGGCAGTTGGGATCTGCCTTTGAAGGTTATCAAAACAGGAATCGTCTCCTGGCTGATCGTTTTTCTGTTCTGGGGACTGGGATCCTTACAGTATGATGAGATCTTCCTCCCAAGTCCGGCAGAGACCTGGACTGCGATCAAGGAACTGGTAAGCAACGGCACATTGTGGGCGGACATTGCAGCATCAGTAAACCGTGTACTGAAAGGCTGGGGACTGGCGGTAGTTATTGCCGTACCGGTCGGTAAAATTCTTACAATCTGAGTCATTGATAAATCTTTTGATTTTTCAATAATT
>ERZ779820.2119-NODE-2119-length-11520-cov-2.345661_pt1 | contig 11520 bp, 9 predicted proteins | sample MGYA00511563_ERZ779820 | MGnify/ENA primary metagenome ERZ779820 (study PRJEB29588, sample SAMEA1964852) | human gut metagenome | biome: human gut; feature: human-associated habitat; material: faeces | place: Denmark | collected 2008/2010 ...
CGATCGTCAATTTATAGGTTCGCATACGGCTACTCCAGGATCTTCTTCAGTTCGGACATAAATGTATTGACATCCTTAAACTCTCTGTATACAGATGCAAAACGGACATATGCGACCGCATCCAGATCTTTGAGACGGTCCATCACGATCTCCCCGATCAATTTACTTGGGATCTCTTTGTCCTCTCTTTTAAATATCTGGAGCTCGATATCATCGATCGTCTGCTGGATCTGCTGTGCTGAAACAGGACGCTTATAGCATGCCCGCAAAACTCCGGCTTCAATCTTAGATCTGTCATACTGCTCTCTGTTATTGTCTTTTTTGATCACGATCAAGGGAATCGTCTCTACCTTTTCATAGGTTGTAAATCGTTTCCCGCATTCATCGCAGGATCTTCTTCTTCGGATGGCGTTGTTGTCTTCCGCCGGTCTGGAATCGATCACCCGCGTATCCGGATGACCACAATACGGACATTTCATACTTGTTTCCGCCTTTCTTTTTCCTTTGCATTTGGTTTCTTTTCCCCATTATAACCAACATCTAGTACTTTTGCAAAAACTTTTCTTCACAGATTTCCACCAAAATGATATCCGGCCCGATTTTTTTAATACAACCGAACGGAATCACATATTCTCCGTCACTGCCAAGTATCCCGCAGATCTTCCCGGGAACCGGAATGATGATCGCCAGAACCTTTCCATCGCAGACATCAATATCCACATCCACCACACAGCCAAGTCTTCTGCAGTTACATATATTGATTACTTCTTTCTCTCTCAGTTCACAGAGCCTCACACCTCACACCCGCTTCCCGAAATCCGTTCTGCCGCTATAAAAAGCGCCTGCATACAGCAGCAGCCTTCTTACTGTTACTATATGCAGGCACCTTCTCTTTGTGAAATGCTCTGTCTGAAACAATCTCTATTTTGCCATTACCTTTTCACTTTCAAATGCTTTTGCGATTACCGTAATCAGTATCATTCCCAGGATCAATGTCTCTGCCAGTGTCACCGCATACTGCATCACACTCACATCTCCTGTAAGAATTCCCTGTAACGCCAGCGCTGTATTAAACACCGGTACTGCATAATACCAGTTTTCAATATTCTGCGTCGTAAACATTGTCGCAATCCCCAAAATCAGGATCAGCATATAAACCGGCATAATATAGCTGCTTGCCTCTTTTGTATCTTTTGCAAAGACAGAAATCAGAACGATGATTCCGGAATACAGAAATGCGATCGCGATCAGCAAAAATGCCATCATCAGCACCTGCCCGACTTCCAGACTCAGTCCCAGACCTTCACTTCCATAGGCCCCCATCATCTGTGGCAGGAAGCCTACCATAACCGCAACATATACAACCGAACTGATTCCTGAAATAATCATCAGTGCAAATACTTTTCCGAGTACGATCGAGCTTCTTTTAATCGGCGCTACCAGCATACTTGCCATGGTACCGCGCTCTTTTTCTCCTGCCACCATATCGGTTCCGAGTCCCATTGCCCCCGCAAAAAGCAAGATCGTCACAAAATACGGAAGCATCATACCCAGCGCTTTTCCACCGGCTTTCTGTTCATCCTGGATCACCATGTCCGGATTGTCTGAATTCACTGTAAATACTGTCAAAGACTGCATATCTCCGACACGCTCTGACAACAGTGCCTGCCGGTAAACCTCCAGACATCTGCCTGCCACACCTTCATAGGCAGCCTGCGAATACTCTTCGGACGGATTGTAATAAACTTTGATCTGGGGAATCTCATCCCCGGTCTTATAAACTTCTATCTGCTCCAGAAAATCCTGTGGAAAAGCAATCCACAAATCGGCTGATCCATCTCGGATTTCCTCTGTCACTTTCTGTTCGTCATCCATCGTGCGCAGATCCATCTTCTCATTATACGCCTTCAAGTACTGCTCCACACCCTCCGGGGCACTCTGCAGATAAACGATGGGAGCATGAGATTTGACATCATTCTCCAAATTTTCCGAAAAACTGGTCATTACATTCATTACGACCACCATGATGATCGCCGGCAGAAGAAATATGGAAAATAACATCTTTCTGTCTGTCAGCACTCTGGATAATTCTTTTTTACAGATCAATCGAATCTCACGCATCTTCCCCGCCTCCTTTTACCTGACTGTACAATTCAAAAAACGCATCCTCCAGATCTTCTGTCTGTGTCTCTCTTAAGATATCCTCCAGATGCCCTTCCATCACTTTTCTTCCGTCAATGATCACTCCGATCCGGTCACACAGCTTCTCTGCCTCTGACATGATATGTGTAGAAATAATGACCAGCTTTCCCTCCTCTTTCAGGCGCTTCAGATAGTCTGTCACACTCCTTGCCGTCACGACATCCAGACCGTTTGTCGGTTCATCAAAAATAACAATATCCGGATCATGTACCAGGCTGACTGCGATTGCAGCCTTCTGCCCCATTCCGGTTGACAGCTCTTTCATCTTTTTGTGCGCAAAATCCTTGATCCCAAAATAAGTAAACAGTTCCTCTTTTCGTTCTTTGAGCCTCTCCGGCTTCACTCCATGGATCTTCCCGAAAAAGTCAAACATATAATCCGGGGAAAACTGTGGATCCAGCTTGATATCTCCGGTCAGAAATCCGATCTTTTCCCGCACTTTCTCCGGCTCTTTGCGCACCTCATGTCCATCCACATAGATCTCACCCTTTGTCGGCCTGATGATCGTGGAAATACAGCGCAGCGTAGTCGTCTTCCCTGCTCCATTAGGTCCCAGAAGGCCATAAATCTCGCCTTTTCTCGCAGTCAGCGTAAGATCATTGACTGCCGTCTTGATCGGATTTGTGGTTCTGGACTCTTTCATCTGCTTTTTATTCAACTTATACGTCTTTGTCAGATTCTTAATCTCAATCATACTTTTCCTCCCGGCTGTGCCTGGTGTGCTGTACACCTGTCGTATTATTGTATTATTTTCTTAATACAGCCATTATATTTCTTTTCCCTGCATCCGTCAATAGATTTTTTATAATCTGCCCTTTCCTTACAAGATAAAATCTATTACAATAAATACAAAAAGAGAGATAGGAGATTTCATCTGTATGAGAGAAAGCATTTTATTATTCCATATATCAGACAAAGAAGTAAAAAAGAAAGTGGAACGTGCACTGCTTCCGCTTCGTGTGCGCATCCGTCATATCGCACTTAAAGATTACAGCCAACCCCTTGGGGTGCTGGCAAATCTGCCGGACATGACACCTTCTGAAGAAATTTATAACGGAGAAGAGCTCTCCGATACAATGATTGTATTCTGCGGACTTTCCAACCAGAAGCTGGATCAGGCGCTTCTTGCTTTGAAAAAAAGCGGTGCGGGACCGTTTCCGTACAAAGCGATCCTCACACCGACCAATCAGCACTGGCTCGCAAAAGACTGTCTTGCAGAATTAAAACGCGAGCATGAATATATGACCGCCCGGGGAAATGCATGATCTCCCCGGGCTTTTTTCTAAGACGCAAACTGGCTTTCATACAGATTTTTATAAAATCCGCCTTTTTCTAACAACTCCTCATGGCTGCCCTGTTCAATAATATTTCCATCCTTCATCACAAGGATCACATCTGCCTCCCGAATAGTAGAAAGCCGATGTGCCACAATAAAGCTGGTACGTCCCCTCATCATACTCTGAAACGCTTCCTGAATCTTCATTTCTGTACGGGTATCGATCGAAGAGGTTGCCTCATCCAGAATCAACATATCCGGAATTCTCAACATGACTCGAGCAATACACAAAAGCTGCTTCTGCCCCTGTGACAGGTTGCCGCCCTCTTCCTGGATCTCCGTATCGTATCCCTGCTCCATTCTCCGGATAAATCCATGTGCATGAGCAGCCTTTGCCGCTGCAATAATTTCTCCCCTTGTAGCATCCTCTTTTCCATACGCAATATTTTCTGCGATCGTTCCTGCTTTCAGCCAGGTCTCCTGCAGAACCATTCCAAAGTTGGCCCGCAAACTGTCTCTTGTAATATTCTGAATTCCAGTATTGCTGACACGGATCTCTCCACTGTTCACATCATAAAAACGCATCAGAAGATTGATGAGCGTCGTCTTACCGCAGCCCGTAGGCCCTACGATTGCCACGCGCTGTCCCGGCTGTACGGAAAGGTTGAAATCCTCGATCAGCTTCTGTTCCGGCGTATAAGAGAAATATACATGGGACAGTTCTACGCTTCCGTCCGCTTTCTCTAACACTTTCGCACTCTCTGCATCCGGCTTCTCGACCGGCTCCTCGATCAGTTCAAACACTCGGGCAGCACAGGCAAGTGCATTCTGCAGCTCGGTGATGACACCGGAGATCTCGTTAAACGGCTTCGTATACTGGTTCGCATAACTTAAAAGACTCGATAACTGTCCGACTGTAATGCTTCCTCTGATGGCAAGAAATGCACCGATGACACCGACTGTCGCATAGACAAGGCTGTTGATAAAACGTGTTGCCGGGTTCGTGATACTTGAAAAGAAGATCGCGCGCAGTGAATATTTCTGCAGTCTTCCGTTGATCTCGTCGAACTGCTCTAACGCCTCATCCTCATGTGAAAATGCCTGCACGACTTTCTGGTTTCCAACCATCTCTTCGATGAAAGCGGTCTGTTCGCCCCGCGTCTCAGACTGCAGTTTGAACATGGAAAATGTCTTTTTTGCAATAAAACTTGCAACAAACAATGATAACGGTGTGATGACCACGACCGCAACCGTGATATTCACACTGATCGTCAGCATAAAGATCAGTGTACCGAAAATTGTCACGATTCCGGTAAAAAACTGTGTAAATCCCATCAGAAGACCATCTGCAAACTGATCAACATCCGCGATGACACGGCTGACCACCTCTCCATAAGAATGGGAATCAATATACTTAAGCGGTAAATGTTCGATCCGCTCAAACGCTTCTTTCCGGATATCACGGATCACATTGTAAGTAATCTTATTGTTGCATGCATTCATGATCCACTGCGCGGCTGCCGTGAGCAAAATCACCACTGCCATACGCTCTAAGATCACAAGGATTCCTGCAAAATCAACCTGTCCCTTCGTGATAATCAGGTCGACTGCACGTCCTGTTAAGATCGGGATATAAAGAGTCAGTGCCACGGTAACTGCCGCAAGCACGATCGATAAGCCAAGGTAAAACCAGTATCTCCGGATGTAATCAAGCACTTTTTTTACTGTTGTCTTCTGCTGGTCTGTCACTACTTTTTTCATGCCGTCTTACCTCCTTCCTGTTTCTTAAACTGTGAGTTGTAGATTTCCTGATATACCTCACAGCTTTCTAACAGCTCTTCGCTGGTTCCAAGTCCGACGATCTTTCCATCATCAAGCACAACGATGCGGTCTGCATGCTGGATTGAAGCAGCTCGCTGGGAAACGATAAAGACGGTCGTCTCTCCTTCCATTTCGCGGATGGCTTTTCGAAGAGCTGCATCCGTTGCAAAATCAAGTGCGGATGCACTGTCGTCTAAAATGAGTATCTCCGGTTTCTTTACGACTGCACGTGCGATCGTTAAACGCTGGCGCTGTCCGCCGGAAAGGTTTTTTCCGCCCTGTTCGATTTCAAAATCAAGTCTGCCCTCTTTGTTGTCGACAAACTCTTTTGCCTGCGCAACTGTGATGGCACGGTTCAGATCTTCTTCTGTCGCATCCGGGTTTCCCCATTTTAAGTTCTCGCGGATCGTTCCATGGAACAACACGGCTTTCTGTAAAACCGTACCGATCTTTCCACGCAGCTCCTCAAGCGGATAATCTTTGACGTCTTTTCCGTCCACTTTAATAAAACCGGACGTCACGTCATAAAACCGCGGGATCAGGTTGACTACCGAAGATTTTCCGGAACCGGTTCCTCCGATGATACCGATCGTCTCGCCTTTTTTTACCTTAAAATCAATATCCGTTAAAGATTCGTCTCCGGCACCCGCATAGGTTAATCCTACATGTGAAAATTCCACGGCATACTCTGCTTCTTCTGATCTGTCAGCGGTATCCGTCTGCACCTTATCCACTTTCTGGCCTGATCCGTCCGTGATGGATGGCTGCATCTCAAAAATGGACTGGATACGGTTTCCACATGCAATGGATTTATTGATATTGATGATCAGGTTTGCAAGCTTCACTAACTCCACTAAGATCTGTGACATATAGTTGATCAGCGCAACCACCTCACCCTGTGTGATATATCCGTTATCAACACGGACTGCACCGGTCCAGACAAGCACCACGATCGCACCGTTGATGATCACATAGGTAAGCGGATTCATTAGTGCTGATATCTTTCCGACATAGATCTGCGCCCTTGTCAGAAGATCATTATTTTCATTAAAATGTACTTTTTCATCATCTTCCTTATTAAAAGCACGGATCACCCTGCTTCCTGTTAAATTTTCTCTTGTGATCCCAAGCACCTTATCGAGCGCTGACTGTACCTTTTTATAAAGCGGAATACTGATCAGCATGATACCGAATACGATTATGGAAAGAAGCGGGATCGTAACGACAAACACCAGTGCCGCTTTGACATCGATGGTAAATGCCATGACCATTGCGCCGAACACGATAAACGGGGAACGCAGAAACAGACGCAGCACAAGGTTCACGCCGTTCTGCACCTGATTGACATCACTTGTCATTCTCGTGATCAGTGTTGCCGTTCCAACAGTATCCATCTCTGTAAAAGAGAGGCTCTCAATGTGTGCAAACAGCGCATGGCGCAGTTTTGTTGCAAACCCGACTGCCGCCTTTGCCGCGAAATACTGTGCGGTGATCGAGCAGGTCAGACCGATCACTGCAAGCAGTACCAGCACCATACACATTTTCATAATATAGGACTTGTCCCCGGTCGCAACACCAGTATCAATGATTGCCGCCATAACCAGCGGCACGATCAGTTCAAAGGTTGCCTCGAGCAGTTTAAAAAGCGGACCTAATACACTTTCTTTTTTATAATCTTTTAAATAAACCAGTAACTTTTTCATAGTATTCTCCATTTTTACGCTGCACTTTACGCATGACAAGTTTGGGCGTAAGCACAAACTTGAGTGTGAAAATCTTATTTTCACACTGCCCTCAAATGTTTATTTTTTAATTTTTTTCATCTGCTGCAAACCAAAGATCACTACCCCACCTATGATAAAGAACAGGATGGAAAAATTGTGGATCGTCATTGCAGGCTGTGGGGTATCCAGTGTTGTTGGTCCCATGATCACAGCATAAATAGAACCAAGCATCAGTCCGACGATCAGAAAGATCATCTGCGCCCGAAAGCGCTCTAATGCCTTACGGATCAGCTTTACAATACTGAAAATACCGACTAACACACCACATCCGAATACGAATACTGTCGGAAAACTTTTTAAGTTTAAATGCAGGATATCTTTAATCGCCGTCACGATCGGAAGATCAGAAGCAGTGTGGAACCGGAAATACCAGGAAGCACCATTGCGCAGATTGCAACTGCGCCTGCTATGAATACATAAATTCCTGTTGTGACTGTCAGATGTTCCAGATTTACACTGTTTCCGCCGCCAACCGGATTAAAATAGGTGATGGCACACACAATGGCTGCCCCAACCAGTACAAACGGGCAATATGCATATTTCCCTTTTAGTGTGTCCAATTCTTCACGGACTACAATTGGAATTGCAAAAATTATAAATCCGATAAATAATGAACTGATCGCATAAATATGGGATTCAAAAACATTTGCAAGGATCAGAATCGCAAGAACCATTCCTGTTACCCAGCCGATACCGAGCTTGATCAGAAAGAAAAACGCTGTTTTCTTTTTTTCCATATTTCCGGTGATCAGATCATCGATCGAGTCGATAAACTGATCGTAAAACCCAAGCAGAAATGCCACGGTTCCACCGGATACTCCCGGGACACTGTCTGCGAGTGCCATACAAAATCCTCTGATAAACTGTATTATGTACATACGGTTACCTCTTTCTTCCTTATTAATATTTACATGTGCTGTCTGCACACCATACTGCCTATTATAATCTTTCGGCTTCTGTTTTGTCTAGTATCGTAAACATTAATATTTCTTTTTTGTATCTTTTATTTCAATTTCCCGGCGCAGTCCCAAAAGACAGATCAGATTTGGCACTGCCATCAGAAAATTAAACAAATCCGAAATGCCCCACACCACATCAAGAGTAATCACTGCGCCGAAATAAACGCACATCATATAAACGACCTGGTAAATGCGGACACCCTTTTCCCCAAACAGATACCGCACGGCGCACTCGCCATAGACATTCCATCCGATGATCGTCGCAAACGCAAACAAGACCAATGAAACCGACAGCATCTCATCGCCCCACACCGGCAGTTCCCTGAATACGGCAAAACACATCCGCTCCCCCGGCACCCCCGCATAATTGCCCGGATGGGCAATCATACTTGAAACCGAAGCAATTCCTGTGATTGCACACATGACGACCGTATCCCAAAAAGGCCCTGTCATGGAGACAAGAGCCTGATCCCGCGGTGATGCATGCTGCGCCGTCGCCGCTGCCATTGGAATTGAGCCAAGTCCCGCCTCATTTGTAAAAAGCCCTCTGGAAATCCCGGTTCTTAACCCCGCCATCACCGTTGTCCCAACCACCCCCCCTGCGGCAGCCTCCGGCACAAACGCAGAGGTCACGATCATTTTTACTGCCTCCGGGATCACCGTATAATTTTTCATCAGGATAAAAATACATCCGCCTAAATAAAATGCACTCATCACAGGAACCAGCCAGGTACATACTTTTCCAATCTGCCGGCTGCCACCGATGATCACCTTCCCCGCAAGCACCCCCGCTGCCATGCCGATGATATGCGGCGATACCGGTATCTGTTCCGTTATCGCCGCACTGATCGAATGTGCCTGCACACTGCTGCCGATCCCAAGCGACGCTAATATCGTAAACACAGAAAATAAGACCGCAAGTCCTTTCTGCTGCATGCCTCTCTCCAACACATACATCGGACCGCCGATCCTCTTTCCATCTTTTTCCGTTTTGCGGTATTTCATGGACAAAAAACATTCTCCATAACAGGTTGCAATTCCAAGCACACCGGTGATCCAGCACCAGAAAACAGCACCGGGTCCTCCCAGAGCCACAGCGGTTCCCACACCGATAATATTTCCCGTCCCGATCGTCGCCGCCAACGCTGTCGCAAGTGCCGAGTAGGAAGTATTATTTTTCCCGGAAAAACTAAGCCTGATCCCACATGGGATCTTACGCTGGATAAACCGCAGACGAAATGTAAAATACAGATGTGTTCCCAGAAGAAGCAGAATCTGCCCCGTGGCAGCAAGCTGACTGATTTTTTGCATAGCACACTAAAATCCCCGTATACGGATGCCCTTGTTCCAGTATACGGGGATTTTCTTTGATTCATTCTTTGATTTTTATTTTTTGTGAGTGCCCTCTATGCAGTTACTTTTTTCCGCTGTTCCACCACCTGTGCCAGCCGGTCCAGACTTTTATTACAGATCACAGTATACACACTTCCAAAAATGTTTGCCCCGATACGCAGAATCACTGCATTCTGCAGTCCAAACAATCCTGCCGCAATCGACAACGCCCCAAACGTATTGAACGCCGTCTGCCATGCATAGCCGGCAGAATAACCAACTCCGATTCCTCCAATCATGCCGATATACGGATACATGGAGTCCGGAAGGATCAGATATAATGCCACAAAAACAAGGCTTCCAACGATATTAAAAAGGCCTCTTTTCTCTGCCCTTCCCATGCAGTCATCCGTAAACGGCAGACAGACTGACATACAGGCGATCCCCGCCCACATCGCTCTTGGAAGTCCCAGAAGAGACATCACAAGCATCGCAGAGGAAACAATGAAAGTCAGTTTTACATACCAGCGGTTTCTGGCAGAGGAAAGATCAAATTCCCGGAACAGATCCAAAAAAGTTCTCCGGTATGGTCTGTTTTTCTGGTTCTTATAGAAAATCGCCATACAGATCACCATTCCGGCAAGCAGTCCCTCCACGCGCAGCAGATACGCATGTCCGCTCACGTCATATCCCTGTAACAGCAGATAACCGAGTACAAACGTAGAATGGTTGTACATGATCACATTGTGACATCCTAAGATCATCAGAAGCATGATACAGAATACGTTTACAAAGAATGCCGGGATGGGCGAAAGCATATTGCTAAGCCTTGGTCCCGCGATCAGTATTCCAAAAATACCGGCGATTGATAGCAGTCCATGCGTGGTTTTGATCCCAAAATCTGCCTGGCGCAGCACCAGCACTGCCAAAAGAACGGTCACTCCGACCACACTGTTTTCCGATCCGGTCAGTTTACTGTATAAGGTCACAACCGCCACACAGAATACCATCACCAGATAGACCTTAAAGTTATAGATTAAGATATGACGTCTCTTTTCTTTTTTGTCTGTTGTATTTTTGATGAGCTGTTTTGAACCTGTCGAACTGAGCTGAAGTTCCTGATAAAATGTCATAGTACTCTCCATTTCTACACTGTTTTTTGCAAAGTAGAGAGTACTATAGCGCAATTTGCGGGAAACGTCAAGGTTTTATCTCACATAAATCCTCCATTTTCCAACAGCGTTGTATCCACAAAGTCATCCAGATTAAAGTCTTTTTCAAACTGTCCCGCTTTCAGTGCCCAGTCTTTGATCTCATTCAGATGCTCCTTCGTATCCTGTGAAAATCCCATCAGCAGTTTTTCCTGTTTCAGATTCTCTAAAAACTGATCCTGCGGAATCCCTGTTTTTTCTTCCACGATTTTAGCAGCTTCCTCCTGATACTCCAAAACCCAGTCCTGTGTCTCCTGAAATGCCTTTAAATAATTTGTGAGCAGTTCTTTGTTGTCCTCTATATATTTTTCTGTCGTGATAAAATATGCATCCGTGCGAAGTCCCAGTTCATCCATCGTAAGAAGCGGTTCCATCCCTGCTTCCTCAAGTTTTTTTGCATTCGTCCCGGATGCCCAGAATGCCACACCCTCACCTGTTGTCATCACTCCGAGGGCTGCCTGTGCACTGTCCACATTTACAAGCACCTGCTGATCCCCCTCAATTCCAGCCTGCTCTAACGTCTTTGCATTCCAGTAATCCCATACGGTTCCGGCTAACGTCACAAGACCCTTTCCGGAAAGATCCGTCAGTGATGTGACTTCCTTCGGATTCACATACAGTTTTCCGGTGGAAGAGGATGAAAAATTAGCGATCAGGCGTAAATCTGTATCATCCTGTGTGTTTCCCAGACGGTTGATCGCTGCATAATCTGCCAGATTCCCGATATCCACCTGATCTGTCACGATCGCATCAATCGTATTGATCCCGGCTGCAAATTCGGTCACTTTCAGCTCAATGCCATATTTTTCAAAAATTCCCTGCTCTGTTCCAACTTCTGCAACCCAGTGGTCACTGTTTCCCGTCATCACACCCAGTCTGACCGTCTGTACCTCTTCCGTTTTAGCATCCCCTGCTGTCTGTGTATCTTCTTTTTT
>ERZ779820.2121-NODE-2121-length-11510-cov-3.293584_pt1 | contig 11510 bp, 7 predicted proteins | sample MGYA00511563_ERZ779820 | MGnify/ENA primary metagenome ERZ779820 (study PRJEB29588, sample SAMEA1964852) | human gut metagenome | biome: human gut; feature: human-associated habitat; material: faeces | place: Denmark | collected 2008/2010 ...
TTGACACGGAAATCACCACCCTCATAACCGCCCCAAGGGTAAGAATCCTTATAGCAAGGCGGAAGAGGAACGCACAGACAGGTTTCATCTTCCGGAAGACGTACATATTCATGAGCGACAGCACGGGTACGTTTCAGATAATTTCTGGCACGTGTATACATTTCCTCGGCACTGTCACAAGGACCGGCATAGCGGAAAAGCACATCGCTGACTTCTTTCATTGTCTTCGGAGTTCCTTCCGGAAGCTCTAATTTGGAGGCGATTTCGAATACTTCAGCACGGGTCTTTTCAATTTCTTCTTTATGCCATGCAAGCAGTTCGTCGAGAGATACACCAAGACGGTTTTTCAGAAGGCTGCGGTAAGCTTCCGGATCCATCTTGATGGTCTTTGAGAGATCATCCTTTAACAATTCTTCAGAGTCAGACTGGCAGTCAGAAACGAGTAAATCTGCCATTTCCTGAAGCTGATCGATAAAAATCCGGAAGGACTGTGATAAAGATGCAATCTGTTCTTCTGTGAAATCCGGGAAATATTCATTTAACAATTTCTGGTCGCGCTGCATATCCAGCCTTGCGCGGGCAAAGGCAGAAGAAAGGGAAGCTTCATTTTCTCCGTATTGTGTGTGGATCAGATTAAGGATCAAATCCTGATTTTCATGGAATGCCTGTAATTTTCTGGTCAGGACATCGAGACGTATTTCATTAGAACGCCTGTCACAGCGAGCGATTTCCTGAAGATAATAGACAAAATCCAGGAGAGGTGCTTCCGGATTGTGTTCTTTTTCTTCGATAGTAAATTTAAGAGAATCCAGGAAGTCATTCAGATGATGCTTCACCAGACGATAGACATTGTCCGGTGCATCCAGGTTTTCAACCTGTGTTTTTAAATCGTTCCATTTTTCGCGGACCGACCTGATCTTTTCGGGAGTCGGGAGAAAAAGGATATTTTCAAAAGAACGGTGGCTTTCGAGTTGGTCATGCAAAATGGCAAGTTCTCTGTCAAGTTCGCGGTATGTATTGGTTAAGTCAGTATTTTTCATGAGTAAATGGCACTCTCCTTTTTTAGAAATTTGTTCTGATTGTATCTTACCGCAGAAAATGTCAAATGAAAAGCAGGACAGATAAAAAGATTCGCGTGTCGACTTATGCCCCTTTCTGTGATATGATAATCAAGAGATTATTATGAGCAGAAAGGGGCATTTTTTCGATGGCAGCAACATCTGAAAATAAGCCAAAACAATATATATCTGTCGGGATCCTGGCGCATGTGGATGCCGGAAAGACGACGCTTTCGGAAGGAATCCTTTATCTTACCGGTCAGATCAGAAAGCTTGGAAGAGTTGACCATGGAGATGCGTTTCTGGACATGTATACGCTGGAGAGAAGCCGGGGGATTACCATTTTTTCCAAGCAGGCGAATTTTGTGCTTGGAGACAAGCAGGTGACTCTTCTTGATACACCGGGGCATGTTGACTTTTCAGCAGAAATGGAGCGTACCTTGCAGGTTCTTGATTATGCAATCCTGGTTGTCAGCGGAGCGGACGGTGTGCAGGGACATACACGAACCCTGTGGAATCTTCTTGCAAGGTATCAGGTTCCGACCTTTATTTTCATAAATAAGATGGATCAGGACGGTACGGACAGACAGGACAGATTTACTGAATTAAAGCGGAAGCTCAGCGGAGAGTGTGTGGATTTTACAGAAGCGGGTGAAGAATTCCTGGAAGAGCTGTCTATGTGCGGCGAGACGGTAATGGAAAGCTATCTGGAAAATGGAGAGATCACGGCGAGCCAGATTCAGACGCTGATCCGGGAACGAAAGGTATTTCCATGCTATTTCGGTTCGGCACTGAAGCTGGAAGGTGTGCAGGAATTACTGGACGGACTGGAAAAATACATGGACGGACCGGTAAGCGGGACGCATGCTGAAGAGGCATTTGGAGCGAAGGTATATAAGATATCCAGAGATTCACAGGGCAGCCGTCTGACACATGTGAAGATCACAAACGGAGTACTGAAGGTCAAAGAGATCCTGGAATATATGACAGAGGAAGGACCTATGCAGGAGAAAGTTAACCAGATCCGGATTTATTCCGGGGACAAGTACGAGATGGTGCAGGAAGCAGAAAAAGGCTGTATCTGTGCTGTGACAGGGCTTAGCCGGACTTATCCGGGACAGGGGCTTGGGATGCAGCAAGGTTCTTCGGCACCGGTACTGGAGCCGGTTCTGAATTACCGGGTGGAGCTGCCGGAAGGCTGTGATGTACACCGGATGCTGCAGAATTTCAGACAACTGGAGGAAGAAGATCCGATGCTCCGTGTAGTCTGGAATGAAGAGGCAGGAGAGATCCAGGTCCAGCTGATGGGCGAAGTGCAGACGGAGATTCTGCAAAGCCTTGTAAAAGAACGGTTTGACGTGGATATTTCCTTTGGAAGCGGGAATATTGTTTACAAAGAAACGATTAAAAATACAGTTGAAGGAGTAGGGCATTTTGAGCCGCTGCGTCATTATGCGGAAGTGCATCTGATACTGGAACCGGGAGAGCCGGGAAGTGGAATCTCGATCGATACGATCTGCAGTGAGGATGTGCTGGACAAGAACTGGCAGCGACTGATCCTGACGCATGTGCTGGAAAGAGAGCATCGGGGCGTTCTGACGGGATCGGTGCTTACTGATGTGAAGATCACACTTGCCAGTGGACGTGCACATCTGAAGCATACAGAGGGCGGAGATTTTCGCCAGGCTGTGTACCGTGCGATCCGCCAGGGACTGATGCAGGCAGAGAATGTACTGCTTGAACCGTATTATGCATTTCGTCTGGAAATTCCGTCAGAGATGACAGGCCGTGCACTTACGGATATTCAGCGGATGAATGGAGAATTTGACGGACCGGAGACGGAAGATGATATGGCTGTGGTCACCGGAAGTGCACCGGTGTCTGAAATGCAGGATTATCAGAGAGAAGTAACCACATACAGCAGAGGAAGAGGGAAACTGTTCTGTACGCTGAAGGGATATTTTCCATGCCATAACCAGGACGAGGTTGTAGAGGCGATTGGTTACGATCCGGAGCGGGATGTGGAGAATCCGACGGGCTCTGTATTCTGTGCTCATGGAGCAGGATTTGTGGTGCCATGGTATGAAGTAGAGGATTATATGCACTTAGAAGGGATTGACGAGTCTGAACTGGGGAATACCATACCGGATAGTGAAGAAAGTATAGCAGGAAACAGGAATAGTAACAATCAGACAGATTCAGGTTATCGTCCACCCAGGAATGCCGGTGTAGGAAGCTATGAGGATGAAGAAGAACTGAAAGCAATTTTTGAGCGCACATTCGGACCGGTCAAGCGTTACAAAGAACCACAGTTTAAGAGAACATTTTCTGCAAAATCTGACAGCGGCAGCTATTACCGCAACAGTTCTTCTGCTAAGAAGAAAGAAAAAGAATATCTCCTTGTAGATGGCTATAACATCATCTATGCCTGGGAAGATTTAAAAGAGCTGGCAGATGCAAACCTCCATGCAGCTCAGACAAAACTGATGGATATTCTGAGCAACTATCAGGGCTTTAAGAAATGTACGTTAATTCTTGTATTTGATGCTTACAAGATAGAGGGCCATGCAGAGGAAGTGATCACCTATCATAACATTCATGTAGTCTACACCAAAGAAGCTGAGACAGCGGATCAGTACATTGAGAAAACGGTCCATAAGATTGGCCGGGAAAATCAGGTAACGGTAGCAACATCCGATGGACTGGAGCAGATCATCATCATGGGACAGGGTGCCCACCGTATGTCTGCCAGAGGTCTTCGGGATGAAATAAAAGCTACAGAAAATCAGATCCGCCAGCAATGGCATGAGAAACGTCAGAGCAGTAAAAATTATCTGATCGACAATATTTCTGATGAAATGGCACAATATATGAAAGAGAAACGACTTGGAAAACAGTAAAAGGGAGATGCAGTCATGAAAGAAAAGCTTACACAGAAGGATGTTGAGAAAATCCAGCAGGAGATTGACCATCGCAAGCTGGTTGTACGAAAAGAGGCAATCGAAGCTGTAAAAGAAGCAAGAGCCCAGGGGGATCTGAGTGAGAACTTTGAGTATTATGCGGCAAAGAAGCACAAAAACCAGAATGAAAGCCGCATCCGTTACCTTGAGAATATGCTGAAAACAGCAACCATTGTTTCTGATGATTCCAAAGACGATGAAGTTGGAATGGATGATATTGTAGAGGTATATTTCGAGGAAGACGATGAGATTGAGAAATACAAACTGGTTACTTCCATAAGAGGAAACTCCATGGAAAACCGCATCAGCATTGAATCTCCCATTGGTATGGCTCTGAAAGGTCACAAGGTTGGAGACAGAGTGGAAGTAAAGGTAAATGATAACTACAGTTATTTCCTGGAAATCCGTTCTATTGATAAGACTGGTTCCGAGGATGAAGAAATCCGCGGATTCTGATAATAATACTGTCGAAATACAGGATCCGGATTGATAAAAGAACTATTGTAAGAGATGAACACCGGTTAGTGTCATATCTCCTGCAATGGTTCTTTTTATTTTTATATCAAAAATACGGATGGATTTATGGGAACCTTACACAGAATGAATATGATGACTGGAAATTTTACATGGATTTAACATTCTCATGGGGATGATTTTACAAAGCATGGTTATGATGAGAAGCAAGTCAGGGATATGTATCGCAAAAAACATATATATGCCTGCACATGTCTGAGACTGCCATCAGATGGCAGAAAGTAAATAACCATATACTTATGAAAAGGGAAAAGGAGAATAATCATGGATTTATTCAGTATATTAACATTGATCGGAGGCCTTGCATTATTTTTGTATGGTATGAATGCAATGGGAGATGGCCTTGCGAAGGTTTCCGGCGGAAAGCTGGAGAAGATTCTTGAAAATCTTACTTCAAATCCGATAAAAGCAGTGCTTTTGGGAGCAGGAGTAACAGCAGTGATCCAGTCATCTTCAGCTACGACTGTTATGGTAGTAGGTTTTGTAAATTCAGGGATCATGAAATTATCACAAGCAGTAGGAGTGATCATGGGTGCCAATATCGGTACTACAATCACCTCCTGGATCTTAAGCCTGACAGGAATACAGAGTGATAATTTTATCATTCAGATGTTTAAACCAACATCATTTTCCCCTGTGCTTGCGATCATTGGTGTGATCTTCATTCTGTTTATCAATGATTCAAAGAAGAAAGATATCGGAAGTATTTTTATTGGTTTTGCAATCCTGATGTACGGTATGGATATGATGAGTTCTGCTGTAAAACCCCTTGCAGAAGTGCCGGAATTTACAAACCTGTTACTTAAATTCTCAAATCCGTTGTTAGGTGTTATAGCAGGTGCCCTTCTTACTGCAGTGATCCAGTCATCTTCTGCATCCGTAGGTATTCTGCAGGCCCTGTGTCTTACAGGTGCAGTACCGTTCAGTGCAGCAATCCCGATCATTATGGGACAGAACATCGGAACCTGTATTACTGCAATCCTTTCTGCAATCGGAGCCAAGAAGAATGCAAAACGTGCAGCAGCAGTACATCTGTATTTCAACCTGATCGGTACGGTTATCTTTATGACTGTATTCTATCTTATAAATGCAGTTGTTGGATTTTCTTTCTTCCATCAGGCAGCAACACCGGCAGGAATTGCTGTTATCCACAGTGTATTTAATGTTACTGCAACGATCATTCTCCTTCCTTTTGCAAAGGGACTGGAGAAACTTGCCTGTCTTACAATCCGGGACAAAAAAGAGGATGTTGTTGTTTCAGCAGAGGACAGAGAGTTTATGATCCTGGAGCCTCGTTTCCTGGAGAAACCGGCATTTGCAGTAGAGCAGAGCCGCAATGCAGCAAGAAAAATGGCAGAAGAATCCCACAATGCACTGTTTACAGCACTGAGTCTGGTGGATAAATACAGTGAAGAAGGCGTAGAACGTGTGGAAAACATGGAATCCAAGGTTGATCGCTATGAAGATGAACTGGGAACTTATCTGGTGAAGCTGAGCCACAAAGATATCTCAGAAGCAGACAGTCACAGCCTTTCCATTATGCTTCACTGTATCGGGGATTTTGAACGTATTTCCGACCATGCTGTAAATATTATGGAATCAGCACAGGAGCTTTATGAAAAAAGACTGAAATTTTCCGAAAATGCAAAGAAAGATCTGGAAGTGCTGGGACAGGCAGTAGAAGATATCGTAAATACGGCATATGAAGTTTTTGACAAACAGGATATGAAGCTTGCGGAGAAAATTGAACCACTGGAAGAAGTGATTGATGAACTTTCCAAAGAAGTAAAACGTCGTCATGTACAGAGACTGAGAAACGGTGAATGTACAATAGAGATGGGATTTATCCTTTCGGACATTACAACCTGTCTGGAACGTGTGGCAGACCATTGTTCCAATATTGGAGTCTGTGTGACGCAGGTGAATGAAGATCTGTATGATACTCACAGTCATCTGAATATCGTCAAGAGCCATCCGGACGAAACATTTTATCATGAACTGGAAGACGCACGAATCAAATATCAGCTTTCATAAAAATAAACAGGTGGATGATGGTTATCCGCATGATCAGGAAATCCGGGCACTCTGAAGTATCTGAGAGAGATATTTCAGAGAAAATGGCCGGATTTTTGCTTTAAAGAAATAAAGCAGATGCCGGATATCTACTTGTACAGGGATAAAAAAATAAGTATACTGAAAAAAGAAATACACTTGTGACGACAAAGCAGGTGATAAATAAAGGGGAGGCAAAGCAGAATGATCTATTGTGTAGAAGATGAGCGGAATATCAGGGAGCTTCTTATTTATACACTGGAAACAACAGGATTTAAAGCCAGGGGGTTTGGCAATGGCAATGAACTGATGAAAGCGCTGAAAGAAGAGATACCGGAGCTGATCCTGCTGGATATCATGCTTCCGGGAGATGATGGCTATACCATTCTGGAACAGCTGAAAAGTATGCCATCTGTAAAGGATGTGCCGGTAATTATGGTTACTGCAAAAGAAGCGGAATTTGACAAAGTAAAAGGTCTGGAAGGCGGAGCGGATGATTACATTACCAAGCCTTTCGGTATGATGGAATTTGTTGCCAGAGTAAAAGCAGTTCTCAGACGAAGTGCCCGTCAGAATGAAGACAAGGAACTGCATTACGACGAGCTTTATCTGAATGTAGGACGTCATGAGGTGCATTATCGGGAAGAAAAGGTCGATCTTACCCGAAAAGAATTTGAACTTCTTCAGTATCTGCTGGAGAATAAAGGACTTGTTATGACAAGAAATCAGATCCTCTGCCATGTATGGGGATATGACTTTGACGGTGAAACCAGAACTGTGGATGTCCATGTGAGAACCCTGCGTCAGAAACTTGGAGAGGCAGGAAATCTGATCGAAACGGTCCGGGGTGTAGGATACAGGATCGGCGCATAACAGATAAAACAGACGAAAAACAGGAGTGGAAAAATGAAGCATAAAATATTCAGTCACACCAGTTTACTTATTATTTTATCCGTAATACTTACATTTCTGGCAGCAGGAACGGTTATGTATAACCGATATGATATATATATGAAGCAGGGCGTAAGGGATGAAGCCGCATATATTAAAACAGGTCTGGAAGAAGACGGAGACGTTTTTCTCTCAGACAGGGTCGGAGACGCCACCAGCAGCAGGATCACTCTTCTGGGAAAAGATGGTCAGGTGTTGTTTGACAGTATTGAGAATCCGAAAGAAATGGAAAATCACAGTAACAGACCGGAATTTATTGAAGCTGAGAAGCAGGGATCCGGTGAGATGGTCCGCTATTCAGACACCTTATCAAAACAGACGTTTTACTATGCTGTAAAATTAAAGGATGATCAGGTTCTGCGAGTAGCCAGGACTACAGACAGTCTTCTGGTAACAATGTTAACCAGCTTTCTTCTGCTTGGCGGACTGGTATGCGTGATCCTTGTAATTGAACTTTTTCTTGTGCAGAAACAGACCAGAAAGCTGATAGAGCCTATCAACCGGATTAATCTGGAACATCCTCTGGAGCATGTATGCTACGAAGAATTAAGGCCATTGCTTTTTCGTCTGGATCAGCAGAACAGACAGATTCAGAAACAGCTGGAAGATCTTAAGAATGCAGAGAGTGCAAGAAAAGAGTTTACGGCAAATGTTTCCCATGAATTGAAAACTCCTCTTATGTCAATCTCCGGATATGCGGAGCTTATGATGAATGGAATGGTACCGCCGGACAAGATGCAGGATTTTTCCGGCAGGATTTTTCATGAGTCCGAGCGTTTATCAAATCTGGTTGCAGATATCATTCAGCTTTCCAGACTGGATGAGAAGAACGGAGAAACTATGTTTGAACAGGTTGACATCGGAGAGCTTGGGGAAGATGTGATCAACAATCTGCAGAACAGGGCAGCAAAGAAAAAGATTAATCTGGAATATACAGGCGGACCTGCACAGATGCAGGGAGTACGCCATGTATTATATGAAATGTTCTACAATATTACAGATAATGCTATCCGCTATACCCCGGATGGTGGAGATGTAAAGGTTTTTGTGGGAAAACTCAATGGGAAACCGTACTTTCGTGTGGAAGATAACGGAATAGGAATTCCGGAGAGCGAACAGCAGAGAATCTTCGAGCGTTTTTACAGAGTGGACAAGAGCCATTCACGTGAAACCGGAGGTACAGGCCTGGGGCTTTCTATTGTAAAACATGGCGCAGTTTTGCATCATGCAAAGATTCTTCTGGACAGTGAGCCGGGTAAGGGAACGAAGATGGAAATCCTGTTTGATCAGACTAAGTAAAGCTCCTGTGAAGCAGTTATTCGGTGTAGTGAAGCGGATGATTTTGTCTGGTGTTGAAAAGAGAGTGGACAGTATCCGACATGGTTGTTAGAAATGTATAAATTTTGGGGATTGACAGACAAGTGATTATTGGAGAAAATAAAATCAGACAGTTATCCATGTAAAAGCAGGTACAATGGAGGGTATTTTCAGTATGGAAAAATGGAGAAGCATTGCAGCGGGTATGAGCTGTTTGTCAATGCTGTTCGCAACAGGAGCGGTTACTGTATCAGCATCAGATGAAATCACAGAAATTCCGGAACAGAGTATTGTATACTGGTCCATGTGGGAAGAAGATGAACCACAGGCAGATGTGATCAGAGAAGCAGCAGAAGCTTATGAAGAAGCAACAGGTATTTCTGTAGAGATTCAGTGGAAGGGCAGAGGAATCCGGTCTCTGATAGAACCTGCCCTGGATGCCGGAGAACAGATTGATCTTTTTGATGATGATTATCAGAGGATGGCTCAGGAACACAGGGATTATCTGGCAGAATTAAAAGGAATGGCAGATACTGTGGATTATGAGAAGCATATTATGCCGGTACTGTTGGAGCAGGTGAAGAACTGGGGAAATGGAGAACTGCTTGCAATGCCGTATCAGCCTTATATCACAGGCGTCTGGTATAATAAGGATTTATGGGAAGAGGCTGGACTTACAGAACAGGATATCCCGGATACCTGGGAGAAACTGATCAGAGTATGCCGTAAGATTAAAAACAGTGACAGTGGCCTTAGTGCCATGACCTGCGATGAAGAGTATGTGAATCTTCTGTATGGATATCAGCTTGCCAGATATCTTGGACAGGAGAAAGTGCAGCAGCTGATCCGTAACTGTACCTGGTCACAGATTCCACAGGCAAAAGAGGCGGCAGATGATATCAGAATTTTGTTTTTTGCGGGATATATGAGTCAGAGTGCACCGGCACAGCATCCGGAAGGTCAGGATGAAGTGGGAGATGGCGAGGCAGTCATGGTGCTGCAAGGCTCCTGGGTTCCGAATGAAGTGACAGAAGCTACAGAATCTGATGATTCCTGGGGATTTTTTCCATGGCCTGCAGTAAAGGCTGGAACAGACGGCACAGAAGGTGTTATGGTGGGAGCACAGGGATTTGGAGTCACGAAGGATTCGCAGATGAAACAGGAAGCTTTTGATTTTGCATATTCCATCTGTACCGGGGAAACAGATATGAAAATGACAGATGCGGTTAATTCCATCCCGGCAGATACGGACAATACACAATGGCCGGAAGTGCTGGCAGATGCAGTACCGTATATGAAAGAGATGTCAAAGCCGTACATGTGGGCTGCAGGTCTGGAGGCAGATCCGGATTATAAAGAACAGATACAAAGCGAACTTCTGAAGCTTACAAGATTAGAAGAAACATCGGATGAATTTATAGAGAATCTCAGCAATATGAAATAAGAAAAAGGCTGTTCAACATTATGAAAATATTGGTCTGGTATTACTGGCGCTCTCGTTCTGAGAGCGCCTTTATTGATGTGATATATTCTGTGGGTGTCATTCCGGAAATTTTTTTAAACTGTCTGGAAAAGTAATGGATGGAAGAGTATCCCAGAAATTCCGAAATCTGTGTGAAGTTCATCTGGTTCTCGCGGATCAGCTGTCTGGCATAGGCGATCTTTAACCGGGAAAAGAAATCCATGGCGCCGCACTGATGTTGTTCCTGAAATATTTTCTGAAGCTGGGAGCGTCCGATCATATTGTCATGGCACAGATCGCAGAGTGTAATATTTTCCCGGATGTGGTCTTCCATATAAGCAATGACACGCTTATAGACAGCGGAATTATTTTTCAGATTCACAAATTGGCTGACAGGTACAGTCATGGGAGGAGAAGAATTTCTCCGGATCATGTAGATCAGCATCTGCTCAAGGTAAATACGGATAAGCTGCTGAGAACCAAACAAAAAATCTTCTTTCTTTTCCATCTTTTCTGTATAAGGATCATCCAGAGGGGTTTTGATACAGCGGCGTGCCTCGGCAATCAGCATTCCCATGAGATTTCTCTCAGAATCAGAAAGTTTCAGCAATTTTTTCTCAAAGAATTTCATACATGGAGAATCGCATTCAAAAGAAACTACCACAATATTAGGTGCGGTATTTCCTATGGCAATAAGGTTATGAAATTCATTTGGTCTGTGAAAGATGAGCTGTCCGCTTGTCAGATGGTAGATACCGTTATCTGTCTCTATTTCTGCCTTTCCCTTATCTACACATTGAAATTCCCAGAAATTATGGCGTTCTCCTGCAAAGTGAAAATCACTTTTGTATTCAAAATAGTGGATTGTATAAATCCGGTCAATATGAATATCTTCTTCCAGATACATACTCTCAAAAGCCATTACTGCCACCTCCCTCAGCCTGTCCGAAAACTGCAATATGGTTGTTGTGTATAAGTATACAACAAAAACAGATGAAAAACCAGTTGAAAATGAATTTTTGTACAAAAGAAATGGACGTTTGTGCAAATACTATTTGTGTAAAAATGATAAAATAAGAACTACCAAAAGAAATAATTGTTGAAATTCAACAAAAGAGCGAAAAGAGAGAAAAAAGAAGACAAAATGTCAAAACTGACCAAGGAGGAAATTTCCAG
>ERZ779820.2134-NODE-2134-length-11465-cov-7.899211_pt1 | contig 11465 bp, 10 predicted proteins | sample MGYA00511563_ERZ779820 | MGnify/ENA primary metagenome ERZ779820 (study PRJEB29588, sample SAMEA1964852) | human gut metagenome | biome: human gut; feature: human-associated habitat; material: faeces | place: Denmark | collected 2008/2010 ...
CAGTGGGAGAGTAGGTAGCCGCCGTTTTTGATGAAAGCCTCCGAGTCATTTGACTGACTCGGAGGCTTTTTTTGTGTTTCTGAGTTTCCGACTTGGAAGGGGTGAAAAAGGCTATTTGACCCAATATTGTTACTCCGCTTGTTTATATCATTGTTCAATGACCTCAAAAGAGGATTCCTTCCGGCTTGTTGTCTTTCTTTTCTCATTTATTTATTCTGGCTTTGAGCGGACAGTGCTGAGTATTGCTCTGTTGATTCGTTTATATAGACTTATGCAGTTAACAGATATTAAATTATCTCTTTCCTTCTTGCTTATTCCAATAATATCTATACATTTGTAGTGTACTAATAAACTAATACACTAAATAATTAATTAAATACATAAACACAATGATGATTGAAGTGAAGAACTTATCTTTCAGTTATGGAAAGAGGAAACAAAAAGTCTTTAATGATTTTTCGCTGACACTGGATAAAGGTTCAGTTTATGGTCTTTTGGGTAAGAATGGTACCGGTAAATCTACTTTGCTCTATTTAATGACTGGGTTACTCCGTCCGCAAGGAGGTAAAGTGCTCTATAAAGGAATAGGCGTTTCGTTGCGTTATCCTTTGACATTGCAGGATATGTTTTTGGTGCCCGAGGAATTTGCATTACCATCCGTCAGCCTGAAACAATATGTAAAGCTGAATGCTCCCTTTTATCCGGCTTTCAGCAATGAACAGCTAAGAGCCTGTCTCCACGACTTTGACATGAATGAGGACATTCATTTGGGGGAATTGTCCATGGGTCAGAAGAAAAAGGCTTTCATGTGTTTCGCGCTGGCCGCCAACACTTCTTTACTGCTCATGGATGAGCCTAGTAACGGACTGGATATTCCTTCCAAAAGTCAGTTCCGCAAGGTGATTGCATCGGGCATGACAGACGACAAATCAGTGATTATTTCTACCCATCAGGTAAGGGATATCGACAGCCTGTTGGACCATGTGGTGATAATCGACGGTACTCATGTGCTGCTGAATGAATCGGTTAAGGACATTTGCGCGAAACTATATTTTGCCGAACAAGGAATGAATGAACCCACAGGAGATGCATTGTATGTGCAGCCTTCGGTTCAGGGAAACAGCGTGATTCTTTCTAATGTTTATAACGAAGAAACCAAGCTGAATCTGGAAGTACTGTTCAATGCTATGTTGGCAGAAAGAGAAAAAATGCAATCAATATTTAACAAGTAAAGACACAGATACATTATGGATACTAATCATTTCTTTAGCTTTTCGCGTATTGCCATGGTCATGAAACGCGAGATTATAGAAAATTGGAAAAAGAACCTTTATGCTTTCATCGGACTTTATGCAGCCTTTGCGCTGGTCGTGGTGGGTAATATGTGGGGAATGAGTATGAATGCTGAAAATGCATTTGCTAGTCCTGATATCTTCTTTGTTAGGTATTGTACGAATATACTGGGGGCTTTTATCTTTATATGTCTGTTGGGCAGTTTGATTTATGCTTCCGGCATTTTAGATAATATGAGAAATAAAGAGATGCGCATATCTTTCTTGATGCTTCCTGCAACAATGTTGGAGAAGTATGTGGCACGCTTCCTGATGGCTACGCTGGGATTTATAATAGCTGCCATTGTTGGAATGCTTTTGGCAGAGGTTACTCGTTATATTCTGCTTCCTTTGTTTGACTTGCCTGATGTGTTTCATAGTTCCGCATTGTTTAAAGTATTTTCTATGCTTACTATAGATGGTGAGCAGGCATTTAGAGGTTCCTATGCATTTAATATGGAGTATATGCCTTGGTTGGGTGAGGCTTGTGGATGGAGCTTTTTGATTTGGTCACACTCACTCTATGTTTTAGGAGGAAGTTTTTGGTACAAGAGAGCTTTTCTCAAGACTTTGGGGACACTGATTGTGATTTCTATCCTTGGCTCTATTATCACGGTACAGATTGTGGAGTGGATAGGAGAAGAAGGCATGATGGGTCTTCACGACTGGTTGGAAGAAAACTTCCAGTGGATGACGCTGAACAAACTGCTTGCATTTGGCGGTGCTTTCTTTAGTGCCTTCACAATGTTCAACTGGTGGTTGGGCTATAAGCTCTTTACCCGTTCGCAAGTTATTAAACCTAAATTTCGTTTGCTATGAAATTTAAAGAAAGTAAATCTATTTATTTGCAGATAGCCGACCGGATATGTGACGAGATTCTGCAAGGGCAATATCCCGAAGAAGAGCGAATCCCTTCGGTCAGGGAATATGCCGGCACAGTGGAAGTGAATGCCAATACGGTAGTCCGCACTTATGATTATTTGCAAGGGTTGGAAATCATATACAATAAACGAGGTATTGGCTATTTTGTATCGACAGGAGCTAAAGAGCGAATTATCACTCTTCGCAAAGATACCTTCTTGCATGAGGACTTATCGGAGTTTTTCAGACAACTGAAGACATTGGAGATTTCCATGGATGAGATAGACAAGATGTATAAAAAATATTTGGAACAACAATAGTAACACAAACACATTTTTCAGTGGGGTATCAAAACTCAGATGGTCTATCAAACCATCAACTGTAGGGGCAGGGTTTGCCTGCCCGAATACGCAAACAAGCTATTTAGGGAGAGCAATCTCGCCTCTACTAATAAAATGACAGCATAATCAACGTTTAGAAACAGTTCAATTATTTATTTTGATTGATAGTATAATGTATATAAAAAGACTACAGCGATAATCCATATTATCAGCATGGCTATAAAACATATTTTTATCCATTGGTAAAATTTCCTTAAACTGCTTTCATGGGAAGTCTTCTTTTTATATTTCTGCCATGCTGTAATATTATGCCTAAAATAGGGCACATGAATGTAAGTAGAATAGCCAGAAGTAATATAGTCTTTATATGTTTATTTATGTGGCTTTAGAATGCGCAACTAATAGCGCTTGTTAGTGCACCCGTAACCGTACAAGCTCCAAAGAATAGATCACCGACATCACATAATATAGGATGATTGTTCTTATAATAATCTTTGTGTAAAATTAGCTTGCTTCTGTATTTGAATGTTATTAGAACCAAACTTATTTTACGTGATTAAGGATGGGGTTAGTTAGTATGCTATGTGATTCGATATCTATGATTTAAGAGCATAGGACTTTTATGCTCTGAAGAAGCGTATCAAAATGAATATGCGGCTGTGGATAGGAGTTCATTAATCTTTGTTGATATTATTAGGTACGGAAAGTGATTTTATCAAAACCTTTTGTTGAATGATTGTCTGAATCTCTTTATTTCTTGATATAAGTCAAACAGTTACCATCCGAAAACTCAGTAACTTTGCACCTTAAAAAAACAGGGTAACAAGTGAATGAAATAAAAGAACCGAGAAGTGTACGCCGGAATTTGTCTAAACTGGTCGTACCTATCTTTATAGAAACTTTATTGATTATGATGCTGGGGGCAGTTGACACTATCATGCTGAGCCAGTATTCAGACAATGCAGTTGCCGCCGTCGGAGTGGTGAACCAGTTGATTATGTTTGCCTTTCTTATCTTTGAGGTGATAAACCTGGGTACCTCTGTACTTTGTTCGCAATATTTGGGGGCAAAGAAACAGAAGAATGTGGTTCAGGTGGTAGGCGTGGCTATTCTGCTCAATCTTGTGCTCGGATTAGTGGTAAGTGCTATTTTGCATTATGGTGCGCCGTTGTTATTGACACTGATGGGACTGCGTCCTGAATTAATGGTCTATGGAGTGGGGTATATGGAGATAGTGGGGGCGTTCGCCTTCTTTCAGGCACTTTCACTGACGGTTTCTGCGTCTTTGCGTAGTGCTAACAAGGCTGTCTATCCTATGATGGTCATTGTGGTGGTGAATATCCTGAATATCATAGGTAATTACTCCTTAATCTTCGGTAAGTTCGGCATGCCGGCATTGGGGGTGGAAGGAGCGGCTATTTCGACGGCTTTTGCCAGAGGAGTGTCGATGATTATCCTTTTTATTATTCTGTTTCGTAAATATATACCCAAGTTCCCGATTGACTACTTCCGACCTTTTCCCTTTGTGGAACTGAAGAATCTGTTGAAAATCGGTCTTCCGTCGGCAGGGGAGAACATGTCTTATAGCTTATCGCAGGTGTTACTGACTTATTTTATCAATATGCTTGGAAATGAAGCTCTTACTACGCGAACATACGTGGTTAATATGGTGATGTTTGTCTATCTGTTTGCGATAGCCATGGCACAAGGCGGGGCTATCTGCATCGGGCATTTGGTGGGGGAGAAGAAAATAAGAGCTGCCTATTTGTTGGGCAAGTATGTAATGCGTATTTCTATTTTAGTGTCGCTGGTACTTTCCTGTATTTGGGCTTTGATGGGGCACACGCTCTTTAGTTGGTTGACAGACAATGCGGAGATTGTCCGTTTGGGTACTGTCATCCTTTTTGTCGATGTGATACTTGAAGTGGGGCGTGCCATTAACATTTATGCCACCAATGCCCTTCGTGCAACCGGAGATGTGAACTATCCTTTTTATGTAGGGGTAGTTGTACAATGGAGCATAGCAGTAGGCTGCGGCTATCTGTTCGGGCTCTATTGGGGGTGGGGACTGGTCGGTATGTGGTGTGCTTTCTTGCTGGACGAGAACATTCGTGGCATCATTTTTGTGCGGCGTTGGAATAGTATGAAGTGGGCAAAGAAAGGATTTGTGAAATAATAAATGTGATTTTCGCAAACTTTATAGTGATTGAGGCGGTTAAACTCAATAAAAAGAATTAATTTTGCAATCTGATAATTATCTAAAATACATTATGGAGCTCGATTTACTCACGGCAATATCACCTATTGACGGTCGATACAGAGGAAAAGCGGGAGCTTTGGCCTCTTATTTTTCTGAATTTGCACTCATTAAGTACCGTGTGCAGGTAGAAATAGAATATTTCATCACTTTATGTGAGCTACCGTTACCGCAGCTGACAAGCTTTGATCATGCACGTTTTGCATCGCTTCGTGCTATCTACCAAAACTTCTCGGAAGCCGATGCCGGACGCATTAAGGAAATAGAGAGTGTTACAAACCACGACGTTAAAGCTGTAGAATATTTCATTAAGGAACAATTTGACAAGTTGGGCGGAATGGAAGAATACAAGGAGTTTATCCACTTCGGCCTTACTTCTCAGGACATTAATAATACGTCAGTGCCTTTGTCTGTCAAAGAAGCGCTGGAACAAGTATATTATCCGCAGATTGAAGAACTGATTGCGCAGCTGACTGCTTACGCAGAAGAATGGGCGAATATCCCGATGTTGGCAAAGACTCACGGACAGCCTGCGTCTCCCACTCGTTTGGGCAAGGAAATCATGGTGTTCGTTTATCGCCTTAACCGTCAGTTGGCTGTGCTGAAGGCTTGTCCCATTACTGCTAAATTTGGTGGAGCCACAGGTAATTATAATGCGCATCATGTGGCATATCCGCAATATGACTGGAAAGCATTCGGCAATAAGTTTGTGGCAGAGAAACTCGGTCTGGAACGCGAGGAATATACCACTCAGATTTCAAACTATGACAATCTGGGAGCTATCTTTGATGCCATGAAACGCATTAATACCATAATGATTGACATGAACCGCGATTTCTGGCAGTATATCTCTATGGAATATTTTAAGCAGAAAATCAAGGCGGGTGAAGTCGGTTCGAGTGCCATGCCGCACAAAGTGAACCCTATCGACTTTGAAAATGCGGAAGGAAACTTGGGAATGGCCAATGCTATATTGGAGCACCTTTCTTCTAAACTGCCGGTTTCGCGCTTGCAGCGTGACTTGACAGATTCTACAGTGTTGCGCAATGTAGGTGTACCTTTCGGACATATCATCATTGCCATTCAAAGTTCATTGAAGGGATTGCGTAAGCTGCTGCTGAATGAACATAAGATTTATGAGGATTTGGATAACTGCTGGAGTGTAGTGGCAGAAGCTATTCAAACCATTCTTCGCCGGGAGGCTTATCCGCACCCGTATGAGGCACTGAAAGCGTTAACACGTACTAATCAGGCTATTACCGAATCGTCTATCAAAGAATTTATCGAGACATTAAATGTCGGTGAAGAAATAAAAAAAGAGCTGCGTGAGATTACGCCGCACAACTATACAGGCATTTAAAACGTTATTTATTTAAAGTAAAAAAAGAAACAGAGCCCGAGAGGGCGTTATACATTAATTTAATTAAAGAGAAATCATGAGTACAGAAAATGAAAACAGACAAGAAGGTTCTGTAAACGAAGAAAACCAGAATGTCAGCCGTGATGGTGGTTATAAGTCTTATAACAGAGACAATAATTACAACAGATACAACAACGACGGCGAACAGCGTCAGTATCGTCCCCGCACTAACTATAACCGTGAGGGAGGAGAACGCCCTTATCGCTCTTCATATAATAATGGTGAGCGTCCTTCTTACAATCGTTATAATAATGGCGAACGTCCGCAGCGTCCCCGTTTCAATTCTAACAGTGAAGAAGGTGGTGAACGCCAGTATCGTCCTCGTACTAATTATAATCGTGAAGGGGGAGAACAGCGTCAGTATCGTCCTCGTACCAACTATAACCGCGAAGGTGGTGAGCAGCGTCCTTACTCTCCGCGTCCTCGCGTAGGAGGTTATAATCAAGGAGGTGGATATAACCGTGAGGGCGGCGACCGTCCTTATCGTCCGCGTACCGGGGGGTATAACCAAGGTGGAGGATACAACCGTCCTTACCGTCCGCGTACCAGTGATTATAATCCGAATGCTAAATATAGCTTGAAAAAGCAGATAGAATATAAGGATATACTGACTGATCCGAACGAACCGATTCGTTTGAATAAATTCCTGGCAAATGCAGGTGTTTGTTCTCGTCGCGAAGCTGATGAATTCATCACTGCGGGAGTGGTAAGCGTAAATGGTGTGATAGTAACAGAATTGGGTACTAAAATCAAGCGTACAGACGAAGTGAAGTTCCATGATGAACCGGTGAGCATTGAACGTAAAGCTTATGTTTTGCTGAACAAACCGAAAGATTGCGTGACTACTTCCGATGATCCTCAGGAACGTAAGACAGTGATGGATTTTGTGAAGGGTGCTTGTAAGGAGCGTATCTATCCTGTAGGTCGTCTGGACCGTAACACTACCGGTGTTCTGCTATTGACCAATGACGGTGATTTGGCTTCAAAACTGACTCATCCGAAATACTTGAAGAAGAAGATTTATCATGTATATTGTGATAAGAATGTAGCTAAGGCAGATCTCGATCAAATTGCAGCCGGTATTACTTTGGATGACGGTGATATTCATGCAGATGCCATCAGTTATGCATCGGATACAGACAAGTCGCAGGTAGGTATCGAAATCCACTCCGGAAAGAACCGTATCGTGCGCCGTATTTTTGAATCACTGGGTTATAAGGTTGTGAAACTGGACCGTGTATATTTTGCGGGTCTAACCAAGAAAGGGCTTCGTCGCGGTGACTGGCGTTACCTGACAGAACAGGAAGTGAATATGCTTCGTATGGGCTCATTCGAATAATCAAGTAAAATAATAATTAAGAGACAAAACAATGGAAAAAATTAGTAGAACAAAGGTAGTTGACCTGTTGAAGCGTCGTGATTTTGGCGCAATGGTCAATGTAAAAGGTTGGGTTCGTACCCGCCGTGGTAGCAAACAGGTAAATTTTATCGCCCTGAATGACGGTTCTACAATAAATAATGTGCAGATAGTAGTTGATTTGTCAAATTTCGATGAAGAAATATTGAAACTCATCACTACAGGTGCATGTATCAGTGTGAATGGTGAACTGACCGAATCTATCGGTTCCGGTCAGGCTGCCGAGATTCAGGCACGTGAAATAGAGGTGCTGGGTGCTTGCGATAACACCTATCCGTTGCAGAAAAAAGGTCATACGATGGAATTCCTTCGTGAGATTGCTCACTTGCGTCCGCGTACCAATACTTTCGGCGCAGTGTTCCGCATTCGTCACAATATGGCAATTGCTATCCATAAGTTTTTTCATGAACGTGGCTTTTTCTACTTCCATACTCCTATTATTACAGCATCAGACTGTGAAGGAGCCGGTCAGATGTTCCAGGTTACTACCAAGAATCTCTATGACTTGAAGAAGGATGAAAACGGCTCTATTATTTATGATGATGATTTCTTTGGCAAACAGGCAAGTCTGACTGTTTCCGGTCAGTTGGAAGGTGAGCTGGCTGCTACGGCATTGGGCGCTATTTATACCTTCGGTCCGACTTTCCGTGCTGAAAATTCGAATACTCCGCGTCACTTGGCAGAGTTCTGGATGATTGAGCCGGAAGTTGCTTTCAATGATATCATCGACAACATGGATTTGGCTGAAGATTTCATTAAATACTGTGTTCGGTGGGCATTGGATAATTGCTATGACGATGTGAAGTTCTTGAATGATATGTTCGATAAGGGCTTGATAGAGCGTTTGCAGGGCGTATTGAAAGAAACTTTCGTTCGTTTGCCTTATACAGAAGGTATCAAGATCTTGGAAGAAGCGGTAGCGAAAGGGCATAAGTTTGAATTCCCGGTTTATTGGGGGGTAGACTTAGCGTCAGAGCACGAACGCTTCTTGGTGGAAGAACACTTCAAACGTCCGGTTATTCTGACTGACTATCCGAAAGAAATCAAGGCATTCTATATGAAGCAGAATGAAGATGGAAAGACCGTTCGCGCCATGGATGTATTGTTCCCGAAGATTGGTGAAATTATTGGTGGTTCCGAACGTGAAGCAGACTATGATAAACTGATGACCCGCATTCAGGAATTGAACATTCCGATGAAAGATATGTGGTGGTATCTGGATACGCGTAAGTTTGGTTCATGTCCTCACTCCGGTTTCGGACTCGGATTCGAGCGTCTGCTATTGTTTGTAACAGGCATGACCAATATCCGCGACGTGATTCCGTTCCCGCGTACTCCGCGCAATGCTGAATTCTAAAAGATATAAATAATGATGGAAATCCTGCCCTATAACATAGAGCAGGGTTTTTTTTGCATTTACCTGTAAAAAAGTTATTTAAAAACGTGGATATATGAAAATTATTTCTAATTTTGTGTATCCACATTACGCAATTTGTTAACTAAATATTATACGACTATGAAACGACATTCTTTATTTTTACTGCTGATAGCATTTATGCTGATCGGTACTTCTCGTGTAATGGGACAAAATAAATCTGCTGTTGCCCCTGCTGATTTAAAAGGTATTTGGCAGATGTGTTTTTATGTATCCGGCGTTCCGAATACTCCCGGAGAGTTAAAGCCGAGTAATTCATTCAAAATCTTGTCTGATGATGGAAAGTTTACCAATATGACGGTAATTCCTAACCATGGAGCTATTATTATTGGTGCGGGTACCTATAAACAGACCGCAGAGAATGCATATACAGAGCATGTAGAGAAGAATCTGCATTTACCTCAATTGGTGGGCTCAGACAATATCTTGGAGTTCGAGATGAAAGGTGGTGATGTAATGGTATTGAAGTTCTTTGTGAAAACAGATAAGGACGGCAATGATATCAATTCATGGTATTATGAAACTTGGAAACGGGTGAAGATGCCGGCTGCTTATCCAAAAGATTTGGTAAGATAATAAGTAGTTGGAAAAATACAATATAAGGCGGGCTCTCGCCCGCCTTATATTGTATTTTGCACAATTCTTCAAAAAATGTGCTATTCTTCATCACTTTTATGGCTTTGGAAGAACAAAGATTAGAAATAATCGTTAACTTTGTCACCAATAACATAAAATAGAAAAGGAGATTAATGTCTAAGCTTTATATAATAGCAGGTTGCAATGGGGCCGGAAAAACGACGGCATCCTACACAGTGCTTCCCGAAATATTGGACTGTCGCGAGTTTGTCAATGCCGACGAAATCGCAAAAGGTCTTTCTCCTTTTAATCCCTCAAGTGTAGCCATTGAAGCCGGCCGGCTAATGCTTAAGCGCATTGGCGAATTGCTTTCTGCCGGAGTCAGCTTTTCTGTTGAAACAACGCTCTCTACCCGTTCTTATATTAATCTCATTCATCAGGCGCAAAGTCAGGGCTATAGTGTCAGTCTGATTTATTTTTGGTTGAACTCACCTGAATTGGCTATTGAACGGGTAAAGCAACGTGTTGCCAATGGAGGGCATGATGTGCCGGCGCCTATCATTCGTCGTCGTTACCGTGCGGGATTGGATAACTTCTTCCATATTTATATGTCATGTGTGGACTATTGGATGCTGGCAGACAATAGCTCTACACCGCGTGTTATTGTGGCTGATGCTTTTCGTTTGCGGGAAGAGCCACATATTTATAATCATGAACTCTTTAATAAAATCAGAAGTTATGTCAACTGAAGAAGAATATAAGGAACTGAGCGAGAAATTGCGTTATGGTTTGGAACTGGCCGAACAGCGATTAATAGAAGAAACAGCTCGTCGTGAAGGGACGTTGTGTTATGGTCGTCCTGATGGAAAAGTGGTGCGGGTATCTGCAACGGAACTTTTGAAGCTTCGCCAGTCTGCCGGATATGCTTGTCCGGTTGGTGAATCCGAATCGGGCTGGAGACATTAAAAGAATATTTTAAATAAAAATAAATTGGGGAGATGGATTAATCTTCCCTTTTTTGCTGCCGTATGTAAGCTCTCTCCCTGAAAATCAACCAAAAAAATGCTTAATTTGTTTGCCAGTTCGAAGAAAAGCCGTACCTTTGCAAGCCGATTATTATCAAAAGTTTATAAAGAATTAATTCTTAGCGTGTTAATAGTTCTTTGTCCGGGAACGGTTAGAAACGCTGGGAAGAATTGTTTTTTAGTAGTTAACATTTAAAAAAGAATTTAAGAGTGGATACTTTAAGTTACAAGACCATTTCTGCAAACAAAGAAACAGCTCATAAAGAATGGGTTGTTGTCGATGCAACCGATCAGGTCGTAGGCCGTCTCGGTTCGAAAGTTGCGAAACTGTTGAGAGGAAAGTACAAAGCTAGCTTTACCCCTCATGTTGACTGTGGTGATAATGTGATTATCATTAACGCAGACAAAGTTAAATTTACCGGAAACAAGTGGAACGATAAAGTTTACTTGAGCTATACAGGTTATCCCGGTGGTCAGAGAGAAATTACTCCTGCCGCATTGATGAAGAAACCTAACGGTGAAGAAAAACTGTTGAAGAGAGTAGTAAAAGGTATGCTTCCCAAAAACCGTCTGGGAGCTAAATTGCTGGGCAACTTGTATGTTTACGCCGGAAGCGAACACAAGCATGAAGCTCAGAGCCCGAAAACAATTGATATAAATTCACTTAAATAATAAAGAATGGAAGTAGTAAATGCATTAGGCAGACGTAAACGCGCAATCGCACGCGTATTCGTAAGCGAAGGTACTGGAAAGATTACTATTAACAAGAGAGACCTTGCAGAGTACTTTCCATCAACTATTC
>ERZ779820.2148-NODE-2148-length-11418-cov-3.361612_pt1 | contig 11418 bp, 10 predicted proteins | sample MGYA00511563_ERZ779820 | MGnify/ENA primary metagenome ERZ779820 (study PRJEB29588, sample SAMEA1964852) | human gut metagenome | biome: human gut; feature: human-associated habitat; material: faeces | place: Denmark | collected 2008/2010 ...
AGGCTCTGCGGAACGCTAACTGCGATCAGAGCCCGAGCGATATCGATAACATCGGCGACAAGGATACTACCGCTTTGGTAAGATTCGTTCTGAACGTAGAAGGCTATCAGGATCTGCCGTTCATGGGTGAATAAGATATACGTTTGTATTTAATAAATTGCATATTCCAATATTGATGTAACGATCGCAATTTTAGTTGCGTTAAAAGAGAACCGTATGGCGAAAGCTGTACGGTTCTTTTATTTTTTGAGGATTTTAGAAAAAACAGCAAATCTATCTAAAAATTGCTTGACAACGGACGAGAGAAGTTGTATAATTGATATATACTTTATGAGCGTTTCATAGTTGGAACATCATGAAATTTACGAAAGACAGGGGTCGATGGCAATGGCAAATATTTTTGAACAAATGAGCCGCAGCGTTTCTGGAATGTCGAAGAACGCTTCTGAAGCCAGCAATCTGCGGAAAAAGATTGCATACGAACGGGAACGGATTCAGGAAGTGATGCAGGAAATTGGCGAACTCTATTATGAGAGCCAGGAAAAGGAACTTGCAAAACTGAAGGAACTCTGTGCGGATATTGATGACAGAAAGCGGAGAATCCAGAGCATGCGTTTGGAATTGCAGCAGATGAAGGGCAAGCGGGTTTGCCCAGGCTGTGGCATGCAGTTCGATGAAAAGTATCAGTTTGCATTCTGCGGAAAATGCGGTGCAAAGCTGGACGATCCGATTACAGACGAAGACTAAAAAGCAAAAAAGAAGGACTGCTGCAACCATCTCGCCGCAGTCCTTTTTCCTTTTTAAGGGGATAATCATCAAAGTTTTGCAATTTTTGTTTTCTGAATCCGGTGCAAGCATCCAAATCCAATTCCCATTGAAACAAGTTCTGCAATCGGAAAGGTCAACCAAATCAACCAGCTTTGGTTGAAATTCGCCTTTGCTGTTAGTGAAAACAACCAAGCAACTGGCAAAACAAAAAGAATTTGGCGACATACAGAAATGATGAGGGATTCCAGCCCACTATCCAACGCTTGAAAAATGCCTTGCAAGGCGATATTTGTTCCAGCAAACAAAAAACTAATGGAAATGATTCGCATGGCTTCTATGCAAAGCTGTTCTGTTTCTCCGGACAACCCGAATAATTTGGTAAATGGAATGGCAAGGACTTCTATCAGTAGTGTGCCTGCAAGCATAATGATCCAAGTATACAGCATCCCGTAACGAATCCCATAGCGGATTCTGGCACGGCTTCGCATGCCATGATAAAAGGATAAAACAGGCGTAATGGCATCTCGCAGCCCAAAAGCTGCAAATAAAATAAACTGCTGAATTTTATAGTATAATCCGTACGCTGTCACCAAAGCGGTATTCACAGAACCTAGAATTAAATTCATGCCATAAGTCATAACCGACATCAATGCCTGTGCTAAAATTGCAGGCAAACCGATTGCATAGATTTCCCGAATGATGGTGCTGTTTGGTTTCCAGTATTGCAGCTTGTTGGAAATTTGTTTGTCCACTTTGCAATGAAAAATCCATGCCAGCAAGAACGACAGAATTTGACCAAGAACAGTTGCATAAGCAGCCCCTTGCACGCCCAATTCCGGCAACCCACACCACCCATAAATCAAAATAGGGTCTAATAGGATATTGCAGACCGCTCCGGAGATTTGTGCAATGGTAGAAAAAATCGGATTTCCAGAGGCTTGCAGCAGCTTTTCATAGATGGAAAAGAAAATGATTCCCATCGAGAGCATACAGCAGATTCGCAAGTAAGAAATCCCCATATCTGCAATGAGGAAATCTTTTGTTTGCAGGTGGATATAAGGTGCAACGCCAAAAATACCGAAGAACACGCAGAGAAGAAAAATCAAAACGGCAAGAAATCCGCCATTTCCAGCAGTTCGACTGGCTTTTTCTGTATCTCCCTGTCCAAGACTTTTGGATACCAGTGCATTGACACCAACTCCCGTGCCAATGCTAACCGCAATCATCAACATTTGCATAGGAAATGCCAGCGTTAGAGCATTCAAAGCAGCTTCTCCATTTTCCGGCATGTTAGAAACAAAGGCACTGTCTACGATATTGTACATGGCTTGCAATACCATCGAACAGATCATTGGAATGCCCATTTTCAAGAGGAGTTGATGCGGTGGTGTTGACCGCATTTTGTCCGCTTTTCGTGGTTTGGCTTTTGTGTTTGTTGTCATAAAAAATACCGCTTCCTTTCTGGTAAAAAACGTGCCGGATAGACACATTTCTCTATAAAAAAAGATGTGCAGCACCCCTGGATTGGACTTACGCAGGGTTGCTACACATCTATTTTTCATTTTATCATATTTTCAAGCCACTGTCAAAGGCAATTTTGCACAAAAAACAAGCGAAGAAAACCGGTTTTTTGATGGCAAAATGGTCACTAGAAATCAGAAAACAGCGTTGACAAAAACAAATTTTACTTGTATAATAAAAACAACACCCATATGGGATACTGGAAAAAGGAGCGTGCATCCATGAAACGTGTATTGATTGTGGTGGATTATCAACGGGATTTTGTAACAGGTTCGTTGGGCTTTCCGGGTGCAGTGGCACTGGCGGAGCGAATTGCAAAGAAAATTGCTGCTTATCACAAGAGTGGCGATGTGGTGCTGTTTACAATGGATACTCATACGGATGATTACCGGAACACACAGGAGGGAAAGCATTTGCCCGTTCCGCATTGCATCAAGGGAACGGCTGGGCATACATTAGTTCCAGAAGTGGCAGAGCAAGTAGAGCCGCAGGATTTGTTCTTTGAAAAGGATACATTCGGGTCAACCGATTTATTTGTATATTTGCGAACGCAGCAATATGCAAGCATTGAATTGGTGGGCGTGGTTTCCAGTATTTGTGTGCTTTCCAATGCAGTGCTTTGTAAGACCGCATTGCCAGAAGTTCCAATTTTAGTGGATTCGAGCTGTATTGCTGCACCAGACCCTACATTACAGGAAGCAGCGATTTTGATGATGAAAAATCTGCAAATGCAAATTTTGCCGGAGGAGGAAACACCATGAAACAAGAAAATTATGCCATGCTCTGTGATTTCTACGAGTTTACGATGAGCAACGGATACTTCCGCAATGGCTTTTATCAGAAAACCGTTTATTTTGATGTCTTTTTCCGAGATATTCCGGATGGCGGTGGTTTTGCGATTGCTGCCGGATTGGAACAGGTTATTGATTACGTGAAAGAATTGCATTTCACGGAAGAAGATGTTGCCTTTTTGAGAAGCAAACAGTGTTTTGATGAAGGTTTTCTGACTTACCTGAAAGAATTCCATTTCAGCGGTGACATCTGGGCAGTTCCAGAGGGAACACCCGTATTCCCGAATGAACCGATTATGACCATTCGAGCACCTGCCATTGAAGCACAATTGCTGGAAACGTTTATCTTGCTCTCACTGAATCACCAGTCTTTGATTGCAACGAAAGCCAACCGCATTGTGCGGGCAGCAAACGGCAGAACCGTTCTGGAATTTGGTTCTCGCCGAGCCCAGGGGGCATCCGGTGCAATTTTAGGGGCAAGAGCTGCCTATATTGGCGGCTGTGCCGGAACAGCATGCACTTTAACAGATGAATTGTATGGTGTTCCAGCAGGTGGAACAATGGCACATTCTTGGGTGCAGATGTTTGATACGGAATATGAAGCATTTAAAGCCTATTGTGAAAATTATCCGCATCAGGCAACCTTGCTGGTAGACACCTATAACACCCTGAAAAGCGGTATCCCGAATGCGATTCGAGCATTTAAAGAGATTCTGCTGCCGCAGGGCATCACAGACTTTGGAATCCGGTTGGATTCCGGTGATATTGCGTACCTGACGAAAAAGGCAAGAAAAATGCTGGATGCTGCTGGCTTGCAGAGCTGTAAAATCGTTGTATCCAATTCGTTGGATGAATACTTGATTCAAGATTTGATGACCCAGCACGCACAAATTGATGTGTTCGGGGTTGGAGAACGGATGATTACCGCTAAAAGTACACCTGTATTTGGCGGGGTTTATAAGCTGGTTGCGATTGAACAGCCAGATGGTACGATTATACCGAAGATTAAAATTAGCGAAAACATCACGAAAATCACCAATCCGCACTTCAAGAAGGTCTATCGGTTCTACGACAAGGAAACAGGTAAGGCGATTGCCGATGAACTTTGTCTGCACAATGAAACGATTGATGCCAGTCAGCCGCATACCATTTTCGACCCAATTGCGACTTGGAAAACCAAAGAAATTACAAATTACACGGTACGAGAATTATTAGTGCCGATTTTCAAGAATGGTGTCTGTGTCTATGAACAGCCGTCTTTGGCGGAGATTTGCCAGTATTGCAAGGAACAGATTGCGTTGCTTTGGGATGAAGTCAAGCGGTTTGAGAATCCGCATACATATTATGTCGATTTGTCCCAGACACTCTGGGAAGTAAAACAGGATTTGTTAAAGAAGAATCGATAAGCGGTTCTGAATAGAAAATTATTGAAAAAGAAAGAAGAATCATTATGTCAGCTGCTTTTATGAACTACGTCCGCAAGGTAGACCCTTATGTTCCGGGCGACCAGCCAAATTTTCCGGACATGGTAAAACTGAATACCAATGAAAATCCGTATCCGCCTGCTCCAGCAGTGGAAGCTGCTCTGCATGATTTATCTGTCGATTCGCTGCGGCTCTATCCAGACCCGGTTGTTTCCAAGTTAAATACCGCCATTGCAGACTTTTATGGCGTGAAACCGGAGCAGGTTTTCAGTGGCGTTGGGTCAGATGATGTGCTTGCGATGTGCTTTTTGACGTTTTTCAACTCGAAAAAGCCGATTTTCTTTCCGGATGTCACATATGGATTCTATCCGGTATGGTCAGAACTGTTCCAGATTCCGTATGAAAAAAAGCCGCTGAATGACCGCTTTGAATTGGTGAAAGAAGATTATTATGCAGAAAATGGCGGGATTGTGTTCCCGAATCCGAACGCACCAACGGGCATTGCCCTGTCTGTTGCAGACATTGAGGACATCATTCAGCACAATCCAGACAGCATTGTCATCGTTGATGAAGCATATATTGACTTCGGTGGAACATCGGTATTGCCGTTGATTGACAAATACGATAATTTGATTGTGGTACAGACCTTCTCGAAGTCCCGTTCGATGGCAGGGATGCGGATTGGATTTGCCGTTTCCAACCCGACTTTGATTCGGGTACTGAATGACTGCAAATTCTCCTTTAATTCTTATACCATGAATCAAACCACGATTGCAGCTGGTGTTGCTGCGGTTTCTGACCGTGCTTATTTGGAAGAAACGCTTGCAAAGATTGTTGCAACCAGAGAACACGCAAAGAAAGTTCTGGCAGAAATGGGCTTCCAGTTCCCAGATTCTCAGAGCAATTTCCTGTTTGTGACCCATCCGGATTATTCTGCAAAGGAATTATACGAGATGCTGAAAGAGCAGCACATTTTTGTCCGTTATTTTGGAACAGGCAGAACGAAAGACTATCTGCGGATTACGATTGGAACAGAGGAGCAGATGGAAACGCTGTATGCAGCCTTGCGGGCATATTTCCAGCGGTAAGACTTGCTTTTTTCAGGAAAAATGCCCCCTTGCTACATCTGCAAGGGGGCAAATTGATAAAATAGAGATTTGATGTTTTAGAATTAGAAAATGGTTTCTCCGTTTGTTTCAATCACAGTCTGATAGAAATAACCGGAATCCTTAATGGTGCGTTCCTGCGTCCGATAGTCCACATAGACCAGACCAAACCGCTTGTCGTAGCCGTCTGCCCATTCAAAGTTATCCATAATTGACCAGTACATATAACCCATGACTTCTGTTCCGTCTTGCATAGCACGGTGCAGTTCTCGCAGATACCGCTTCATATAGTCAATTCTGCCCGGGTCGTGAACCTTGCCGTCCAGCTGTACCCAGTCATGGCTTGCCATGCCGTTCTCGCTGATGAGAATCGGCTTACCGTACCGTTCAAACAGGAACTTTGGCCCCCAGTATAATGCTTCCGGTGTAACCGGCCAGCCCATCTGGGTTCTCGGACAACCCATATAATCATTTTCTACATAGGCATTTGGATTTTCTTCTGCCTGACTGTAATAGATGTTGACACCGTAGAAGTCAACAGGCTGAGAAATCAATTCCATATCGCCTTCTTTGATGTTTGGCATATCAGACTTTAAAATGCTGTAAGCATCCTGCGGATAATCGCCCAGGAAAATCGGGTCTGCCCACCAAGCTGTTTCAAATGTAAACCGTTCCCGTGTAAAGGCAAAGCTCTTTTGCCGTGCAATTTCAATGGCAAGCGGCGAGTTGTCTGTCGGTGTGGTGCAAGGAGTCGAGAATGCAAAGCCAATCTTTGGGGCTTTCTTTGCACATTCCCGAATCATCTTTACGGTCTTGCCGTGTGCCAGCAGAACATTGTGGGACATCTGAGCCAAATCTCTAACCGGCAGCTTCTGGAACGGAGCAAATTTGCCGATTGCATAGCCGCAGCCGATGAATACTTGCGGTTCATTGATGGTCATCCAGTAGGTAACCCGATCAGACAGTGCATCCACTACAACTTTTGCGTAGTCAACGAACCAATCAGAAGAATCCGGATTCAGCCAGCCGCCTTTCTGGTGCAGGGCATACGGATAATCCCAGTGGAACAGGGTAACCATTGGAGTAATACCAGCTTCCAGCAGAGCATCGACCAAATCCGAATAGAACTGAATGCCCTTCTGGTTGACAGCACCCGTGCCATTCGGCAGAATACGAGTCCAGCTGATGGAAAACCGATAGTTTTTGATGCCCATTTTCTGCATCATCTTGACATCTTCCCGGAATCGGTGGTAATGGTCGCAGGCAACGTTTCCGTTTTCACCATGTGCAACGTGACCGCTTTCCTGACAATAAGCGTCCCAGATATTTTCGCCTTTTCCGTCTTCGAGATAAGCTCCCTCTATTTGATAGGATGCAGACGCTGCACCCCACAGAAAATCGTTTGAAAATTGCATTTGCAATCCCTCCTGTCTTGATGTTATCTTTATTATATCGTTAAAACACAACAAAATCTCACACGTTATCCGCAAAAAATTGCACTTTTTCTACTTCTTTTTTCGAGGTGTTTTTCATGAAAAAACAACAGCTTTTAGAAAATAAACAGCATGGAACACCAGCGTTTCCGTTTGAATGTTTCCGCACACAGACAGATACAACCGACTTTTTTATTCCATTGCATTGGCATAAAAAAACGGAGTTGATGCATGTCCATCATGGCACTTGTTTGTTGACCATTGGAAATGAAACCTATCCGGCAAAAGGCGGCGATTTATTTTGTATCAATGCGGAAGAACTGCACCGGATTACTTCGGAAGATGCAACATTAGAATATAGTACCTTTATTTTTCAGCCGGATTTATTTTCCTTTGCAATTTCCGACCAAGCACAATTGCTATTGCAGCCGCTCATAGATGGACGTATGCAGTTTCCAACTTGTATCACGGATGCAGCGGTAAAGGCGACCTTACAACCCTTGTTGCACCGGATTTTACAGGCAGCCGAGGAAAAAGCAGTGGGATATGAATTACTGGTCAAAGCAGGGCTGCTGCAATTGACCGCAGAACTGCTCTATCAAGGGTTGCTGTTGCCCACAGACCCCATTACGCTAGAGGCGAGCCGTAACCAACGGGAACGGATGAAAAAAATTCTGACGTATCTCAAACAGCACATGACAGAGCCGCTGACGCTTTCCAGCTTGGCAGATACGTTTCATATGTCAGAAAAATATTTTTCCCGTTACTTTCGGAATGCAACGGGGCAGACATTTACCGCTTATCTGAATACGATTCGGATGAATCATGCTTGTCAACTGTTGTTGGAAACGGATGATACCGTGTTGGAAATTGCATTGGAATGCGGCTATGAAAACGTCAGCTATTTTATTCGTCTATTCGGGAATTTAATGCATTGTACGCCGTTGCAGTATCGGCTTTCCAAACAGCACCGATTGAAGCAGCAATTTTAAAGTTCAGCGGATATTTTTTGAAAAAGCGGATATGATACTACTGTTTTCTACTGTAGGCAACCACTGGCGAACAGCGAACACAGGCAGACAGCGAATCGATTCTGCCGAATCATTTTGAATTTGTTTTCCAAGTCGTTTATCTATGGAAGAGCATAGCAGATGTTTATTTCAACATTCACAGACCAAAAATAGAATGGCGATGATTCCTACAAAAATGAATCGCTGCACGGGAATTTGAATAGAAAAGAAAAAATCTCCGGAAAAGTGGTCTTTTCCTGTTGACAAAATCAGAAAATTGGTGTATACTTTTACTAACCTACAAAACAGATAGGAAAAAGGATAAAGGAGCCTTTGCATATGAAACAGTATCATTTTGAAACCTTACAAGTACATGCTGGTCAGGAACAACCAGACCCGACCACAGACGCAAGAGCCGTTCCGATTTATGCCACGACATCCTATGTCTTCAAGGATTCCGCACAGGCAGCCGGTCGGTTTGCCCTGACAGAACCAGGAAACATCTACACCCGTCTGATGAATCCCACCAACTCTGTATTTGAAGAACGGATGGCAAAGCTGGAAGGCGGCGTTGGTGCGTTGGCAACTGCCAGCGGTTCTGCTGCGATTACCTACGCTGTCCAGAACATTGCAACGGTTGGCGACCATATTGTATCTGCCAGCAACCTCTACGGCGGTACACACAACCTGTTTTCCAACACCTTGAAAGAACAGGGTCTGGAAACTACATTTGTAAACTCGAAAGATCCGGCAGATTTTGAAGCAGCTATTCAGGAAAATACCAAGCTGATTTATGCAGAAACACTCGGCAACCCGAATTCAGATATCATTGATTTGGAAGCACTGGCTGCGGTTGCTCACAAGCACGGAATTCCACTGATTGTGGACAGCACTTTTGCAACGCCATATCTGCTGCGTCCGCTGGAACATGGTGCAGACGTTGTTGTACACTCTGCAACAAAGTTCATCGGCGGTCATGGTACGGTTATGGGTGGTATCATCATTGACGGCGGAAAGTTCGACTGGACACAGAACGACAAGTTCCCGGGTCTGAGCAAGCCGAATCCGTCTTACCACGGCGTTGTATTTACAGAAGCATGCGGAAACGCTGCTTATATCATGAAGATTCGTACCACACTGATGCGAGATCAAGGTGCAGTACTTTCTCCGTTTAATTCCTTCTTGCTGCTGCAAGGGCTGGAAACCCTGTCTTTGCGGGTAGAACGGCACGTAGAAAATGCACTGAAGGTTGTCGACTTCCTGAAGAATCATCCGCAGGTAGAAAAGGTTTACCATCCGTCCCTGTCTACTGGCAAGGAAAAGGAACTGTATGACAAGTACTTCCCGAACGGTGCAGGTTCGATTTTCACCTTTACGATTAAGGGCGATGCAGAAAAGGCAAAGAAGTTCACCGAAAGTCTGGAACTCTTCTCCCTGCTGGCAAATGTTGCTGATGTTAAGAGCTTGGTGATCCATCCGGCATCCACAACCCATTCTCAGCTGGACGAAGAAGAATTGCTGGCATGCGGCATTCATCCGAACACCATTCGGCTTTCTATCGGTACAGAACACATTGATGATATTCTGGCTGACCTGCAGCATGGTTTTGATGCTGTAAAGTAAATTGGATACAACCGCAATCCGAATATTGCAGTGTATGGAGGGTTTGTTCTGGCTGCGTTTGCAGGAGCGAACAAGCCCTCCTATTTTTTATCGGATGCAAACCCTGCATCCAAATAATCCAATCCAAGAGAGGAAGAACAACCATGATTGCCGGAACACCCATAGCAGATACAAAGCTGGTCTGGATGAATTTATTTGCAATAAACTCAAAGCGTGAAAGTACATAAGCAGCAGGAGCACATACCAGAATCAGCAGCGCACAGGAAACAACAGAGTATAAAAGTGAGTTCCCGAAGAATACTGCCACACCGGAGCCATTCCAGGCTTTGGCATAGTTTTCAAAATGCAGGCCTGTTTCAAATTTCAGCGCTTTCCCCTGAAAGATTTCAGGAGTGGTGGAGAAGCTGGCACAAAATACCCATCCAAGCAGTACAATGGTAAAAATAACCCAAATCAATAAGATGATGTAACCGGGGGCAAGTTTCAGCTCTTTTTTTAAGTTAAAAGGTTTCCGTGGTTCTTTTTCTTTTGCCATAACTGTTCCCTCCTTTAAAATTCTAAGTCATCATCTTTGATGAACTTGTTGCACACAGTAAATATCAGGACTACGCAAAGGCTCAGGAGTACACCGATGGCTGCGCCAAGACCGGAGTTACGTTCTGTTACTGTATTACCGCCACCGAAAATCTGCATGTACATGTAAACATAGGGAGTAATCGTCTGAGTGTCAGCAGTAACAGTGGAGAATAACTGTGACCACACAAAGAATCCAACAGAGCTTACAGACCACATGGTCAGGTTTGTCTTAAACACACCTTTTAAAAGAGGAAGTGTCATATAACGGAACTGCTGTACTTTATTTGCACCGTCAATGGTAGCTGCCTCATAAAATTCAGGGCTGATACGTTCAATACCGGAAAGCCAGATTAACATATGATAGCCAACCATACCGAAGCAGTAAGCCAGAAGCAGGGCATAGAACTTATGCTCATTATCCAAAAACTGAACCTTTGCCAGTTCGTCTAATCCAAGTTTGGTAAACAGGTTTTTCAGAAGACCAAACTGAGGGCTGTATACATACTGCAGCCACATGGTTGCCAGCGCTACCGCACTTACAATGTTAGGCATATAAATAATGGCACGAAACAGTTTTTTGAAACGGATGCCGCTGGATAAGATTGCTGCAAAAAGCAGGGACAGAAGCAGAACAATGATTCCGCCAATGAGCCAGATGCGGAAAAGATTATAAAATGCTGTACGGAACAGGCTTGTATTCATGAGTTTTACATAGTTGTCGATTCCAACAAAACTCCATGCGCTCATGGGGTCTGTAACACCTTCAATTTTAAAGAAACTCATAATTACAGTTCTTATAATTGGATACAGGAAAATACATATAAATAAAACAACTGCAGGTGTCAGGAATGCGACAATCATAGTCTTATTTTTCTTCAAATAAGTTTCCTCCTCTCTAAAAACCAGCTAAAAAAGGAAGGCGGCAGAGTAACACGATGCCGCCTTCCTGATAATCTGTTTAGAATTTATTTTGCAGCGCTCTGCATTGCACTTACAAATTCATCTGCTTTAATAGTACCAGCCATTAATTTAATGAAGTTCTCTTTTAAAACAGGTGTGATATCAACATTTGTTTCAACGCCTGCTGCCCAGGTAAAGCGTGCTGTGGTCTGTTCAATAACAGGTTTTGCGCAGCTAACCATTTCCGGCCATTCAGAGTTTGTTGT
>ERZ779820.2152-NODE-2152-length-11406-cov-4.062373_pt1 | contig 11406 bp, 8 predicted proteins | sample MGYA00511563_ERZ779820 | MGnify/ENA primary metagenome ERZ779820 (study PRJEB29588, sample SAMEA1964852) | human gut metagenome | biome: human gut; feature: human-associated habitat; material: faeces | place: Denmark | collected 2008/2010 ...
CGTTTGGCGGCGGCTCTCCAAGAAAGGAAGCGGGCAAAGAGACGCTTCCGCCCCCTTACTTTCGCTCCGAAAAGATACCTGGCCGTCGCCGTGGTTTCCTGTTCATCCAGATTTATTCCCGTTTCGACGATATATTGTTGCATGTGACCGCTGCCCGGATTACATTTGCGGTATTCGGCCGAAAATGTACGTTGAGGATGCGTACAACGAGGGTTGGCCGCGTTTATTGTCCGGCGGACGAATTATTTAAAAAAATTAAAAAAACGGAATAAAACGCGAAAACTTTTTTTGTTTTTATAGTTTTCGCCGTACATTTGTCCCTGCAAAAGAGGGATGAATATGGAGATTAAGGAGAGGGTGATAACCGAGGCCACGCGGATGTTTTCCGAGATGGGAATCAAGTCTGTGCGTATGGACGACATCGCTGTCGCCTGCGGCATATCCAAGCGGACGCTGTACGAGAATTTCGCCGACCGGGAAGACCTCGTCAGGCAGTCGATATACTACCATCTCAGGAGGCACGAGGAGGAGATGCTCGGACAGATGAAGGCCGCATCGAACGTCATAGACGAGTTCTGGATAATGTTCGGCCACAGTTCCGAGTTCAGGGCATCGACCAAACTGGTGGTGCTCGACCTCATCAAGTACTATCCGCAGATATTCGATGAGGTGATGCGCAATCACCACGAAACGATTGTCCGCAACAACGAGCAGCGGCTGCGGAAAGGCATCGAGCAGGGGCTTTTCCTGCGATGTATCGATACGGAATTGATGGCACGGAGCCTCACGCGATACCTGTATGGTCTGCACCGGGATTTTTCCGATGTCGTCATTTCCGCCCATGTGGATGATAATAAACCGGAGCCGCGTCCGTTACAACTTGCGATAATGTTCTTTCTGAGGGGGATAACTACCGAGAAGGGAAGGGAGTACATAGACGGGAATATTTTGAAAGGGATAGAATAAACAAAAGAAAATCAGGTTAGTGATGAAAAGAGTATTTTTAGCAGCCCTTGCATCGTGTGCCGCCGCCGTACTCGGCGCGCAGGAGCCGACGCAACCGCAAACTATTACGCTTACCCTCGACCAGGCGATAGAGATAGCGCTGAACGAGAATCCGACGATACGAATCGCCGACATGGAGATAGAGCGTCAGGATTATGTCCGGAAGGAGACCGTAGGCAACTTGCTCCCGTCGCTTTCGGGGTCGGGACAGTACAGTTATGCCATCATCAAGCAGAAGATGTCCAAGAGCGGGCTTTCGTTCGGAGCCGACAATACAGTGACCGTCGCCGCTAACCTGAACGTGCCCCTTTTCGTTCCGTCAGTGTATGCTTCCCTGAAACTCAACGATGCCCAGATTGCGGAGGCGGTGGAGTCGGCGCGTTCTTCACGGGTGAACATGGTCAATGAGGTGCGGAAGGCATACTACAACATGCTGCTTCTGCAGGAGTCGCTGGACGTGCTGCGCGAGAGCGAGAAAATCATGCAGGAGACGGTCGATAACACCCGGATGATGTACGAGGCCGAACTCGGTTCCGAGTACGACTACATCACCGCGCAGTCCAACCTGAGCGCCATCATGCCGAATATCATCCAGACGGAGGGGTCGATAGAGGTGGCGGACCTCTACATGCACATGTTGCTGAGTCTGCCGAACGACGTGGAGATAACATTTGTCGGTGACCTCGATTACTATTCGGAAGACATTGTCAACAGTACGGGGTATTACTCCACGGATGTCAGCAACAACAGCGACCTGAAGCTGCTCGACATACAGGAGCGGATGCTGGAGGCCCAGTTGAAGATGACCAATGCGCAGCGTATCCCGACCGTTTCCGCTTTCGGTTCGCTGAGTCTTTACGGAAACGACATGCCGGAGATTAACTTCGGCGATTTGGGAGGGGGCAGCCAGGTTGCCGGCTCATCCAAACAGTTCTGGTGGCAGTACCCGGCGAGTGTGGGCGTCTCCATCTCCATACCGATATTCTCGGGAAACAAGATAAACAACCAGGCCAAGCAGGCCAAGATTGCCATCGACCAGCTCAAGATGCAGCGGGAATATATGGAGGAATCGACCGGCATGCAGGTGCGTACCGCCATCAGCAATCTCGTTACGGCACGCAGCAAGATGAAGGCGAACGAGACGGCCATGGCCCAGGCCCGGAAGGCGTACGACATCATGAATGCACGCTATACCGGCGGTGCGGGTACTATCCTCGAACTGAACTCTTCGCAACTGCAATTGACGCAGGCACAGCTCAACTATACGCAGGCCATTTATGACTATCTCGCGGCCGAAGCCGATTACGAGAAGATAATCGGTTTGGATTATGTGCCCGAAACGGAGAGAACCGACAGCGTGTCCGGTGCGGACTATTCTGAAAATAAATGATAAATATATATTGGTGAATTATGAGAAAAAGTCTTTTAATCGCAGCGGCGATTGTGTCGGTAGTGGCTTTTACCGGCTGCAAGGGTAAGAACAAGACTGTGACCGGCGGGGGCGACGAAGCCGTCTCGGTGAAGATAGAGCAGTCCTACAAGGAGAAGGTGGCCCAGTCCGTGGATTTCACGGCCAATCTGGAGGCGTACAAACAGACGTATATCGTTCCTTCGATAACGGCCCGTATCGAGAAGCTGAACGTGGATGTCGGCGACAAGGTCAAGAAGGGCCAGATACTCGCCGAAATGGACAAGACGCAGTACAACACCAATGCCCTCCAGCTTGCCAATGCCGAACTGGATTTTGCAAGGATGAAGCCCGTATATGAGACGGGAGGGATTTCCAAGCAGGAGATAGATGCGGCCGAGACCAATATCAATGTCTTGAAGGAGACCGTATCGAATCTGGAGGAGAACGTAACGCTCCGCAGTCCGTTCGACGGCGTGGTAACGGCGCGTTACAACGAGGAGGGCGACCTCTTCTCCTCGATGAGCGGCACGGGTATCTATCAAGTGATGCAGATGAACCCGCTCAAGGCGTACGTCTTCGTGTCGGAGCAGTATTTTCCGCAGGTTTATATCGGGATGCCGGTAGAGGTGAAAGTGGACGTCTATCCGGACCAGGTATTCTCCGGTAAGGTGAGCCGTATCGCACCGGCCATCGACCCGACTTCGCGTACGTTCGAGGTGGAGGTAACCGTAGGCAACTCCGCACTGACACTCCGTCCGGGCATGTACGCCCGCACGACCTTCAACATGGGCGAGGTGGATAACGTGACCGTACTCGACGTGGCTATCCAGCGCCAGACGGGGACCAACGACAAGTATGTCTACGTCCTGAAGGACGACGGTACCGTAGAGAGCCGCTTCGTGACCACGGGCCGTCAGGTAGGTGACCGGATAGAGGTGCTCGCCGGTCTTGCCGAAGGGGAGAAGGTCGTTATCGCCGGTTCCGCCCGTCTGCTCGACGGCATGAAGGTGCAGGTCATCGAAGGAGCGCAGCAGTAGGCTTTCATCCGTCCGGGCGGTCGGCTGCCCGGACAATTCAAACACCAAACGAAACAAGGATAAACAATGAAGATATATGAGAGTGCGGTCAGGAAGCCTATTTCTACGGTCCTGATATTCCTGATGGTGATGATACTCGGTATTTTTTCGCTGAGCAACCTCGCCATCGACATGTATCCGGAGATGGATATGCCTACCATATCGGTCATCACGACCTACGAGGGGGCCAACGCTGCGGATATAGAGACCAACGTGACCCGTGTACTGGAAGACAATCTCAACACGGTGGATAACCTGAAGGATATTACCTCCAAATCGTCGGACAACTTTTCGCTCATTTCGCTCGAATTCGAATGGGGTACCGACCTCGATGTGGCGGCCAACGACATCCGGGACGCCATCGACCGGGTAAGCACGTTCCTGCCCGACGAAGTGGACAATCCTACACTGTACAAGTTCAGCAGTTCCATGATTCCGGTCATGGTGCTTTCGGTGACGGCCGACAAGAGCTATAACGGTCTTTACAAACTGTTGGACGACCAGCTCGTCAACCGCCTCAACCGTGTGAATGGCGTGGGTTCGGTCAGCATGATGGGTGCGCCGGAGCGCGAAATACAGGTCTATGTGGACCCGCGTAAGATGGAGGCCTACAACCTGACTGTCGAACAGCTCGGACAGGTGATAGCCGCCGAAAACGTCAATGTACCGGCCGGTACGATTGATATCGGCAACAACACCATCAATGTCAAGACCGACGGCGAGTTCAACTCCAGCGATGACCTTTACGGCATCCTCGTGACGAGTTACGGAGGCCGCGATATCTTCCTGCGCGACGTGGCCCAGATACGCGATACGATTGAAGAGGAGACGCTCGATGAGCGCATCAACGGCCGCAAGGGCGTGCGTGTCGTCGTACAGAAACAGGCCGGGGCGAATACCGTCAGCATTGTGGACCAGATAATGGAGACGCTGCCGTCCATTCAGAAGAATCTGCCGAATGACATCGAGATAAGCGTCCTGATGGACGGTTCGGAGAATATCCGTGACAGTATCTCCTCGCTGACGGAGACCATCATGTTCGCCTTCATCTTCGTCATCCTCGTCGTCCTCGTGTTCCTGGGTAGGTGGCGGGCGACGCTGATTATCTGCGTGACGATACCTATCTCGCTACTCGCCGGTTTCATCTACCTCTATCTGACGGGCGGTACCATCAACATCATCTCGCTCAGTTCGCTCTCCATCGCCATCGGTATGGTCGTGGACGATGCCATCGTGGTACTGGAGAATATCACCACCCACATGGAAAAGGGCTCTTCGGCCAAGGAGGCGGCCATATACGGTACCAACGAGGTGTGGCTGTCGGTCATCGTGACGACACTGACGGTCGTTGCCGTGTTCCTGCCGCTTACGCTCGTGTCGGGCATGTCGGGTATCATGTTCCGGGAGCTCGGTTGGATGGTCTCCATCATCGTGACGATATCCACCCTGACGGCCATTTCGCTGACGCCTATGCTTTCGGCGAAGCTGCTCAAGGGCAACTACATGCATACGTATAAGGGACTCGGTGTGATATTCAAGCCGATTGACCGTTTCCTTGACAACCTCGACAACTGGTATGCATCCATCATTACGTGGGCCGTACGCCACCGGGCGGTCGTGATGTGTTCCGTGTTCGTCATCTTCCTGGTGGGATTGTTTGTGGCGACCAAAGTGCCGAGCGACTTCATGCCCGTGTCCGATAACGGCTCCATCAGCATGAAGGTCGAACTCGAACAGAATACGGGGCTCGAGTACACGAAGAAGATAGCGCGCCAGATAGATACGATGATATTCGAAATGTATCCCTATGTGGAACGCGTATCGGCCAGTGCCGGTTCCGCTTCGGAGACGACCGCTTTTTCGGCCATGAACACGTCGGGTTCGTACATCATTAACTATACGCTGAAATTCCCGAAGGCGCACGAGAGGGAGAAGTCGATATTCCTCATCAGCGACGAGCTGCGTGCCGAGCTGGCCAAGATACCTGAACTGAAACGGTTCACCGTAACGCCCGGCGGCGGTTCGGGCGGTGGCGGCGGTATCGGCAACGCCGCGAATGTGGAGGTCAAGGTATTCGGTTACGATTTCGATGAGACGAACGCCATTGCGGCCGACCTCAAGAGCAAGATGGAAAAGCTCGACGGTGCCCGCGACGTGATTATCTCCCGCGAGGACATGCGTCCCGAATACAACGTGAAGCTCGACCGCAACATGCTGGCTTACTACGGACTCAACACCGCGACCGTTTCGACCGCCATCCGTAACCGTATCAACGGATATACCGCCAGCAAATACCGCGAAGACGGCGACGAGTACGACATCATCGTGCGTTACGCCAAACCCTATCGTCTCTCGGTGCAGGATATAGAGGATATCATCCTTTACAACTCGTCGGGCAAGGCCATCCGGGTGGGTGACGTAGGTACTGTCGTTGAGGAGTTCGCTCCGCCTACCATCGAGCGTGAAGACCGTCAGCGAGTCGTTAAAGTTACCATGATGCTTGGCGACGGCGTCGCACTCGGTTCTGTGGTGGACGAGGTGAACGGGGTACTGGCCGACTACGTGCTTCCCGACGACGTATTCATCGAAGTGGGCGGTACGCTCGAAGACCAGCAGGAGTCGTTCGGCGACCTCATCGTGCTCTTCGTGCTGATAGTCATTCTGGTTTACGTGGTAATGGCCACCCAGTTCGAATCCTTCGTGAACCCCTTCATCATCATGATTACCATTCTGCTCGCCGTACCGGGCGTCTTCTTCGCCCTCTATCTGACGGGTACTTCGCTGAGCCTTATGGCCCTGTTGGGTGCGATTATGCTCGTCGGTATCGTGGTGAAGAGCGGTATCGTGATGGTGGACTATACGAATCTCCTGCGCGAGCGCGGCTACGGTATCAATCAGGCCGTGATAGCTGCCGGCAAGAGCCGTCTGCGTCCTGTGCTGATGACTACATTGACCACTATTTTGGGTATGGTGCCAATGGCTATCGGAGGTGGAGAAGGTTCTGAGATGTGGCGTCCGTTGGGCGTTTCCGTAATAGGTGGTCTGACTGTATCAACGGTGTTGACATTGATTTTAGTTCCTGTGCTGTATTGTTCATTTGCCGGTACAGGCATTAAGCGTGCTCGTAAGAAGATGAAGTCAAATCGTGAGCTGAACGATTACTATCAGTCACACAAAGAAGAGATGACTAAAGGAAAAAATATATAAATCATAAATTTGAAGATATGAAATCAGTATTCATCACATTCGACCAAGCCTTTTATGAACGTATTTTGGCATTGCTCGATCGTCAAAACTGTCGTGGGTTCAGCTATTGGCAGCAAGTACAGGGACGTGGAAGTGTCAAGGGCGAGCCTCATTACGGCAGTCATGCATGGCCGAGTATGTGTTCGGCTATTATTACTGTTGTGGATGATGCGAAAGTAGATTCTTTACTTGATGCTCTGCACAAAATGGATAAGGAGACCGAACAATTGGGACTTCGTGCTTTTGTGTGGAACGTAGAAAAGACGATTTAAATATCCATAGAGGGAGGTGTCAAAAGTAATCTTTGCTATCATATTACTTTTGACACACTTCCTTTTTCTGTTCTCCTGCCGTCACTTTGTTTTTCCTATGCTCCTCTCTATCTTCTATATGTGGTATTCTAAACAAAAAGAATTCCCAAACGCTTCCGTTCTTCATGTTATAACAATCAGTTGCATCCACTTATGCGTACTCCGCCGGTATGCAATGTTTCTGTATCTTCTTTTATTCATGAAAGCAAAATATCTGTTAACCACGGTCGTGGTTAACTTTAACCACCCCCGTGACTAAGTCTAACCACCCGGGTGGAGAGGTTTAACCACCCCCGTGGTTAAGCAATCACAATCTGCTTTCCGGCAAACTATGTATTTGCGCTATAAGCACAAGCATTATTGGGCTGAGCAATCTTTTTTTTCTTTTTCATAAAGGCTCTCGTCTAAAAAAATATTACTTTTGCGTCTGATTCACAAATAACATAATATGAAAAATTATATATCAGCCACATTCTTTCTCACATTACTGACGGTGGGAGCTTTATTGGGGCTGTATTTTCTTCCGTCGATGAAACTGGATGGTGAACAGCTTCGCAAAGTTGACCTGCTGGCCGATATCCGTCCGGATGTGGAGGAAGTGGCGGATTCTGATACCATTGTTCTTCCTCCTCCCGTAAAGCCGATTTTTGTAGATACTTGCAAAACGGGAATGACCTGCATAGAAGACTATTCGGATTCTACTATGAGGGGAATGAAGCATTTTTATGAAGCACTTTCTTCCATCAGGACAATGAAACGTCCTGTTCGTATTGCCTATTTCGGTGATTCTTTTATCGAAGCAGATATCTTCACGGCTGATTTGCGCGAAAGGTTTCAGAGTGAATTTGGAGGGTGTGGAGTAGGTTATGTGCCCATAACTAGCTCTATTAGTGGCTATCGCCCCACTGTTCGTCACTCTTTTGGTGGTTGGAACAGTCATTCGAGCAATGATTCTGTAGGTTTTGACAGAAGTTTGCAAGATATTTCCGGGCATTACTTTTTTGCTCGTGAGGGAGCATACGTGCAACTGAAAGGGCAGTCCAAGTATGCTTCTCATTTGGATACATGTGAGGTGTCTACTCTCTATTACCTGAACAAGGGATTTGCCGGTATTCGTTCTCAAATAAACGGGGGAGCAGATGTGCTGCATGAAGAGCCGGGGAACGACCGATTGCAGATGCTCTCTGTGGAGGGGCGAATCGGACAAGTGAAATGGAGTGTGGAACAATCCGATTCTGTCACTTTCTTTGGGGCAGCAATGGATGGCAAGCAAGGGGTGGCTGTCGATAATTTCAGTGTGCGCGGAAGCAGTGGCTTGCATTTGCGAAGTATCCCCTTGAAGACATTGAAGGCTTTTCAACGGGTGCGTCCTTATGACTTGATTGTTCTTCAGTACGGACTGAACGTAGCAACCGAACGCGGTGTGAATTACGAGAGTTATAAAAAAGGTATGCTTACGGTGATTGCTCATCTCAAGGAGGCTTTTCCCGAAGCTGCTATCCTGCTGGTGAGTGTAGGCGACCGCGAATTTAAGGATGACAGACGAAATGGTGAATTGCGCACCATGCCGGGTGTGAAGAACTTGATTCGTTATCAGCAGTCTATTGCAGCCGATAGCCGGATTGCATTTTGGAATATGTATGAAGCTATGGGCGGTGAAGGAAGTATTCTTGATATGATAGACCGGAAGATGGCAAATCTTGACTACACGCATATTAATTTTAAAGGAGGAAAACATCTGTCAGGCATTTTGTTTGAAACGTTGATGTATGGTAAGGAACAATACGAAAAGCGGAAGGCTTATGAAGCGGAATAAAACGAACGGATGCTTTGTTGTGGCAGTGACGGTGGTATTTCTGCTTTGCTCGTCTTTGGAAAGGCTTTATGCTCAAGACCCACTTCCTCCGATAGCCCGCGTATTGGAACCATTGAATTTGCCGGGGCAGACTAAAGAAATGCATTCATTCGGACGGCTTATTGTTTTTCACGATTCTTTGCCGGAAAGTTTCAAACATACAGCAGATAATGTGATAGAAGACAGTACACGTTCGATGGTTCCTTTTTTTCGAAAACTGAATGAGATGAACGGGCCGGTACGTGTCGTTCATATTGGTGACTCTCATGTGAGAGGGCATGTATATCCTTTGGTTACCCGTCGTTGCTTGGAAAGTGATTTCGGTGCTGAGGCTGTTTATCCTGATAGTATAACCTACCGTACGGGTGGATTGGCGCATGAGACGGGCGAGCCCGGACTTGTTTATCATATAATGGGGGTGAACGGAGCTACTTGTGTTACCTTTACTACAGAAAATAAGATAAAAGAAATAGCTGCTCTCCGGCCTGATTTGATTATTCTTTCATTTGGAACAAATGAAGCGCATAGCCGTCGCTATTTGGCTCCGGTACACGAAATGCAGATAGACCGTCTGCTTTCAATGTTGAAAAAGGCTTGCCCCGAAACCGTGTTTCTTTTGACGACTCCTCCGGGAGCGTATGTAGGACGTCGCCGTTCCAGAGTTATTAATCCGAGAACAGTGACCGTATCGCGCATCATCCGGGAATATGCGCGCAAACATGGGATGGCTGTGTGGGATATGTATACTGTGGTGGGAGGGAAGACCGATGCTTGCAAAAATTGGACGCGTAATCATCTGTTGAGGGCAGATGGGATTCATTTTACTCCCGAAGGGTATCGGCTGCAAGGTAACTTATTACATCAAGCATTAATTAAAGCGTATAACGAGTATGTGGCAACTGGATTGGAATAAATTGGCAGAGGTATTGACTTATAATGCCAAACAACCGATGATATTTAGTAGCGGATTGTTTTTGTTTCTGTTTTTGGGCTTTAGCCTGATATATGTGTTATTGCAGAAGAAGGACACGGCGCGTATTTTGTTTGTTTCTCTATTTTCCTATTATTTTTATTATAAGAGCAGTGGCTTTTATTTCTTTTTATTAGGGGTGGTGACGGTTACAGACTTTTTCCTGGCAGGACGTATGGCTGTGACGGAAAGTAAATGGGGAAGGAAAGGCCTTCTGTTGTTGAGTTTGTTTGTCAATTTGGGACTGCTTTGCTATTTTAAATATACTAATTTTTTTTATGAGATGCTGACCCCATTGTGGAATGGCAACTTTGAACCATTGGATATTTTTTTGCCGGTAGGCATTTCATTCTTCACTTTCCAGTCATTGAGTTATACTATTGATGTATATCGCCGACAGTTGCAGCCGTTGGAACGTTTGTTGGATTATGTGTTTTATGTATCTTTCTTTCCCCAATTGGTGGCAGGTCCTATTGTTCGTGCACGTGATTTTATCCCTCAGATTCGTGAGCCGTTGATGGTTTCGCGAGAGATGTTTGGTACGGGGGTATTCTTTGTTGTTAGTGGTTTGTTTAAAAAAGCAGTTATTTCTGATTATATTAGTGTGAATTTTGTTGAGCGTATTTTCGATAATCCTGCTTTGTATTCAGGAGTAGAGAATTTGTTTGGTATTTATGGTTACGCTTTGCAAATTTATTGCGATTTTTCAGGTTATAGCGATATGGCAATCGGTATTGCCTTATTACTCGGTTTTCGTTTTCCGATGAACTTCAATTCTCCTTATAAAGCAGATAGTATTACTGATTTTTGGCATCGTTGGCATATCTCTTTATCTACTTGGTTGCGTGATTATTTGTATATTTCATTGGGCGGTAACCGCAAAGGAAAAATACGCACTTATATTAATTTGTTTCTTACAATGTTACTGGGGGGGCTGTGGCATGGTGCGTCTTGGAATTTTGTTATTTGGGGAGGCTTTCATGGAGTGGCATTAGCTGCACACAAGTTTTGGCGTAACCTTTTGGGCAAACCTAAAACAGCTGTGAGCTATGGCATTCGAAAGGTTTTTGCAGTGATGCTTACATTTCATTTTGTTTGTTTCTGTTGGATATTCTTTCGTAACAGTACTTTTGAAGCATCAGTCACGATGATAAGGCAAGTGTTTACAGCTTTTCATCCCGAAGTGCTTGGGCAGCTTATTGAAGGATATTGGAAAGTATTTGTGTTGATGGGAATAGGTTATTTGTTACATTTTGCTCCTGATGGCTGGCAAGACGCTTGTTGTCGCGGAGTGGTGCGACTGCCTTTATTGGGAAAGGCATTATTGCTGGTGGCATTAATTTATTTGGTTATTCAGATAAAGAGTAGCGATATACAACCGTTTATTTACTTCCAGTTCTGAGAAGAAATAAATGTTATATGAAGATATCTTTGAACCGCAATTTGCATTAATATATATAATAATGTATATGCTTTGTTTTCCTATTGTTTATGTTTTGTTATTTATGTTCTACAACAGGTTTATAAATCAG
>ERZ779820.2154-NODE-2154-length-11401-cov-3.465803_pt1 | contig 11401 bp, 8 predicted proteins | sample MGYA00511563_ERZ779820 | MGnify/ENA primary metagenome ERZ779820 (study PRJEB29588, sample SAMEA1964852) | human gut metagenome | biome: human gut; feature: human-associated habitat; material: faeces | place: Denmark | collected 2008/2010 ...
TAGCCCGCTACGCCGCCCTCATTCGGATAAAATCTCCCACAAACTGGGACTCGCAGCTCACGAAAAGCCTTTTTCAAACACGCTCTAGAGAGTGTTACTGAGAAGGTCGAGAACAGTAATGCATCTGGGTAAAAATCTGGTAAGGAAAGAACTGTGAAGAGGAAGAAACTGAACAATTACATGAAAAAGATAAAAAATTTCTCGACATCAGAGAAAAATATGAGAAAATATGTACAATAAGAAAATCAAGAATTGACAATGAAACGGAATAAAGTTTATACTATCGAAAGTTAGAAAGGACTAATAAGAGGTTAATAAATGAAATTAAAAAAAGTATTGCTGGTCTGTCTGATTCCTGCATTTGTCATCAGCGGATGTGGGAAAACAACGAAAGATGAGACAGGAAATATAACGAAACAGGAAACCACTGCAGAAGAATCTGTGCAGGATGAGCAGGAGACGGGAAACACAGAGACAGAAGCATCCGGCAAAGATCCGAACGAGAAAACAGAAGAAGCGTCCAGGGATCTCTTTGCCATGGATACCTATATGACACTGACTGCATATGGGGAGCATGCTCAGGAGGCAGTTGACAAGGCGGCAGAGAGAGTGGAAGCTCTGGATGCTCTTCTTTCCACCGGAGATGAGAACAGTGAGATCTATCAGCTGAATCAGAAAGGAGAGGCAACACTTTCTGAAGATGGCGGATATCTGGTGGAACGGGCGCTGGAGTTGTATGACAAGACAGAAGGAGCCTTTGATATTGCGATTTACCCGGTGATGCAGGCATGGGGATTTCCGACGCAGGAGTATCATGTGCCGGATGATGCGACACTGAAAGAAAAGCTGATCCTTGCCGATGCGTCCAAAGTGAATTACGACAAAGACACAAGAAAAATCTCTTTTGACCGGGATGGCATGGAGATCGATCTGGGTGGGATCGCAAAGGGATATACCTCTGCTCAGATCATGCAGATCTATCAGGACTGCGGTGTGACAAGCGGGCTGGTAAACCTCGGTGGAAACGTACAGGCACTGGGATGTAAAACAGATGGCAGCAAATGGAAAGTAGCGATCCAGAGTCCGGATGATACGGAAGATTATCTCGGTATTCTGGAGATTGAAAATCAGGCGGTGATCACATCCGGTGGTTATGAACGTTATTTTGAGGAAGACGGTGTGACTTACCATCATATCATTGACCCGGCAACCGGATATCCGGCAGACAGCGGGCTGATCTCTGTAACGATCGTCAGCGATGACGGAACTCTGGCAGATGGGCTTTCCACTTCTTTATTTATCATGGGAGAAGAGAAAGCGGCACAGTTCTGGAAGGAAAACAGTGAGAAATTTGAGACGATCATGGAAACTGCAGATGGAAAGCTGTATGTGACAGAAGGAATCGCCGCCAGTCTGACTACGGATATGGATGTAACAGTGATTCATAAATAAAAGTTATGCGAAAATCCCTAAACATACAAGTACAAATGTGATCACAGAAGACGTTTAGATGCATTTTGGCTCGTCACCGGGAAGCCGCTGAACAGTTACAAAGTCAGTACATAAAAATACTCGAAAACAAAGGAGAGAAAGCAGATGGACATCAGAGAAATGCTGGAAAAATGCAAACCATTTGCCCCGGTTGTTTCCGCTGCGGTTGTGGCGGCATGTGTGGCAGGATCTTTATATGGATATAAAGTGCCGGTTTACGAGACGAAAGCGTCTGTGGAGGATACACAGGAGCAGGAGGATGAAGTACCGGTGGTAAAGACCAGCACGGAAGAAGAAACAAAAGAGGATGAAGCGGCAGAAGAAGAGGAACAGGCAAAGGGTTCCTTTGATCTGGAAGATGGTGTGTATCAGGGGAGTGGAACCGGATATCGGGGAAATATCACAGTAGCGGTTACGATCAAAGACAAACAGATCACATCCATCGAGATTTTGAGCGCTTCTGATGATGAACCGTTTTTCGGACGGGCGAAAGGTCTGATTGATCAGATTATTAAAAAGCAGAGTACAAAGGTAGATACGGTATCCGGTGCAACCTATAGTTCCAAAGGAATTATCAGTGCGGTAAAAAATGCATTGACTGGAGAAAAAGACAGTGGTACGACGGGTTCTTCACAGGAGGGAACTTCCGCAAGCCAGAGCCAGTCAACACCGGAGACAGTAGGAAGCGTACAGGAACCGGCAGCATATAAAGATGGAACCTATTATGGAACCGGAACAGGATTTGCTGGAAACCTGAAAGTAGAAGTTGTGATCAGCGGTGGAAAGATCAGTAATATTCAGATCGTGGAAACCAATGATGGAAGTGAATATATCCAGAAGGCTTCCGGGGTGATCAATCAGATCCTGGGTGCACAGAGTACTAATGGTATTGATACGGTATCCGGTGCAACCTTCAGTTCCAACGGAATCATTAAGGCGGTGCGGAATGCACTGAGCCAGGCAGCAGTGACAGAGACTGCATCTGCGGAAAAAGGAGGCAACTCCGGTTCTGACGGAACAGACACGGAAAATAAAGAAAATACAGAAAATAGTACAACAGCGGTTACAGGAACACTCCCGTATAACGAGGGCGTCTACTACGGAACCGCAGAAGGATATAACGGCGATATTACGGTCGCCATCGTGATCCGGGAAAAGACACTGAAGGCAGTTCTGGTTATCGGAGAAGAGGATGACGATGCTTTCTTCGGTCGTGCCATGGATGTGGTGACACAGATGATGAAAAAACAGAGTACAGAGGTAGATACCGTATCCGGTGCTACTTATAGTTCCAAGGGACTGATCCAGGCGGTAAAGAATGCGCTGGAAGAAGCGAAACGTGTCACCAACGGAGATACAGACACCGATGATGATAACAATGTAGTACAGCTGAATACCGAAGAAGTGGAAAAAGCAATCGATGCGGTCAACGAACTGAATGGCAGTGACTATACTTCTGCAAGCTGGGCAGTAGTAAAGGTTCGTCTGAAGGATGCCAGAAAGGTACTGAAAAACGCGACAGAACAGACGCAGCTTGATGAGGCGGCAGCGCAGTTAAATCAGGCAGTCACAGAATTGCAGATTTCGGATGGAACAAATGACGATCCGGAACCGGATCTCCCACCGGAAAGTACTTATATAGATGGTGTATATCCGGTAACTGTACTTTGTCTGCCGGATGCAGATATGGATTTTGAAGCATATAATCTGTTTGCACAGGTGACGATTCAGGATGATAAGATTATAAAAATTGATAATGTGTATGGAGACGGAGGATCCGGTAACGACAGCTACATTAATAAAGCGGTCAACGGAACATCAAGCAAGACGGGTGTGGTAAAACAGATTACGGAAAAAGGTAATCTGGATGGTATCGATACAGTATCCAGAGCGACCTGTACATCCCAGGCAATTATCGATGCATGTCAGCAGGCATTAAATAATGCAAAACGGCAGTAAGAAACAGGAAAGAAAAGAGAACAGACAATGGGAGAATTTTTGACCAGAGCGATCAGTGTGGTGGCTGTTATTGTCTGCCTGACCGGATATAACACGGTACTCGACAAAAGAGAACAGGCAGAAGAACAGATCAGAAAGCAGCAGGCGGAACTGGAACAGGAACAGTCAGTCGATGCAGCAAAGGAAGGCACAACCACAGACGGTGCTTACAAAGACGGAACTTATACCGGAGAAGCACAGGGATTTGGCGGACCGATAGATGTGGCAGTGATCATTGAAAACGGAAAAATTTCTGAAATCAATATCACATCGGCAGAAAAAGAAGATGGTGCATATCTTTCTATGGCAGAGGATATTATTCCGTCAATCCTTGAAGCACAGAGTGCAGATGTAGATACGATCAGCGGTGCAACCTTCAGCTCCACCGGTATCAAAGAAGCGGTGGCACAGGCACTGGAAGAAGCAGCAAACCAGGAGGATTAAGACAGCAATTATGGATATACATAATCTAACAGCGAAAGAAAGAAAAAAAATACATACCTGGCTGCGGGCATTGATTCAGCTTCTCTATTTTATATTTATTCCATCTGTCTATACCGCAGCATTTGCGGGGGTAAAATACATTTTTACCCAGATAGGAGCAGGTGAGAAGGTTGTCATGACATCGTTTGTGACGGTGCTTCTGGTGATTTGTCTTTACACTATGGTATTTGGCAGATTCTTCTGTGGATTTGTCTGCGCGTTTGGCGCGTTTGGAGACGCACTGTATGCGCTGTATACAAAAGTATGCAAAAAATGGAAAAAGAAACCGGTGAAGATTCCGGAAAAGACAGTCGGGATTTTAGGTTATATGAAATATTTGGTACTGTTGCTGATTGTCCTTCTGTGTTATTCTGGAGTATATGGAAAAGCGCAGGGAACCAGCCCGTGGGATGTATTTTCCATGATCCATGCAGGAAACTTCCGTCTGGGAGGCTATGGGATCGGTCTTGTAGTCCTGATTCTTCTGATGGCTGGCATGTGTGTACAGGAAAGATTCTTTTGCAGGTTCTTCTGCCCTATGGGAGCAGTATTTTCTCTGCTTCCGGTGCTGCCTTTTTTCGCCCTTCACAGAACGAGAGAAAACTGCAGAAAAGGATGTAAAGCATGTACGAAGACCTGCCCGTCTCAGATCGGCCTTCCGTCGGATGGTGACTGGGCTGTCAGCGGTGATTGCTTCCAGTGTCAGAAGTGTATCGATATCTGTCCACAGAAGCACATTCACTGCGGAATCCGAAAGCTCAAAGGAAATGAGTTCTGGTTTACGATTCTGCGTGCACTGATCCTGCTTGGGATCTGTCTGTGGCTGGGACTGTAAGATCTGCGCTTTTCAAAAATGACAGATAAGGAGCAGATATGAAAAAAAGAGATATCCTGCTGGCAGGAGGGATCGTGCTGGTGGCTCTGGTAATGCTTCTGGTGATGCATGTAACCGGAGAGACGAAGGGGGATCAGGTACAGATTACCGTGAACGGGGAAATCTATGGAACTTATCCGCTGGAAAAAGACCAGACGATCGAAGTTACTGAAGGAGAATTTCACAATGTGATCCGCATCGAGGACGGACAGGCATATATGGAAGAAGCAGACTGCCCGGACGGCTACTGCAAGGAGCAGGGCAGGATCAGCGGTCAGAAACAGACCATCGTATGTCTGCCCCATAAACTGGTGGTGGAAGTGATCCGTCAGAATGATACGGACAGTAAGGCGGCAGATGATGAGCTGGTGCCGGATACGATTGCGAAGTGAAAGAAAGATGAGAAATCGTAATGATTCAGAAGGTAACTGTGAAGTCGTGGAAGAGTTACGAGCAACATACTCCGAAAGGAAACGAGAAGATGAAAAAACAGGAACAGCAGAAAAATGGATGCAGGGAACGCAGTCTGGCCAGCATCAGCCGGAGAGTATCGAGCGGTGCGATGCTTGTGGCACTGGCGATGATCTTCAGTTATGTGGAAAGCCTGATTCCCATCAACCTGGGAATACCGGGAATTAAATTAGGAGTTGCCAATCTGGTGACGGTCACCGGGCTGTATATCCTGGCACCGATGGAAGTGCTGCTGGTAGTGATCCTCCGGGTGCTTCTAGTGGGATTTATGTTCGGAAACGGCATGTCGATCCTGTACAGTCTGGCAGGGGGTATTTTAAGTTTTCTGGTGATGCTGCTATTGAAGCGGATCAAAGGATTTTCCATGATCGGCATAAGCATTGCCGGAGGCGTGTCCCATAACATCGGACAGATCGTGGTTGCGATGTGTGTGCTGGAAAATACGAAGCTGATCTATTACCTGCCGGTGCTGATGATCGCGGGAACGGTCACAGGTATTCTGATCGGCGTGGTGAGCCGTAAAATCCTCCCGGCAGTCAGTCAGGGCGCAGGAGCGGAAAGAAAGAACAAATAAATGTAACTATTCGGTAGCTACCGGGAAGGTGCTGAACAGTTACAAATAAACGAAAAGGAATGTATCTGACAGGTACTTCTCTCTTGATAAAAGCCCATGAGAGAGAGGCAGCTGTCAGGTACATTCCTGAGAAAAGAGATAGCGTCTATTTTTTTTGATTATAGGTTAGTCACAACTAATGATAAATATTATCAACTAATAATAGAAATAGTGACTAACTTGATAATAAGGTAACTGTTCAGTACCTCCCCATTGGCTACTGAATAGTTACATAATAAGCTACTATAAAATTTTATGGTAAAAGAAGGAGGAGTTTATGAACAACAAAAGAGTCAGGACCAAAGCAATGGCCATGGCGGTAGCCGCAGCAATGGCAGTGGAACTTTGCCCGGTAACAGCATTTGCAGTGACCGGGGATCAGGTGGCAGCAGATGGAACGTACAGTAAAACAGCACATGTATCCAGAACGTCGGAAGATGATGAGAATGAGGATATCTGGAGCGAATATAATGTGAAAGTCAGCATTACATCTGCAGAAGGGATTATTACAGAAGCTGCCGTAGAAGCAGATGGAGATATAGAAGCTGGGAACAGGAAATATGTAAAAAAACTGAATACTGAAATTCAGAATCTGAAGGGAAAACCAGCTACGGAAGCATCCGTGAATGAAATCAATGCAGTAAGTGGTGCAACCCGTACCTCTGCTGCAGTAAAACAGGCAGCTCTTGAAGCTATGCAGTCAGCATCTGAAAAACAGGATCCGACTCCGGTTGAAGTAAACACTGCTGCTCTCCAGACTTCGATTACAACAGCAGAAGGAAAGAATCAGGCAGATTACACAGAAGCATCCTGGGCAGCTCTAACCGAGAAACTTACCGCAGCAAAAGCGGCTCTGGAAGCAAAAGAATCCCAGGAAGCAGTGGACGCGGCCCAGACAGCACTGGATGCAGCAGTTGCAGCTTTGGAAGCAAAACCATCAGAGCCGGAGAAACCGGACGTTACAACCGGAACGTATGTCCTGATGAACATTCCGTATGATCAGTTCTATGCAGCAGATGTAAATAACAGTGTAAAAGTAGATGCATTTACATCAGCAACGAAAAATAAAGTTCGTACAGCTGGTCTGGCCGGTGGATCTTATCATGTAGATGCAAGTGGTGATGAGATCACAGGTGTGACTTTCCCTGTAAAAGTCGGCGAAGGTGTTGATCTGAGTAAGTATAAAAAAATAACAGACGAATCTTCTGTAGACATTACGGTTACAAACAGAGGTCAGACAAGTACAGCCACATACACAGGAAAAGATGCTCTGTTTGAAAGTGCAAGCTATTCCTACTATACACTAAGCGAAACACCGAAATATTACAAAGAAGTAACCTTGAATGCTGACGGAAGTCTTTCTTTCGGAAAAACACAGGGAACAGCACAGAAAGTATCCGGAGTAACACCGAAACTTACTACACAAACCTCTTATGGTGATTATCAGCTGAATCTGGACGGACTGGAGAATACCATATCCCAGAGGGGTACACAGGTTTACGGCGTCATTATAAGTACAAAAGAAGGCAACGATTACGGTATGCGTCATCTGGAGAATATCTGGAGAGTGACAGAACTTGCATGGTGTACCGGATTTACTTCAGCAGTACACAATTGTCCCACATCTTCCGCACATTATGTAAACATGATGGGCCAGCATATTAATAAAGTGACATATTATACGTCCGATGGAATCTATGAAATTCCGGTAGCTGATCTGTATGTGCCGAAGAAAGCAGGTCAGACGGTAAGTGTGGCAGATGCTAATTTGTCAGCGGGGGAAGCAGAACTTACATTTTCCAATCTTCCAGATAATTTTAATCCGGAATATAAGATTGACGGGCTGAATTTCAAAGTAGAAAACGGAAAAATTGTATTTACCAATGCGAAAAAAGGAAAATACACACTGACGGTATCTGACAAAAACAAAAACTATGCAGATATGACCACAACCTTTATTTTGTCTGTTGACAGTGTACCGGCAGCATATAATAACGACAATGAGAACCCTGCCATAACAAAAAATGCAGATGCAAGTGATGAGGAATTTGCGGATTATATCAAAAATATTACTTCTGTATCTGTCAATGGAAAATCTTATGCAGCAAGCGGACGAGGAGCTGTGAAAGTGATCAATGAAGATGGATCGCTGAAAACAGATGCAACACCATTTGCTGAGGGCGACACCTTTGAAATTGTAGTTACTTCTACCGGTTATCCGGAAGTGAAATTTACTTATACAAAGAACGCACAGGAAGAATACAAATATGTCTACGCAGCGATGACCTGGGCAGAGTACTGGTCAGCAGAAGGTGTACAGGCAGCAGGCGACAGCAGTTCTTCTAGCGAACTGGATGCGAAAGGGGAGCCAGACAAAGGAGCGTTTGATGCAGTAACAAGAGCAACAGCAAACCATGGACTGCACAGAGGAAGTTTCCAGTGCGTAGCGATCATTGAAGCAGAGAACGGAAAAACTTATGAAGTATCCCACTGGTCAGCAGATGGAAAAGAAATCACCCTGACGAATGGGAATGTGATCAAATTTAACAGAGGAGAGATCACAGACACAGACGGAACGGTTACAAAACTGAAAGACTATGAGGTGACAGGACTGAAATATGTTCCGGTGAAAGTGGCAAGTGCAGACTATGAGGCATTCTGCCAGAAATACAACGTAGTAGAAAACGGCGGGGAACTGGTCGGAGGATATGGAGAAAACAAACTGGCAGCTTACAGCGTGAAAGCGAATGTGACAGATGCCACTAACGGTCTGAAGACAGTTACGAAAAATGAAGATGGAAGCTTCAGTTTTTCCGCACGCCAGGCAGGAAGCGATTCCGGTATCGAAGGACAGACACTGAAGACTGCTCCGGATGCAACGGAAGCAGGTTTAACAGTGAAAGATGCCAAAGGCTCTTACGGAGAATTCCTTCGGGTGGATCTGACAGGTAACTATGGAGATCTTGGAGCCAATATGCAGGCGGTAACCTGGACGTACTATGGCAATGACAGCACTTACAGCAATGTGAAGGCTACCTATGGAACAAAATTCGCAGCAGACAACTGGATGCATAAAACAAAGGGAATTCAGCTGGCTCTGACCAAATCCCTGAGATGCACATTGCCGGAAGGAACCGATGGAACCGGCTACTGGACGATCACGATTGCAGCGCTGGGTTATAAAGATGTAACCTATCAGTTCCAGGCAACGGATGCAAATATCGTAAAAGACAGTGAAGAAGAAATAAGCACTGACGAATTAAAGAAAGCGATCGAAGCTGCAGAAGCCCTGACCGAGAGCGATTACACCGCAGACAGCTGGGCAGCGATGCAGGCAGAACTGCAGGAAGCAAAAGATGAGCTGAAAGACCCGAAGACTCAGGCAACAGTAGATGAAGCAACGCATCATCTGAACGCAGCGATCGAAGCCCTGGTAAAAGCACAGAAAGAAACATATGTTCTGATGAACATCCCATACGATCAGTTCTACAAAGCAGATGTAAATAACGATGTTAAAGTAGATGCATTTACCTCTGCAACCAAGAACAAAGTAAGAACCGGTTCTCTGGCAGGCGGATCTTACCATGTGGATGCAAGCGGTGATGAGATCACCGGTGTAACTTTCCCGGTAAAAGTTCCGGCAGGTACGGATCTGAGCAAATACACACAGATTACCGATGATTCCAAAGTAAGTATCACAGTTACCAACAGAGGACAGGAACGCACAACAGATTATACAGGAAAAGATGCCCTGTTTGAGAGCGCAAGCTATTCATATTATACACTGAGTGAGAAACCATCTTACTACAAAGAGCTGACAGTAAATGAAGATGGAACATTCTCTTTCGGAGCAACACAGGGAACCGCTACAACTATCACTGAAGGTGTGACAGCGGAACTGATGACCGAGTCCAAATATGGTGACTATCAGCTGGATCTGGATGGACTGACCGATACCATTCCGTCAGGAACAGCTATCTACGGTGTTATTGTAAGCACAAAAGAAGGCAGCGATTACGGTATGCGTCATCTGGAAAATATCTGGAGAGTTTCCGAACTGGCATGGGCTACCGGATTTACCACAGCAGTACATAACTGCCCGACATCATCTGAACATTACAAAGCAATGATGGGACAGCATATCAACAAAGTGACATATTACACAGCTAACGGTATCTATGAGATCCCGGTAGGCGGCGAAGAAGGTCTGTATGTACCTGTAAAATTCGATACCAGCGCAGTTGCTGTAGCAGATGCGGAACTGAAAGACGGAGAAACAAGTGTGGCAACTACTATTTCCGGTCTGACTCTTCCGGAAGGATTTGACGCAGAGTACACGGTAGAGGGTGCTACTGCCAGCGTAAAAGGCGAAAAACTGATCCTGAAAGATGTGAAAAAAGGAGCATACACACTGACTATTACTGATAAGAGTGGAAAATATGCACCGATCAGTTTTGGACTTGAAGTATATGCGGAAACAATGCCGGCAGCATATAACGAAAACAGTGAAAAACCTGGTCTGACAAAAGCAGCAGGCGCTACTGACGCAGAATTTGCAGATTACATCAAGAATATTACCTCCGTATCTGTTAATGGAAAACCTTATGCAGTAAGCGGACGTAATGCAGTAAAACTGTTTAATGATGACGGAACGCTGATCACAGATGCAGCACCATTTGCAGAGGGTGACAGCTTTGAAATCGTAGTAACAGCAACCGGATACAAAGATTTGAGCTTTGTTTATAAGAAAGCTGCAAAAGAAGATCCGGCGAAGGAAATCAACACAGCTTCTCTGGAAAAAGCAATCCAGAGTGCAGAAGCACTGAAAGAAGCAGATTACACAGCAGACAGCTGGAAAGTTCTGCAGGTAGCACTGAAGAATGCAAAGAGTGCCCTGGAAGCTAAGAAAGACCAGACAAGTGTAGATAATGCAGCAGCTTCGCTGAACAAAGCCATGGAAGCTCTGGTGAAAGCGGATGGAAGTACACCAACGCCTACACCGACAACCACACCAACTACAACACCTGCAGCATCGAAGAACAACACAACAACTTCCGGTACAGGTAATAAAACAACAACTTCTTCAGGAAGCACAAATAGTAGCAAGACAGCCAAGACTGGCGACCCGACTAACATTTTCGAGATGCTTGGGCTGGCTGTTGCCTCTCTGGGAACTGGCGGATTTGCGCTGAAGAGAAGAAAAAGAAATAAAAAGTAATAGATAACGGGACATAAGAACCGGAGAAATAGATGGGTATTGCAGATGAGTTTATGTGCAGTACCCGTTTTTTCTTTCAAAGGGGGACGAAACGGATTCCGGAGGCATGGGGGATGCAGCCTTTTGCTAGTGCTTTTAGCAAATACGAAATCCAGCATTTACGGAGACTTAGGCGCGAAGCCTTTGCTGAGCGTCTTAGTCGCAGTTAATGCTTAGTTCGGATTTGCGTTACCAGCGGTTGTCCGCCCCCACC
>ERZ779820.2156-NODE-2156-length-11396-cov-2.770038_pt1 | contig 11396 bp, 10 predicted proteins | sample MGYA00511563_ERZ779820 | MGnify/ENA primary metagenome ERZ779820 (study PRJEB29588, sample SAMEA1964852) | human gut metagenome | biome: human gut; feature: human-associated habitat; material: faeces | place: Denmark | collected 2008/2010 ...
GTTGCTGCCAAACCACGCTTCAAAAGAATCGGCTTATTGGTTTTGCCCAGCTCCTTCAGCAAATCAAAGTTCTGCATATTGCGGGCGCCAACCTGAATCAAATCTACATCCTCTACAAAGCGCTCAATCATATAAGGTGACATGATTTCTGTAACAATCGGCAGGCCTGTTTCCTTTTGGGCACCCTTTAAATATTCCAGGCCAACCTCCTTCAAGCCTTGGAAGGAATATGGCGAGGTGCGGGGCTTGAAGGCTCCGCCGCGAAGCATTGAAGCGCCGCCAAGCTTGATGGACTTGGCAATATCCGTAACCTGCTCCTGTGTTTCTACGGAGCACGGACCTGCGATAACCTGAATCTTACGTCCGCCGATTTCAACACCGCCGACATTAATCACGGAATCCTGCGGATGGAACATGCGGTTGGCTCGCTTGAACGGCTCCTGCACACGCATTACCTTGTCTACCGCATCATCAATACGCAGCATATTGATATCAAGTGTGCTCGTATCGCCGATGATACCGAAGATGGTCATGTTGACACCATTAATTTCGTTAATTTGGAAGCCCTTGCTTTCCAAATTGCTGCGCATTTTCGCTTTATTTTCCTCCGGCGCTCCCGGCTTGAATACTATTACCATAAATTGTCTCCCCTTCGTTCTTACACCCTTGTCATTTAATTTACCCTATTGCTATAAGCTACCATGCTACAAAAAAAGCAGGCTCCCGTAAAAGAGCCTGCTGTAAAAGCCAAATCTTAATTGCAAGCACTGCGCTCACAAATACTATTTATAGTCTCCAATACGATGATTACTGCTATATGATTTTTCCCATGCAAAATAACCGGTGCTAAAATAATAGTTAAATACTGGTGCGTAATAAAAACCATATTCAATTGCAGTGTTCATCATTTTAGATTCCATCATTTTCACCTGCAACAACTTCAGCATTTCCTTATGCTTCAAAATTTATCGCCGCAATCAGCGATTGAGGTTATTTTACTCCTACTGCTCCGCAAACGTCAAGGAAAAAGCTAAATTTTATTTATTTTTTATCTTAGCGCACTATTATTGTAAACTAGGTTACAGTAATAATGCTATCTTCAAAGCATTAACACAAAATTTTACTGCTAATTCATAAGACAGCAATATTTTAAAGTTTACTTATAAATTCTGCCACCCGCTCCACAGCAGCATCAGCGCTCCTATAAGCACCACCGCCAACGCCAGCTTACGGAACAGATGCTGATTCAGACGATAGAAAAATTTTTCTCCCAACCATATAGCCAATAGCATCATCGGTATAGTATAAAGCAGCAAACTCAAATCAACGGTGCCGCTGACATTGCCGTAAAAATAATTTACCAGCACCGTCAAAAAGCCGCTTAAGCCAAAGAACCAGATCATGTTAGCCCGCATAACATCCTTAGGCAGTTTTTCGTTAAGAAAATATAAAACCAGCGGTGGTCCGCTAACGCTAGTAGATGCACCGAAAAAGCCGCTCAAAATTCCCGCACCCAAACGTCCGCAGGTTTTATTTCTTATCGGCAACGTACATTGCAAGCTAAGCAAAACTGTGGCGACCACAAGCACTGCTCCCAAAAACACTTCCAACTGTGCCGCAGGCAGTACCTTCAGTACCCAGCTTCCCGGAAGCATGCCCATGATACTTCCTAATGTAGTCAAAATAACGGTTTCTTTATCAAAGCCGTCGCGCACCCTGTACATAGTAATTGCCCGCAGAACCAGGTTCAACAGCAGTACAAAAATAACCGCCGCTTTTACCGACATCACCAAAGTAAGCACAGGCATAGCCACCAAAGCGAAGCCAAAGCCGGAAACAGTAGAAAAAAACGACGCTGCAAAAATAATCCCGATTGTCAAAATAATCGCAGTACAATCCATTAGCTTCTCCCTTACAGATGAGATATTATAAATTTAATTGTAGCAAGTGCAGAATATGCCGTCAAATTAAATATCATATTAAAGCCAAAAATCCGTGCAAACTAAAGTCAAGCTTCTGTTTACACGGATTTTCTATTTCAGCTTTCTTCCAAAACACAGGGATTAGTCAAAGCGCCTACGGCATCTGCACGACAGCGGTTGCAATGCTGCATCTGCGGCATCCACTGCTTGCAAACATTACGCAGCTGCATAATTTCTTCGGCCGCAGGCTCCGCAAGATGCGCAAAGCCGGTTCCCTCCACCGGCAGCATCGGTAAAATATTCTGTAGCTTCGCTCCCAGCAAAGCCATACGTCTGGCAATCGCCGGGATTTCCTGTATATTCACGCCGGGAATAGCCACCGTATTTATCTTCACCTTCACGCCGTATTCGCCAAGCAGCTGCAATCCTTCTATCTGTCTTTCTAAAAGCAGCGCAGCAGCCTCTTCGCCGACATATTTTTTGCCTTCATCATTAATAAAGCTGTAAATATGCGCCCCTGTATTGCTGGTAATTGCATTCACCGTCACCGTAACATAATCAACGCCCAAGGCTGCTATCTCCTTGGCATACTTCGGCAGATACAGACCATTCGTCGAAAGACAGAAGAAAACATCCTTATCAACCTCACGAATCATGCTCAGCGTTCTGCTGACCGCCGGCCAGTTGGCCAGTGCATCACCGGGGCCAGCAATGCCTGCTACCGTCAGCTTCGGCACCTTGGCCTTCATCTGCAGATACCATTCGACCGCATCCTCCGGCACCATGACACGAGCCACAACACCGGGACGGCTTTCGTTCACACAGCTGTATTTGCGCAGACAATAATTGCACTGCATATTGCATTTTGGTGCTACAGGCAGATGAATGCGGGCATAATCGCTGCATTTAGCCGTAAAACAGGGATGTGTTTCAAGCTCACTCATGATTAACCTCACAAATACTTTCACGCAAGCCGGCATACCGGCCATCGGATTTATACTGCTGCTGCAAGGCGCCGTTAACAATCTGCTCAATGAGCAAGGCAGCACCACGCGCTCCTACAAGCGTATTATCGGTAAAGCACATCTGGTCAAAGGCAGGATAAGCACAGCGCACTAACGGCACCTGATATTTATCAGCCAAATTCTTTAAGAATGAAGAACCGCAAAACAATACAGGCTTGTGCTTTGCTGCAGCCTCTGCCATTTTATCCAAGCTAAATTCCGCAGTGTCCTCTGCAATAACAACGCGCATGCCCAGTTCTTCGGCAAAAAAGCTCTGTAAGCCCGCTAAATGTGCCTTGTCCGTAGCTAAAGCCACCGGCAGCTGATACAAATTCACCAGATAATCCGCACAGCGATAAACGAGCTTTTCAGCCGCTGCTTCCAGCTCAGACAATTCTTCAGCAAAATCAACCTTCAACGCTGCGCCTAACTGACGCAAAAACTTCTGCATGCCTGCCACACCATAAGGATAGGCGCATTTGATATACGGCACGCCAAATTCTTCCTGCATCTTTTGTGCCAACGGCTCACCATAGCCAAAGCAGATATTCAGCTCTGCCTGCGGCATTGCTGCAATATCGCGCAAGCTGCAATCCTGCAGCGCGCAGTTAATTTTAACCTTTGTTCCCAAAAACTTTTTCAGCTCTTCCAAATCATTATCAGCATAAGGATCATCGTTCATTATGCCAAGAATATTTATCGTAGCAGCTTGTTTTTTCTCCGCAGCTCGGAGCAAGGGCAGCAACGCTAAATAAGCTGTTTCCACACCGCTGTCAATATTTCCTGCATATCCCGGCGCTTTTACATGCAATAATTTTTGCGAGCCTTCGGTAGTAGCCAAAATACCGTCTACATCATCGCCAATCATATTCGGCACGCAGCCGCTGACTACAAATACCGCACCGCAATGCGCAAAAATACGCTCCGCTTCCTGCAAAGCCTTGCGCAAGACCTTCTCGCCGCCATTAACAACATCTTCATCATAGATAACATCAGAGGCCTGACGTACATCATAAGGCTTGCCTACATATCTGAATGCCAGGCTGCCCCACTGACAGCCGACAACAGAATGCTGCAGGATTAAGGCATCCTTAATACCGCCAAGAGCACGCACAGCACCAAACAACGCACAGCTACTTAATGGTTTCATTATTTTCTCTGCCTCCATACTCTGCTATACAGTTCGCGTGATGCTTTACTGTCTTTATCAGCCTCGCGCATCGGATAAAATACCGGGTCATAGGCCAGCTTGCTCAGCAAAAGACTGCTGCCTGTTCGCTGCGGTTGCTGCAGCATCTGCCAAACCTCTTCCATAATATCCACAAAGCCCTGATAAGACCACACCGAGCGGTCAAACAAATTATAAAGCACGGGAACATCCAAAGCAGCATAGCGCGGATGACCGTTGCAGATAACAAAATCACAGCTCTGCGCAGCTTCACGCAAAGCCTCTTCCGAAGGCTCCAGTAAAATTTCCGCCTCACAGCCATACTCTGCTTTGGCAAGCTCAATTCTGTCCTTAAATCTCTGCATCATTGCATCATCCAAACCGGTTTCCGCCTGGTAGGAAGGATTCATGATAATACATATCTTCTCAATCGGCAGACCATAATCCTGCTGATAAACACGCAGAGCATCCGGCAAATATGCAATACCGTGCGCAATTAAGCAAAACTTATACTTGGCAAATTCCGCACGCAGCTCCTGATACCGGGCGGCAACCCGTTCATATTCTTCCTGCAAAACGTGTTCAACAGCATTCTCGCAACCAAGCATTTTTCCTATTTGCCTGTATAAATCACTGATTCCTTCAATGCCATGCCACTCCTGCATATCAGCAACATGCAGAAACGGCGTGCAAAAGTGTTGCCCCATCGCCAATGCCCACTTCTTGCGACGTACTATATTCAGCGCTGCCCTCGGAGCCCTTTTGATTGTATGCAAATCAGCGGCAGGCAGATAAGCATTTACGGTGATACCTATTTTCTGCAGCATCTCGCTCATACCTTGCAGCTTATTCTCACCATTATAGCCCCAGACAAAGGCTTCAATATTTACGCTCAACGGCTCTACGCTTTGAGGTTCCATCACCTGCTCAACCAGCGCATCCATCACCTCTACATAACCACAACCGGGATAGACCGCACTGGAAGAAAACTTTTGCTTCTGCTTTTGGCAAGCCTTTTCACGCAAAACCTTGCGGCCGTTGCTCTTGTCCATATGTGAAAAAACCTGCGACGTAATCGGCACAAGCTTCGCTTTAAACTGCGGCTGCAGGCTGCAGGCCAAGCCAGCCAAATCATCATTAATAATATCCGACACCACGGAAGGCAGCAGAAAAATAATCTCCGGCTTTTGCTCACGCTCCACCTTTTGCAGTAATGCCGTCAGCTTTTTTTCACCGCCGAAAATTACATCATTGTTGCGTAAATCCGCACATTCCAGATCATAAACCGGGCTTTGTCCGCTGCGCACATGACAACGATAATGAAAGCCGCAGCCGCGCGGACTGTATAAGACAACGGCGGCATTTTTGATTTCGCTGATGCAGGCAAGGTTACCCGACACCTTGCCATTGACAGCGTAGCGATGCAGATAACTGGAAGGGTTCATGCCAAAAAGCATGTTATCCTGATAATATTGGTTCATAGAGTTTTCCTCTCTTCATAATATATCATTACAATTTTTACTCATCATCTGTGACAAGTTCAATTTTATTGATGGCACCGTAATTTTTTATACGACTGCTGGTCGCAGCAATTGCCATATCGTTGAACAAAGGAACTACCGGCTGCTCTTCAACAGCAATTTCTTGTATTCTATTGAATATCTCGCGTCGTTTCTGCTCATCCGTAGTATGCTTAACCTCGTTCATCAATTCAACAATTTCATTATTTTCATACGCAACGCTATTGTTCTTGTTTAACGCTCCGTCAGGCATTACAAAGGGATACAAGGCAGTATACGGATCTCCGTTAGCCAAACCCTTTTGCAAACGAACTATATTACACTCTCCTTTCCGTATCATTTTTAATAAGGTTGCATATTCCAATACTCTTATTTTAACATCTAAGCCAATATCTTTCAGCCAATAAGCAATAATTTCTGCTTCGCCTTTTTGCAAAGGCTCCGCTCCGTTAATTCCGTAAACAATCTCTACACGCTTATCTCCAAGCACCTCATGTGCAAGACGTTTCGCTTCTTGCAAGTCATGCCTTACTGGGAACTCTTTATATCCCGGACTGCAATAATTCAAAATGTTAACAGTCGGTATGGCATAGCCCATATATAGAGCATTAACTAAATCCTGCCTATCAATTGCCAGACTTACAGCCTGCCTCATCCTGACATCATTAAAAGGAAATTTAGTACCGTTTAATGCCAGATAGCGTACCATCGTCGATTTATTTTTATAAACAACAAAATTGCTATCCTTTTTCAGTTCTTCCGCTAAAAAAGGCGGTATTGCATTCAAATCGGTAACACCATCAATTTCGCCGGATTTTAATGCAGCATAACGTGTATCCGTATTAGGTATTTTGCGCACAATAAATGTTTTTATTTTGCCCTTTTCACCCCAATAATTATCATAACGCTCTATCTTAACATGACTGTTCAGTTTATTTTCTATTATTCTATATGGTCCGGTGCCTATTGCGAAGGTTTTAAAATTACCATCTTCAGCGAAGCATTCCGGAGCATAAATCGGACTGCCGAAATCCGTCATCTTATACAGCTCATTAATATTCGCTTCTTTAAAGGTCAGTTTAACAGTATACTCATCTATTTTTTCATATTTCAACAGTGAAGGATAGAATGCATCTATATTCAAGCCATAAAAGGTTGACCGCTTAACACCTTTTTTCATCCGGTCAAAATTAGCAATCACCGAATCCGCATTAAATTTTGTTCCGTTATGAAACAGGACATTTTTACGCAGATGAAAAATCCAAATTTTACCATTGTCCTGCATCTCCCAGCTTTGCGCCAGACAAGGTGCAGGTTTATTATCCTTGTCCTTAGTAATCAAAGGCTCCCAAACACCTAATGAGCTGCTGCAATAATAGGCATCCTTATTACCGGGAGCAAGCTGACGATAGCCTGCAAGAATCACTGTATCATTATCTTTATTTATCGCAGATTCCTTAATATCTTCCTGCTTGCCGCAACCGCTCGCAAGAACGAGTAATATAAGAGCAATAATACAATATATTTTTTTCATAATACTACCAAAACATGTAATTTAAAGAAAAGAGGGCAGTAAAACCGCCCTCTTAACCATTATAAATTAAATATCAAATTGAGCTGACAGCATGAAGGTTCTGGGGCTGGACAAATGCAGTCCGGAACCATAAGCAATCCAATAATCTTTACCGGTCAGATTATAGCACATAGCACTCAATGTAACAGGCATTTTATTAATTTGTGTCTTGTAATTAACGCCTGCATCAAAAGTAGTATAAGAAGGAACTTCCCATTCAATCGCATTGCTTGCCGGGAAAATAGGAGTAGGACCAACATATACGGCTCTTGCCAAAAGTGACAAATCATTATTCGGTTTATATTGCAAGCCTGCAACAGCATTGAATCTTGGAATACCGCTTACTCTGTAACCATCATAGGTGCCTTTATTGGTTCTTACTCTCTCTGTATCAAGATACATTAAACCACCAAAAGCATTCCATTTATCTGCAATAGCTCCGTTGAAAGACAGCTCAATACCCTTGTACTCGTTTTCGCCGTCGTTGGTAACCCAATACCAATCAGGCTTTTTATCGTCGTATATGTTTAAGGTAGAGGACTCTCTGTTTTTGAACAGAGCCAATGTAGCCAAGAAGTTCTTGTTGCTGTATTTAACGCCGATTTCGTCCATTTTGCTCTTAGACGGATCTAAGATTTCACCTGCATTATAAACGGTGCTGCCGCTGACTTTTTCACCTGCATCAAAGAATTCGGAATGGCTGGCATAAATAGATACTTCATCGGTAGGCTGGTAAATAAAGCCAAAAGCAGGACACACATCGCTGGACTTAACAGTTTTTACATTACCGGATTGAGTCGGATCAGGATGGTGAACCGCTTTTGACTCATGCTTATGCACGCCTAACATCATCTGAGCCTTGCCTAATTTCATAGTATCCATCAGAGAAACACCCCAGAAGTTTCTTGTTGTGTCATGGAAGCTGCTGAATTTAGGAATGTTTACGCTCTCATTAGGATTAACGCCACCTGCTAAGGTACCACCCAAGCCTTTGAAGTTAGTCTGCCCATATCCACCGACAACACCGGTCCAGGACTTATACCAGGATTTGTCAGCTGCTAAAACAACATCATGCTCTACTTCACCGGTTTTAAATTTATTTTCGATACCGGTCTGTACATAATATTTATGTACAGGGGTTCTTCTGGTAAAATATTTGCCTGCATAATTGCCTGCATCATCAAGAATATATAAGCGGCTGCCTAAACCGGTAATATTTTTACGCAAATTACTTCTTGTCCAACCGCCGTTAAAGAAGGCCTTAGTGCCGTGACCAATTGCCTGCTCATGGTTCAATACCATCACTGCGCATTCAGCGGCTTTGGTCATGCCGGGGAAGCTGTAATTGTTTTTGGAATTCGGAGCAGAGGGAACGTGAGTCAAAAGCCCATTATTTACATTGCCGGAATCAAAGCCGAACCATCTCATACCATCATCAACTTCATAATATTGATAACCGACGAGCAAATTAGATTTACTATCAGCGTCCTGATGGTCGATGTTGGCAAAAATGCTGGAACCCTCTTTGCTTGCTTTATAATGACCGGGGTTGCCATTTAATACCTCTGTATTTACTCTGACACCCCATTCTTTATTTTTACCAAATCTTTTGCCGATATCAAGATATTCACCTAAGCCGCTTTCACCGGAAAATACTTGTTTATATCTGAGTACAGGCTTATCAAGGGCTTTTTTGCTCTCAACATTTACTACCGCAGCAACACCGGTGCCTTCACCTGTGGGGAAGGAGCCGGAAATAGCTTTATTCGGTCCTTCGGTAACCTGAATGCTTTCAGCCATAAAAGTCGGAACTGTAAACTGCCATAACATTCCCGGAACGCCATTCAGATAAAAGAAGGAACCATTGATGGATTTACCTCTTACAGAAAAATCACCATGCAGCATGGTACCGGTCTGACGCACGGAAGGAATATTTACCAGAATATTATCCAAAGGCTGGTTCATACCGCCAAAGGTTTCCATAGCATCAGCTGTAACATTGGTTTGAGAAAAAGGCACATCCATTACATTTTTATTGCCAATGATACCAACGTTACCAGTCTTGGTGACCATCCCCCCCCGGCAATACATTTGCACTGCCTTCGACAACAACCTCATCAAGATTGCCATGCATAGTTTCCGCACTTGCACCCATCACAAAGCCTACGCTTGCTACTGCGCACAGCACTGACATTACCAATGCTTTTTTCTTTTTCGTCATACTTATACACCTCATCAAAAAATTTATTTTTTAACCTTCGCTGCCGAGCTGTCCTAGTTTCGCATGCAACAACGGTTAAAAGCCATATATTACTGGTTATTCGTTTTCCGGCAAGAAAAAACGTCCTCCTGCACAGTTACAGAAAGACGCACTTATCCTCTAGTAGTCTCCCGTCACTCGCAGTACACTCCCGTTAACTTTTTCAGGCAATTCTTCTGGCTCAGTTTCCTCGCAATCCTTGCCTTCCCGGTTTCCCAGTGACATAATTAAGGCTTGCTCCACTTTACAGCTGCGTGACAGCGCAGGCTTCGCACCTGCTTACTTATTAAGTCTTTCGACACCTGATAGTTTGAATTTATTAAGTTCATTTTTTAACATTTATTACATTTCGTTCGAAATTATAGCATATATTTCAATTGCTGTCAAGTGAATATTCTGACACTATGAACGTAAATAAACGGGTAAACTAAAGTATAACTCTAATTTACCCAAGATTTTTTATCAGACTAGTAATTCATCTAATCATGATTTGTATAATCTAGATTAGATGAATTACTTTAATTGCCCCTGCTCTATATGCAAAACTCTGTCGCAAAGCCATTCCGCAAGCTGTTTATCATGCGTAATAAACAAATAAGCCAGCTGCTTTTCCCTGCGTATATCACGCAACAAATGTAAAATCTGCGCCTGTACGGAAATATCCAACATAGATGTCGGTTCATCAAAAATAAGCAGCTTCGGCTCTAACAACAGTGCTCTTACCAGGCAGATACGCTGAATTTCGCCGCCGCTCACCTGATGCGGATAGCGCTGCAGAAGCTCTGCATTGAGCTTTACCAAATCAAGCATCTCTTTGATTTTTTCTTCATCATAAGGCAGATTAAAAACAGTAAATGCTTCCCGCAGACTAGAACCTAAGGTCTGACGCGGATCAAGAAAGCTTTCGGGACGCTGTGAGATAAACTGCACATTGCGTCTGAAAATGCTTAAATCTTTAGCAGTTGCCTGAGTAATATCTCGTCCCTGAAAATAAATTTTGCCGCAATCACATGGCAGCAGGCGCAGCAAAATACGCGCCAGCGTGCTTTTGCCGCTGCCGGAAGGCCCGGCGATCAGCACACGCTCACCGGGGTAGATATCCAGGTTGATATCATGCAGCGTCGGCTTTTTCTGCGCACGATACTGGAAGGAGAAGTTTTTGAATGAAATAATGGGGTTTGTCTGTTCAGACATGGGCATGGTACCTCAAAGCAAGATATTCCGGTGCCGCCTTTCCCAACGGCAAAGCAGCAAACAAAAAAGCCTTTCCGCAAACCAAAGGCCACGGGAAGGCTTTGCGATAGCAATTATTCTTTATCCAAAGAGCCTTTCTTGGCAATGGTCTTGGTGTAAGCCAGCACCAGCAGGCCGCCCACGACCACAGCAGTAATGCTGTTGGAAATACCGGCAAACACGCCCTGTGCAAACACCTTTTTGGCAGGCTCCGCATAAATCAGGATGTCCAGCACGGGAGCAACCACGATCCAGCCGATCAGGTTGGCGATCACGTTGGCCAGCGCAAACACGCCAACCTTCTTTTTGTTAAAGTCTCCTTCCTCAACATGCAGCTTTTTGGTGAACAGGCCCACCACAACGCCGACAAAAGCGGAGGTGATGACCCAGCTCCACCACGGGATGCCGCCCCAGGACAGGTCGATCAGAGCATGGCCGATGAAGCCGATCAGGCCGCCGGCAACCGGGCCGTACATAGCAGGGCCAGCACTGCATACTGCAGGCTGATGTTGGTGTTAGGCACCGGGCTGGGGATTGCCACAAAACGCCCCAGCACAAAGAACAGTGCTGCGCCGATACCAACGGCGACAACGGTCTTGATGCTATTGTTGTTTTTCATAATTCCGCACTCCTTTATAATATTACAAACGATCCCCTTGGAACCTGCCGCAAAACGGCATGGCCCAAAGATATGGTAAGTATACGCCCGGTTAAAA
>ERZ779820.2162-NODE-2162-length-11377-cov-2.254725_pt1 | contig 11377 bp, 10 predicted proteins | sample MGYA00511563_ERZ779820 | MGnify/ENA primary metagenome ERZ779820 (study PRJEB29588, sample SAMEA1964852) | human gut metagenome | biome: human gut; feature: human-associated habitat; material: faeces | place: Denmark | collected 2008/2010 ...
GCTTCTCTGCCGCTAATCATTTCAAAGCTTTTCAGCACCGCATCATTGTAGAAGGTACCTCCCTGTACTACAATGTGCTGTCCAAGCTCAGAAGCGTCAGAAACCTTAATTACCTTGTAAAGGGCGTTTTTAATAACCGAATAAGCCAGTCCTGCAGAAATGTCAGCCACAGAGGCGCCTTCCTTTTGCGCCTGCTTTACCTTGGAGTTCATGAAAACCGTACACCTGGTTCCCAGGTCAATGGGATTTTCTGCAAATAAAGCTGCTTTGGCGAAATCCTGTACACTGTAGTTTAAGGATTTTGCAAAGGTCTCAATAAAAGAGCCGCAGCCGGAGGAGCAGGCCTCGTTTAACTGTACGCTGTCTACGGTCTGATTCTTGATCTTGATACATTTCATATCCTGTCCGCCGATGTCGAGAATACAGTCTACATCCGGTTCGAAAAATGCGGCCGCATAATAATGGGAAACCGTTTCGACTTCCCCTTCATCCAGCAGGAGAGCTGCCTTAATCAGAGCTTCCCCATAACCGGTAGAGCAGGAGTAGGCAATTTTCGCGCCGGCAGGAAGCTGGTCATAAATTTCCTGAATAGCCCGGATGGAAGTTGCCAGAGGATTTCCATTGTTGTTGCTGTAAAAGGAGTATAAAAGAGCCCCATCTTCCCCTACCAGGGCAGCTTTTGTGGTAGTAGAACCGGCGTCAATACCAAGATAGCAGTTTCCTTTGTACTGGGATAATTCTGCAGTTTTAATATTGTACTGACTCTGACGCTGGTTAAAGACCGCGTAATCTTCTTTTGATGCAAACAAGGGTTCCATACGGTCTACTTCAAAATCCATATGAATGGACGCCTTTAAACGGTCCCGCATAGCAAGAATGGATACGGGTGCTGCTTCTGGTTTGGCATTTAAGGCAGAGCCCATAGCTGCAAACAAATGAGAATTTTCCGGTACAATAGTATGCTCCTCATCCAGCTTTAAGGTACGGATAAAGGCAGTCTTTAATTCAGACAAAAAGTGCAGAGGACCACCTAAAAATGCCACATGTCCCCGGATAGGTTTACCACAGGCAAGACCACTGATTGTCTGGTTTACTACAGCCTGGAAGATAGAAGCAGCAAGATTTTCTTTTGTTGCCCCCTCATTGATTAATGGCTGAATATCAGACTTTGCGAAAACACCGCATCTTGAAGCGATAGGATAAGTCTTTTCAGCCTTAAGAGCAAGGTCGTTCATCTCGTCAGGGGTAACGCCCAAAAGTCCTGCCATCTGGTCGATAAAAGCACCTGTGCCACCTGCGCAAGAGCCGTTCATACGCTGTTCAACGCCCCCTGTGAGGAAGATTATCTTAGCGTCCTCACCGCCAAGCTCAACCACAACGTCAGCCTTTGGATACTTCTTGTTTACAGCGATAAAAGCAGAAAAGACCTCCTGCACGAAAGAGATACCGCTTGCCTCAGCGATGCCAAGCCCTGCCGAGCCTGTTATGGCTATCCTGAACTTGTCCTCAGGATAAAGCTCTCTGATAGCACGCAGCTGCTCAGCGACCGTTTCCCTGACCTTTGAAAAGTGTCTTTCATATTTGTTATAAATAAACTCGCCCTCGTCAAGAATTACCGTCTTGACCGTGGTCGAACCTACGTCTATGCCTAAATCATAAATCTTGCCCATAGTAAAAACCTCACTGATTCTCGTTTGTACACTCTTAGTTATTATATCACACTTTTTCGCAAATTACAAGCTTTTTATATTAACAAATATGTATCTGAAAACTACCTATAAAGCTAAAACGGGCGAACACTGTTCGCCCCTACAATGCAACTATTACAATGTATGGCAAAATGCGTTCGCCCGTAAATATTCATTTTTTATCTATGCTTATTCCTGCTCTAAAAGGCAATCAGTAAGATTAAGGTCATAGAGATTGTTGTAGGTAGGCTGCTGAACAGGCTCACCTGCAAGTCTGTAGAACTGCTCTGAGCCGTACTTCTTGATGAAGTTTGTGGTGTGGCAATTTATTTTCAGCTCCTCGATAAACTTCTTCATAACATTGCTGTCAGCGCCATAAGCATTCTCAAGGAAGTCAAAAGCATATTTCAGACCGTTCATAGACTGCTGTGTAACGTTGTTTGCGCCATGGAGCAGATTGTTGAAGGAGTTCTGCAAAATAACAGTACAGCGGTTTTTGTTATCTCTTCCCTCGTTGGTACACTTATCAAGATAAGCTTCCAGATTGTGGAGTATCCAGTGCTGGATCTTCTTGTTAGACGGCGAGATGTTTCTTGCTCTTACCGCCTTGTCAAGGCTCTTGTTGCAGTCCATGATGTGTTCACTGATTATCTGACGGCATGAAAGACCATTGTTTATCTTCACAAGGATATCTTCCATTCTTGGGTGGATAAGTCTTATCATCTTCTCCATTTGGATACAGCTTCTCATTGTGTATGTGATGCCGTCCATAAGCAGATTCATAAGAGCCACAGCTTCCTCAGTGCCTGCCGCTCTTGCGTCAGCAATGTTCTGAGCAGTTATGCCGCCCTCGAGGATAGCGTCAACGTCATATTTCTCACGATAGTAGTTGAATCTGTCATAATATTCCGCAAAGCCCTTTGAGAACTCTGGGTTCTGTACATACTGAGCAGCCAGAGCGTGGTCAACAAGGATACCGCTCTCCTCATAAAGCTGCATCATTTCAGAAAGGTCCTCCCAGCCACGGGCAGTAACAAAGCGGTAGTTGTTCTTATCGCTTGCGTCTACCATATAATAGTGGTCAGGGTGAAGCTCAAGATATGATATGATAGCTGGGTGAACGCCTGCATAGTAAGCATATTCTTTCCAAACGTCGAAATCAGGCTGACACTCGACCCTCTTAACACGGTCGAGAGTAACGATATCGAACTCAGAAACAGACTTGTTGAACTCAGGCGGGTTACCTGCTGTAACAACTACCCAACCTGCCGGAACCTGATGAAGTCCGAAAACCTTATACTGCAAGAACTGGAGCATTGCAGGAGCAAGGGACTCGGAAACGCAGTTGATCTCATCGAGGAAGAGAATACCCTCTTTGATGCCAGTGGCTTCGATAGTGTCATAAAGAGTAGCCACGATCTCACTCATCGTGTACTCGGATATCTGCACGTCAGCACCGGTGTAGTTTCTATGTACAATAACAGGCAGACCGAGGGCAGACTCTCTTGTGTGGTGGGACATGGAGTAGGTAACAAGGTTTACGCCAGTTTCCTGAGCTATTTGCTCCATGATAGCGGTCTTACCGATACCAGGTGCGCCAAGCAGGAACACAGGTCTCTGATGTTCTATGCTAATTCGGTAATCGCCAAATTCGTCTTTAATGAGATAGGCTTGTATTGCATTAAGTATCTGTTGTTTTGCTTCTTTAATATTCATAAACATTTCTCCTCAGTGCAGTCTGAAGCTGTGAACAAAAAGCACTGCACAATTAAATAATCTTACCATTTTATTATAGACTATCTCCAAATTAAAGTCAATAGTCATCACAAGTTTTGTCAGCTTACACAAACAATTGAAAATATTTTAGTTATTCTGTATCAAAGTCATAAAATTTAACTGTTAAAATATTGATATCAGAACAGAATTTTCAACAGACTTTTAAGTTTTTTCAAACGTTTTCGCCCATATCCAGCCGACCTCATAACCTCACTGCTCACTTGGTTTTGACATCTCCCAAACAATGTGCTATAATAATAAGGTATAAAATTTTTCTCTCGGAGGTCTGATCTATGCTTTATGAAATAAAAAATGATAAACTCTCTGTCTCAGCCGACACTTTCGGTGCTGAGCTTCACTCTATCAAACTGGACGGCAAAGAATATCTCTGGCAATGCGGTGACGCTTGGAAACGCTACGCTCCTATCCTCTTCCCGTTCATATGCTCCCCTAAAGACCGCACCTACAAGGCAGGCGGTCAGGAATATCACATGACAGCAAACCACGGCTTCGCCCGTGACAGCGAATTTGCTTTCTCAGGCAGCACAAAAAATTCACTGAGCTTTCTCCTAAAAGATAATGACGTGACACTTGCTCAATACCCATACCACTTTGAGCTTGAAGTCACCTACTCCATAAAAGGTTCAAAAGTCACCGTCACAAATACAGTAAAGAACACTGATGAAAAGGCTATGTACTTCTATCTCGGCGGTCACCCTGCTTTTATCTGCGATATCCAAGGTGGCAAATGCACAGTTGAGTACGAGAAAAACGAGCATATCGTTCAGCCTATCCCAAACGGCGAGAGGACTATCCTTGACGGTGAAAAGACTATCACTCTCACAAGAGAGCTTTTCGACTATGACGTTATCATGAAAGACCACCCTGCTTCAAAGGCTGTCACCCTGAAAAAGTCTGGCGGCGGTTTCGTAAAGCTTTCATTCCCACATTCTGACTGCATTGCAGTATGGACTTCCACCGGTGACCCTGACGCTCAGTTTATCTGCCTTGAGCCTTGGACTAGCGTGCCTGTTTACGAGGACGATGCTTTTGAGGATATCGAAAACAAGCCTCACGCTATCAAGCTTGCACCTGAAGCTGTTTACACCTACAGCTACACCGTGGAGGTGGGCTGATGAGAGCGGTAATACAGAGGGTCACAAGTGCAAAAGTTGAGGTCGAGGGCAAGGTCACAGGCGAGATAGGAAAGGGCTTTCTGATACTTTTCGGAGTAGGTCAGGAGGACACTGAGGCTGACTGCGACAAGCTTGCAGACAAGATATCAAAGCTTCGCATTTTCGCTGATGAGAACGACAAGACAAATCTTTCTATAAACGATGTTGGCGGAGATATTCTTTGCGTTTCACAGTTCACCCTTTATGCAGATTGTCACCACGGCAACCGCCCGTCATTTATCTATGCAGGCAAGCCTGATGAAGCCAACAGACTTTATGAATACTTCTGCAAGGTCTGCGGTGAGAAAATTTCAGGCAAGGTAGAAAAGGGCGTTTTCGGTGCAGACATGAAAGTTTCACTGCTCAATGACGGTCCTTTTACTATCATTCTTGAATGCAGAAACGGAGAGATAATTCCATGAACATACAGATATTCGGCAAGTCAAAATCCTTTGACACCAAAAAGGCCGAGCGTTATTTCAAAGAGCGTGGAATAAAGTTCCAATCTGTTGACCTGCCTACAAAGGGGCTTAGCAAGGGCGAGCTTAACTCAGTGCTTGCGGCTGTCGGCGACATCGACAAGCTTATCGACCCAAAGGCAAAGGGAGAGCAGGCAATGCTCATAAAATATCTTGGAAGCACCGAGGAAAAGATAGAAAAGCTTCTTGACTATCCCGAGCTTTTTGCCGCACCTATCGTCAGAAACGGCAAGAAAGCCACAGTAGGCTTCTGCCCCGAGGTGTGGAAAAGCTGGGAATAGCCCTAGATGAAAATACTGTGAAAATTGCCGATATTCGTTGAAAGAAGCTTGAATGTGTGGTATAATACCATATGGAAAAGTATTTTCAGAAAGAGATGTTTTAAATGGTAATTGATTTTCACGTTCACGCCTTTAATCCAAAGGTAGCGGAAAAGGCTGTTGAAAAGCTTCAGGTTTGCAGTGGAATAACTCCTTTCACAAGAGGCACTGCAGAGGAAACCATACAGCGTTTTGACGAATGGGGCATTGACAAGGGCGTGCTGTTATCAGTGGCAACAAAACCTACTCAGCAGAGAGTTATAAACGATTGGTGCGCTGAGCAAGACGGCGGAAGATTTATAAGCTTCGGTGGAATACACCCTGACGCTGAGGACTATGAGCAGGAGATAGCCCACATAAAGGAGCTTGGACTTCACGGCATAAAGCTTCACCCTGATTATCAGGGCTTTATGATAGATGATGAGCGCATGGACAAGATATATGACGCCATTGAAAGGGCCGACCTGCCTGTTATATTCCATTCGGGCTATGACTGCGTTTCCCCTGACCTTATCCACTCCACACCTGAGAGGGCGCTGAACATGATAAAAAAGCACCCTAAGCTCAAGGTCATTCTTGCACATCTTGGTGCAAACATGATGTGGGAGCAGGTGCGTGACGTTTTGGCAGGAGTTGACGGTGAAGTTTATTTTGACACCGCTTTCACAAGTATGTGTCCTGACGAGCTTATGCAGGCTATCGTTGAAAAGCATGGGGCTGACAGGATACTTTTTGCAAGCGACTGCCCTTGGGACAGTTCCTACCTTATAAAAGAAAAGATACTGCGCTTGAACATTTCCGAGGATAACAAAGATAAAATTCTCGGTGGCAACGCAGAAAGGCTTCTTGGCTTAAAATAAAATTGTGTAAATTCTGAAAAGAGGATATAAAAAATGAGATCAAAACTGCTTGCGGCTGTGCTGGCTTGTTCTGCGGTTTTCGGGCTTGCGTCATGTGGGGCAATGCTTCCAGAAAGCTCCTCCGAAACGGAGACCACCACGGGTACTGCCGCCCAGAGAGTTATAGAGACCACAAAGACCGCCACAATGGGCGACGATTATGATGAGGACGATGAGGATTACGAGGGCTACACCACCACCACTTCTGTGACGGCAGGCACACTTGAAAACCCTGACGTGAGCATTGACGAAGGCTACGACCCTGACATAATCGCAACGGCAACAAAGAGGACGACCACCACCACAACCACAACATCTGCCGAAACAAAGGCGACTAAAAAAACCACCACCACAAAGTTCAAAAAGGACGCACTTTTCCCTTTGGGTGATGATGTGAAATACCCTGATTCTATCCCATTTCTTGTAAAGTCAGACACCTCTTACCTTAATCTCAGATACGGTCCGTCAAAGAAATATGACGTGATAGAAAAGATACCTGACGGAAAGACCATAAACGGCTACGGCGAGAGAACAGACGGTGACGGAAACATATGGGTATATGTAAAATATAACAATAAAAGCGGCTGGGTAATGAAAGAGCTTCTCAGCGGCACTGAATAAACGGAGGACAAATAATGGACAGCTTCAAGGAACAGATAGTTCGCAAGATTCCCACAAAGAACGATAAGATACAGAAAATTTTCATCATGATAGCAAGCGTGGCACTTGCCGCACTGTGCTTTATCTTCCCTTTCGGCACGCAGTTTTCTGTAATAGGCATTTTTCTTGCCGCCGCCGCACTTTATGGCGGTTATTATCTTACAACAAAACTCGATGTGGAGTATGAATACATTTTCACAAACGGAGAAATAGACGTTGACAAGATAACGGCTCAGCGTTCAAGAAAACGCCTTATCACATTCCGTTGCGGCAGTGCGACAGATTTCGGCATTGCTGACGAGAATTTCTCTGTACCTGAGGGCGCAACACAGGTCCTTGCCTGCGCTTGTGACGATAGCCTTACAGACTACTACATAACATTCAACCACAAAAATCTCGGGCTTACAACTGTTATTTTCACACCAGATGACGATATGCTGGCACTTATGAAGCCTGCGCTTCCGAGAACACTGAGGAAATAAAAATGAAAATATTTGTCGGAACTGATCTTATTGAGATCGAACGCATAAAAAAAAGCTGTCAGAGCCGACGTTTCTGTGAAAGGGTTTACTCCGAAAAGGAGCTGACCCTTTTTTCACAGAAGAAAAACCCATACGAATCCATGGCGGCGAATTGGGCGGCTAAGGAAAGCTTCGCAAAGGCTTTAGGCACTGGGGTCGAGGGCTTCGCCTTAAACGAGGTGTCCTGCTTGCGTGACGAGCTTGGCTGTCCTTATCTGGAGCTTACAGGGAATGCGCTTTTGGCGGCTGAAAATAGGGGGCTGACCTTTGCGGTGTCACTTTCCCACATCAAGGATATCGCTTCGGCAGTGGTGATAGCTTATGAAAAGGAGGATAAAAATGGATAGGATATTAACAGTGGAGCAAATGACATTTTGCGAGCATGAGGCTGAAAAATACGGCGTGAGCCTCGCTCAGCTCATGGACAATGCGGCAGCTTGCGGAGGTCATAGCGAGCAACTCGTCTGCGTCCTCAAAGATAGTGCTTCTTATTGGCAAGGGAAACAATGGTGGTGACGGACTTGTAGCGGCAAATTTGCTTGCGGAACAAGGTCTCAAGCCTGCGGTAGTCCTATGCTGTGGTGAGCCTGACACTGACCTCTCCTCGGCAGCGTATGCTAGGCTTGATAAGAGCGTAGAGGTGCTGAAAGCTGAAAATGCGCTGGATTTTATCGAGGGTGCAGATGTGCTTGTGGACTGCATTTTCGGAACGGGTTTTCATGGCAGTTTGCGTGAAAATATCCTGCCAGTGTTCAGAGCTTGTGAAAAATGTGAAGGCATGAAGATAGCCTGCGACCTGCCGTCGGGAGTCAATGCACGGAATGGTCAGGCTGACAAGCTGTCGTTCAAGGCTGACGTGACAGTGACCTTTCATCGTGGCAAGCTGGGTCTTTATTTACAGCCTGCGGTGGACTTTTGCGGTGAAATTCTGGTAAAAGATATCGGTATTGACGAGCGTTGCGAGAATACCCTATACCCTGTTATAACGCCTTTTGACGTGGTAAAAGCAAGGGCGGCACTGCCTTTTAGACCTGCTGACGGACACAAGGGCACGTTCGGCAAGGTGGTGAGCGTGGCAGGCTCGGAGAGCTATATAGGTGCTTTCAGCAATGGCGGCAATGCGAACAGGCGTGGGGCTTTTTGAGCTTTGCACTGCAAAAAGCGTAGTCAACTCCCTGTCGGCTGGTATGTATGAATGTACATACTCGGCAATGAAAACCGACAAGGACGGCTTTATGGTGGCTGAAAATGCGGAGACGATACTGAAAAAGTGCGAAAAGGCAAGCTCTTTGCTGATAGGCTGTGGGCTTGGTCACACGGCTGAAACGGAAAAGCTGGTGGCGGAGCTTATAGAAAAAGCGGAGATACCCATAGTTTTGGACGCTGACGGAATAAATTCACTTTGTCCGAATATAGATGTACTGTTGAAGAAGAAAAGTACAGTTATCCTCACCCCTCACCCTGCGGAGCTTGCAAGGCTTTGTGGCGTGACGGTGGGCGAGGTCATGTCGGACAGACTTGGGTTTGCATATAGGCTGTCAGAAAAATATGGTGTGACAGTGCTTGCGAAGTCGGCTGACACCTTTGCTGTGGACGGTGGGAAAGTTTATCTTTGCACCGAAGGCACAACTGCGCTTGCAAAGGGTGGCTCAGGGGATATGCTTGCAGGCATTGTTTCCTCCTATGTAGCTCAGGGGTGCAACGCTCTTGATGCTGCGGCACTTGGGTCGTTCACACTTGGCTCGACGGCACTACTTGCAGGATACAAAAAATCTGAGCGTGGAATCATTGCAAGAGATGTTATTGACGCTTTGCCACGATTTTTGTATGACCTTGAAAACGCCGACTAGGCTGTACTAAAAACAAAGACCTTCTTCTTATGAAGAGGGTCTTTTTTAATGGAGGGCAAAATGAAAAGAACAAAGGCATTTTTTCTCACGATTTTGGCGGTAATGGGCTTATGCTCATGCGGTGAAAGCACCGAAGTCAAACCCGTAAAGCTGGCAGAGGATTACAAGACCCCGGCTGAGTTCACCATTGACGGCACGGAATACGTCGCAAGCTTCACCCGTGAGGGCGAAGATATGTGGGAGTGTGAGATAACTGCGCCGGAAACTGTCAGCGGTATGGTGATAACCTGCTCAGGAGAAAGCGCACGACTTGAATACAAGGGTTTGACCTACGAAACTGACCGAGGGAACATACCCGAAAGCTCCGCTGTCACAATGACTGCCGCTGTGCTTGACAAGCTTATTTCGCAGAAAGGCGTGACGTATCTCAAAAATGACAAGGGAGATATCACCGCCACGGGTCAAATAAAAGGGCAGGATTTTTCGGCTAAAATCAAAGGCGGAAAGGTAAAAAGCTTGGAGATATCAGGTGAGGTAAGCGTAAAATTCACATAAAAAAAGGTGCAGAGAAAATCTGCACCTTTCTTATGTATGGAAATGAATTATTTACCAAAGTTTGCGCAAGCGATAACGTTACCGTCCTCGTCCTCAAATCTGAGGTCAGCAATGTAGAAATCAGCCTGGTTTGGAATGCCCCATCTCATAAGTGAAACATACTGTGGTTCAGTTGAGTTTACAAATGTAGCGCCGTCCTTGATACCAGGTCTCATTGTAAGCTCATAGGAACCCCACTCAGAAGTCCACTCAGCCTCGCCGAAGTCATAGAGGTCGTTCCAACTGTTTTCGCCTTCACCTGTTGTAGGCTGTGTAACGAATGCACCCATGAAGTTACCAGGAACGAGTGATTTTGTGCCGTCGTCACCTGTGAACTCGCCAACTGCCTTTGTAACTACGTCAGCCTTGATAGTGAAGATCTTCTCAAGATCAGCCTCGTGACCCTCAAAGAACTTCTCCATGTGGAACTTGATCTTAGGGATCTTGTAGTTGCCATTATCCTGATCGAGAGTCTCGACCTTGAGCATTGGAATACCTGCAAGCTCCTCAATAGAGAGATTTACATGAGACTCATCGTTCTCGTAATCCTTCTCAGCGAAAGGTTCAACGATAGAAGCAACGTCCATATCCTTCTTGAAATATACAGAAGCCTCCTCATAGTTCTTCAGAGTAGCTGGCATTTCGGAAATATCCTTTGCAGCCTCACCCTCAGACTCTGTGCCGGAAGCGGCTGTTGAATCAGCTGTTGACTCAGGAGCGGCTGTTGTTGTAGCAGCTGTAGTTGTTGTAGTAGTTTTTGCCTCAGCCTTTGATGAAGAATCATCAGAGCTGCCGCAAGAAGCGAACATAGCACTTGTAAGTGTAAGTGCAAGAGCGCAAGCTAAAAACTTTTTCATTTTAATAACCTCCGTTTAATTGTCATGCTATACACATAGCCTGACCTATATTTACTTTTGTATTATAACATAATTGTCACATATTTTCAATATACTATTTGCACAATTTAAGCACATGATTTCATATGTTTTGCACAGAAATCGTTTACAAATTAGTGCAGGTTACACAAACGAACAAAAAAAACAGAGCTTCCCGAATGACAGAAAGCTCTGTATAAATTCACTTATTCAAGTGTGTTATCTGAGAGAGATTACTTTCTCTTAGAAATAACGATAGCTGCACCAGCAAGTGCTACGCCAGCGAGTGCAAGACCAGCTGTTGCGCCTGTAGCTGCTGTGTTGTCAGAAGCTGCTGCTGAAGATGTAGCTGTTGTAGTTGTTGTGCCAGCCTTTGAAGATGTTGTGCCAGCTGCTGTTGAAGATGTAGCTGCTGCAGAAGACTTGTCGTCCTTCTTAGACTCGTCCTTCTTAGAATCTGTGCCTGATGCTGTAGAATCTGTGCCTGAGCTTGACTCCTCAGCTACTGGCTTCTTCTGAACTTCCTTCTTGTCCTTGTTA
>ERZ779820.2164-NODE-2164-length-11363-cov-2.472763_pt1 | contig 11363 bp, 10 predicted proteins | sample MGYA00511563_ERZ779820 | MGnify/ENA primary metagenome ERZ779820 (study PRJEB29588, sample SAMEA1964852) | human gut metagenome | biome: human gut; feature: human-associated habitat; material: faeces | place: Denmark | collected 2008/2010 ...
TAAAGATACTGTTGGCGATTCTCTGAAATTTGTTAAGGATAATGAGATGGTTAAGGTTTGCTCTCATAACGGAGAGGTATTCGCAATCGAGCCACCTCTTTTTGTAGAGCTTGAGGTTATTGAGACAGAGCCAGGATTCGCAGGAAATACAGCACAGGGTGCTACCAAACCGGCAACTGTTGAGACAGGTGCACAGGTTCAGGTTCCTCTGTTCGTAAACCAGGGCGACAAACTGAAGATCGATACAAGAACAGGTGAGTATCTCTCACGTGTATAATGCAGCAAAAAACCCGCGTAAGCGGGTTTTTTTGTGCCATAAAATTAAAAGATCATTTTGACAGTATTTAAAATACCAAAGTTTGAATGCATATTCCAGACTGTACAGGTAAGAAAAACTGTACAGTCTGGACTTTTTTTGAAATATCCTTGACACGAAAAATCATTCTGGTATAATTAAACCCAGTCAAAAAACTGACTAAGAAGTTCGTCTGTCCACCAGAGATGACCGGAAATGATCCGGTCACAGAAGTCTTTTAAGGGCTTGTACTGGTTTCGACGGGGGCTTTGAAGTTGGGGAAGCCATCCGCAGACTCCTGGACTGCGTATCAACCGGGAACTAAATATAAACGCAGACGAAAAGTTAGCGTTAGCAGCCTAAGCTGCTCGTCAGCCCCGTTGCACTCACACATCGGGAATCTGGCGTCGACCATGTGAGAAACCTTGCCGGGTAAGCTTTGCCCCGGTAGATGTATCATGAAGCTACTGAAGCAGTAAGCCTGTCGGTGGGCGTACTGCTGAGGGAATGTTAAATCAGCGACTGTGATGGGAGATGCCTTAAGGGATAGGCTTTCGGACAGGGGTTCGATTCCCCTCAGGTCCATTTATGGAACGTCCCGGAAAGACAGCATTTATGCGGCTTTCCGGGAATTTTTTTTACTTTCTTTATTACTCGTGGATATCAGGAAATTCTTCGCAGATACAGAAAGCGATGGTGATAGAATGAAAAAAACTCTGCTTAACAGAAAAAAGCAGAATAAGAAATCTGATTATTATGATTATAATCTGGTAGCTGTTATTGTACTGCTGGTGTGCTTTGGACTGGTCATGCTTTACAGCACCAGTTCATATATGGCAGAAGTGAATTATGGCAACGATATGTTTTATTTTAAGAAACAGGCACTGATCAGTGCAGCATGTCTGATCGGAGCGTTATTTATTTCAAAAATACTGGATTATCATATCCTTCTTCCTTGTACAACTGCGTTGTATGTGGCTTCGCTGATCCTTATGGGACTTGTGCGGACTCCGCTGGGACATTCCTCTCATGGTGCTACCAGATGGTTGTATATCGGACCGATCAACTTCCAGCCTGCCGAGCTGGCAAAGATCGCGGTTATTATCATGATGGCTTACATGATCGGAAAAATGGGACGAAAGGTGAAAACTTTAAAGAGCTGTATGATCCTGGGACTTCCGGGGGCAGGACTTGCGCTTGCGGCTTATATACTTACAGATAATCTGAGTACAGCCATGATCATTTTGGGAATAACAGTTGGAATGGTGTTTGTGGCACATCCGGATATGCGTCCGTTTATTGCTGTGGCAGCGGCAGGAGTGATCCTTATTGTGATCGGAGTACTTTTTCTGGTTGCGACGACCAAGAATAGTGACAGCTTCCGTGTTATGCGAGTACTTGTATGGCTTCAGCCTGAGAAATATTCCGATGAAGGCGGTTATCAGACGCTGCAGGCATTGTATGCCATTGGCTCCGGAGGGCTTTTTGGCCGCGGGCTTGGAAATAGTATCCAGAAGCTTGGAAGTGTTCCGGAAGCACAAAATGATATGATCTTTTCCATTATTTGTGAGGAGCTTGGAATTTTCGGAGGGATTTTTGTACTGATCCTGTTCGGATATCTTTTGTACAGGTTGTTTTTTATTGCGCAGAATGCACCGGATCTGTTTGGCTCACTGATCGTTACCGGGATTTTTATACATATTGCGCTGCAGGTGATCCTTAACATTGCCGTTGTACTGAATCTGATGCCCAATACAGGTGTCACCTTGCCCTTTATCAGTTACGGAGGAACGTCCATTGTGTTCCTGATGCTGGAGATGGCAATAGCTCTCAGCGTGGCCCGTCAGATAAAATTTCAAGAGTAAAATAGTTTTAAAATCAAAATATTTTTGCTCTGGAGCCATTTTTTGGGAAAATCCTCTTGACAACTGTTTTTGCAGACTATATACTTTGCTCAAAAAGAGGAAACAGATTCGATCTGTAACGATTAAAGGAGAGAATAAGACATGTTAGAAAAAATGAAAGAAATGCTTGCAGAGCAGTTAAATTGTGAGGCATCTACAATCACACCGGAGACATCTTTCAAGGATGATCTTGGTGCAGATTCTCTTGACCTGTTTGAACTGGTCATGGCTCTTGAGGATGAGTACAATGTTGAGATCCCGGCAGAGGAGCTTACAGATCTGAACACAGTTGGAGATGTGATCGATTATCTTAAGAACAAAGGCGTAGAAGCATAAGCAGAAATCTAGGATCCTCTGGGACGACAGTGTCTCAGAGGATTTTTTTGTATATGCGAAGATACGTGAGAGGGATGGCAGGGTATTCCGCCGGAAAACCTATGGACATTTTGAAGGATTTGGGTATATAATAGCACCTATAAAGAGAAACAACAAAAACGAGGAGAAAAGAAATGACAAAGATCAGAACAAGATTTGCACCGAGCCCTACAGGAAGAATGCATGTGGGTAATTTAAGAACAGCTCTTTATGCTTATTTGATCACAAAACATGAAGGCGGAGATTTTATCCTCCGTATTGAAGATACAGACCAGGAACGTTATGTGGAGGGAGCTGTAGATATCATCTACCGTACTCTTGAGAAAACAGGACTTCTCCATGATGAGGGACCGGACAAGGATGGCGGATTTGGTCCGTATGTACAGAGTGAGCGTCAGGCAACAGGCATGTATCTGAAATATGCCAAACAGCTTATTGAACAGGGAGATGCATATTACTGCTTCTGCGGCAAGGAAGAGCTGGAAAGCATGAAACGTACTGTTGCAGGTAAGGAGATCTCTATTTATGACAAGAGATGTCTCCATCTTTCCAAGGAAGAGGTTCAGCGCCGTCTGGATGCAGGTGAGCCGCATGTTATCCGCTTTAATATGCCAACAGAGGGAACCACTACATTCCATGATGTTATTTACGGAGATATCACCGTTAACAATGAGGAGATGGAGGATTTGATCCTGATCAAATCTGACGGTTATCCGACCTACAACTTCGCAAATGTAATTGATGATCACCTTATGGGAATCACACATGTTGTAAGAGGTAACGAATACCTTTCCTCTTCACCGAAGTATAATCGTATTTATGAGGCATTCGGATGGGAAATCCCGACCTATGTTCACTGTCCGCTGATCACAGACGAGACACATCAGAAGCTTTCCAAGAGATGTGGACATTCTTCCTATGAAGATCTGATCAATCAGGGATTTGTGACAGAGGCAGTGATCAACTATGTTGCACTTCTTGGATGGAGCCCGGCAGACAACCGTGAGATCTTTTCTCTTCCGGAGCTTGTGGAGGCATTTGATTATCATCATATCAACAAATCACCGGCAGTTTTTGACATTGCCAAGCTGAAATGGATGAATGGTGAGTATATCAAGAAGATGGATCCGGAGGCATTCTATGAGAGAGCACTTCCGTATATGAAAGAAGTTCTGAAGAAAGACTACAACTTCAAAAAGATTGCAGGAATGGTACAGACCAGAATCGAAACATTCCCTGACATTCCGGCTCTGATTGACTTCTTTGAGGAAGTACCGGAATATGATTCCGCCATGTACTGCCATAAGAAAATGAAGACAAATGAAGAGAATTCTCTGGAAGTCCTGCGCGAAGTTCTGCCGCTTTTAGAGGCACAGGAAGACTTCAGCAACGACGGATTATTTGCGCTTCTGAAAGGTTATGTGGATGAGAAGGGCGTGAAGACCGGATTTGTTATGTGGCCGGTGAGAACCGCAGTTTCCGGCAAGCAGAATACTCCGGGCGGCGCAACCGAGATCATGGAGATCCTCGGAAAAGAAGAGTCCATTGCCCGCATCAAAAAAGGTATTGAATTATTAGAGCAGTAAGAGTTTTTTATCAGGCAGGGAGATTTTCAATTTCCCTGCCGTTTCAAATCTATGAATTGAGGTAATCTATGAGCTTTAACGCATCTCAGACACGGGCAATCCATCACAAAAACGGACCAATGCTCGTTCTCGCCGGACCGGGTTCCGGAAAAACTCTTGTAATCACAGAACGTACAAAATATCTGATCGAAGAATGTGGGATAGATCCGGCGCAGATTCTTGTTATCACATTTACAAAAGCTGCGGCAACAGAGATGAAACGCAGGTTTCAGCGGAAGATGAACAGATCATGTCCGGTAACATTTGGTACATTCCATGCGGTTTATTTTGCAATCTTAAAGCATGCATATAATTACAGTGCGGATAATATTGCGAGAGAGGAACAACGCTATCAGTGTATGAGAGAGATCATAGCGAAGGAACATCTGACCTATGAGGATGAGACGGAATTTATCACTTCCTTGCTGGGGGAGATCAGTCTGGTCAAAAATTCCGGGATAGAAATCGCCAACTATTATTCGAAAAACTGTGCGGAGACCGTGTTCCGAAAGGTTTATCGCCAATATCATGAATTTTTGTACAAAAACAGACTGATTGATTTTGATGACATGTTAGTATACACGAAGGAACTTTTTGAACAGCGTGCCGATATTCTTGCCGCATGGCAGAATAAATACCGCTATATTTTGATCGATGAGTTTCAGGACATCAACCGGATCCAGTATGACATTATAAAAATGTTAGCGGGTGAGAGGAAAAATCTGTTTATCGTGGGGGATGATGACCAGTCAATCTACCGTTTCCGGGGCGCGAAGCCGGAGATCATGTTACACTTTAAAGATGATTACCCGGAGGCGGAGACGGTTCTTTTAGATGTGAATTACCGTTCCGTAAAAAACATTGTGACAAGTGCCGGATATCTCATCGGCCACAATAAGGAACGCTTTCAGAAAAAAATAGAGGCGGCGGATCAGGGGGATATCCCGGTTGAATGGCAGTTGTTTGAAAGCCAGCGCAAAGAAAATGCAAGAATCATCTGGGATATTCAGGAGGCGGTGGAGAAAGGCGCAAAATATGAAGAATTTGCAGTGCTTTTCCGCACCAATACACAGCCGCGACTTCTGATGGAACAGCTGATGGAGTATAATATTCCATTCCGAACGAGAGATACCGTGCCGAACTTATACGAGCACTGGATCGCAAAAGATATTTTTGCATACATAAGGATTGCGATGGGAAGCAGGGAACGCAGGGATTTCCTGCAGATCATGAACCGTCCGAAACGCTATATCAGCCGGGAATCGCTAGACGAGGAGACCGTGGCATTTGATGTGTGGGAGTGGTACTATGAGGAACAGCCGTGGGTGGCAAAGCGCATCGAAAAATTAGAGGGCGATATCCGTATGTTAGAGAGATTAAGTCCGTATGCGGCGATCAATTACATCCGGAAGGCAATCGGATATGATGAGTTTTGTACAGAATATGCGGATTACAGACGTATCAAAGCGGATGATCTGTTTGATGTTTTGGATGAGCTCCTGGATGCAGCGAGGGAATATAAGACTTATGATGCGTGGTTTGACCACATTGAAAATTACACAAAAGAGCTGCAGGAATTTTACCGCGTGCAGAATCAGAACCCGAACAGTGTTGCGTTAGCAACATTACATAGTGCAAAAGGTCTGGAATATGAAAATGTCTATATCATTGACGTCAATGAGGGTGTCATGCCATACAAAAAAGCAGTGCTGGAACCGGAAGTGGAAGAAGAGCGAAGGATGTTTTATGTAGGAATGACGAGAGCAAAAAAAAATCTGCATCTTTTTTCAGTCAGACAACTGAACCATAAAGATGCAGAAATTTCCCGTTTTATCAAAGAAGCGCAGCCACCGGAAAAGAAGAAGGATTAATCATCCATCTCCTCGAAGGCTGCCTCGTCTAAAAGTTCGTCAAAACGGTCGGATACAGCTTCGTATTCTTCATCGTCCTCAATGTTATCAAGGGAAGGATTGCCTTCGCTGTCTTCAGAATAACGATAAATAAATACTTCGCCTTCCTCGTTTTCCTCGCCATTTTCATCGAGTGGGAGAAGTGCAATGTAATCACGTTCGCCAACAGTAAAAATGGTAAGAATCTCACATTCTACCTGACTTCCGTCGTCAAGATCAAGGGTTACAACGATATCTTCATCGTCATTGTTCTGGTTGAAATCGCTCATGCCGATACCTCTCTTTTTTATAGTGGTCCTAATAAAGACAATGACATCATAACATAATCGGATGTGATTGAACATATTTTTCTATACAAAATGTGAAAAAAAAGGTATACTATTTTTATTAGAAAAAGATACTGGGGTACGATAGAAAAGGTGGCAGACAGCATGGATTACACGATCAGAGAAGGCAATTACGAAAAGTTAGGAGTACAGAAAAAGGATGATGCAGTGATTTTTACGTTCGAAGGGGAAAAAGAAGAGAACTGCAGCATTCTTTTTTATGGGAAAAAAGCAGAACCTGTCTGCAAAATTTTAGTACCGGAGGAATATTGCCGGGGATCCGTGCGTTCTGTGGCCGTAACCGGTAAGTTATGGAAAAATTTAAGATATAATTATGAGATAAACGGAAAAATCATTACGGATACCTATGCAACCCGTATTATCGGCAGGGAAAAATGGAATGACAAAACCCGCAGTGAGAAGGATTATTTTATCTGTGGCGGTGCATATCCGCAGGCATTTGACTGGGAAAACGACAGACAGCCGGAGATTAAACGGCAGCAGATGGTTATGTATAAACTGCATGTGCGGGGATTTTCCATGGAGGATACATCCTGTCCGAGAAAAGAACGGGGGACATTCCGAGCGATTACAGATAAAATCCCATATCTGAAAAAACTTGGCATTACGACCATAGAGCTGATGCCTGCCTACGAGTTTGAGGAACAGGTGATCCCAAAGAAAACGGTACTGCCGGATTACCTTAAGTGGGAAAGTCACGGAGAAGATCTGATCAAACCGGAAAGTGTACAGCCGGTGGAAAAGATTAATTACTGGGGGTATGTTCCCGGCAATTATTTTGCACCGAAGGCATCCTACAGCAGCAGTGCAGATGCAGCGTCTGAGTTTCGGGAACTGGTACATACACTGCATGAGAACGGCATGGAATGTGTGATGGAATTTTATTTTGCACCGGGGATGAACCAGAATGTGATTTTAGATGCACTTCGGTTCTGGGTTCGTGAGTATCATGTGGATGGATTTCATCTTCAGGGGGATTCACTGCCTGTTACGGCGGCGGCACAGGACCTTCTGCTCAGCCGGACAAAGCTGTTTTATACACATTTTGATCCGATCCTTTTGGAAAATGCAAAAAAATATCATCATTTATATGTATATAGTGATGAATACCTATACCCGGCGAGAAAAATGCTGAACCATATGGAAGGAAACCTTAACGAGTTTTTCTGCCAGCAGAGAAAGCAAAACAGCGTGGAAGGGTTTGTCAATTACATTACTAATAATAATGGATTTACATTGTGGGATCTGTTTTCCTACTGTGAAAAACACAATCTGGAGAACGGGGAAGATAACTGTGATGGAAACAGTTTCAATTACAGCAGTAACTGTGGCGTGGAGGGAAATACCAGAAAAAGATACATTGATAATCTGCGGAAAAAACAGGTTAGAAATGCGTTGGCAATGGAGTTTCTGGCACAGGGTGTTCCATTGGTTTTAGGGGGCGATGAGTTCTTAAACTCACAGCAGGGTAATAACAATGCCTACTGTCAGGACAATAAGACCGGCTGGCTGAACTGGAAGAAACAAAAGAAGGAAACATGGCTGGCTGAATTTATAAAAAATCTGGCAGATTTCCGCAGGGAGCATCCGATCATCGCATCAGAACATCCGATGGAATTAAATGATTACGGCAGGAAAGGTTTCCCAGATCTTTCCTATCATGGGGAGAGCGCATGGATCTCTTCGATACCGGCTGACAGACAGGCGGCGGGGATTCTGTATTGCGGCGAATATGAAAAGAAGACAGATCAGACACCGGATGATTATATCTATATCGGCTATAATTTTCATAGCGGTCTGTCGCATCTTGCGCTGCCGAAACTTCCGCAGAACAAGAAATGGTATCTTTTGATGACTACGGCAGCGGAAAATTCGTTCCTGCCGGAAAAAGAAATCCTCGAGGATCAGCATCTTTTAGCAATCGAGGGTCAGTCGATCAATATTGTAATTGGAATATAAAAGTAGTAAAGAGGGTAAAAGAACATGATAAAGGCATGGAAACATTTATGCACGATCCTGCATCACAAAAATCTGGTCCGGGCAGGCTGTTTTAAGATCGGACTTTATAAGCAGGGACTGCTGCATGACATGTCGAAGTATACACCGACAGAATTTCTGGTGGGATGCAAATATTATCAGGGGACAATGAGTCCGAATAACGCAGAACGTGAAGATAAAGGGTATTCTGCGGCATGGCTTCACCATAAAGGACGAAATAAACATCATATGGAGTACTGGATTGATTATGGAGTCGGTGATGGAAGAGATGGACAAAAAACACATCGCGGGATCTGTGGCATGAAGATGCCGATTAAGTATGTAGCGGAGATGTATGTGGACCGCGTTTCTGCATCAAAGAATTATCAACGTGATAAATTCAAACTGGACAGTCCGCTCCAGTATTATCTGAAGGGCAGAAAATATTATATTTTAAATGAAGACACAAAAGCCATGCTGGAATTATTACTGGTGATGCTGGCGGTAAAAGGGGAAGATGAAGTGAATCATTTCCTCAAATATGAGGTATTAAAGGGAAAAGTTCCCTATGAAAAAGAATACCTCATAAATCTCAGGAAAAATCTGGAAAAAGGCAGTGCATATCATCTGGAAGAGGAGCAGTGAGAACAAAAGATTCTCCTGTGATGGGATGCGAAAACGTTAAGCGGTAGGAGTGAAGTGCCTGCCGCTTTATTGTTGTGTCCGTCGGATTGTAAAGAAAATCCCCGATCAGCGGATGCCCAATTGATTTTAAGTGAACACGGATCTGATGGGTACGTCCGGTCTCTAAATGCAGCGATAACAGGGACAATCCGTCATGATAAGCAAGACGTCTGTAATGCGTGATGGCGCGTTCTCCGTTTTCAAAGTCAATCTGCCGTTCGATTGTCGATCCGGCAACACGTCCGATCGGAGCATCAATCGTTCCGGATTCGGGTGTTTTTCCGGAGGCAATGGCAATGTATTCTCTCGATATTTCACGTCTGGCTGCCGCGGTACTTAAAATAGCGGAACTTAACATGTGCTTTGCGATCAGAGTGAGTCCGGTCGTGTCACGGTCAAGGCGGTTGGCGCAGCGGAAAGTATATGGAATCTCCTGGTCATTGTAATAGCCGCATACGGCATTTGCAAGCGTATGATCGTAATGATTCAGAGAAGGGTGAACGGGCATTTGAGCCGGCTTGTTTACGGCGAGGATATCCTCGTCCTCATAACAGATCGAAAGCGGCATGGAGACCGGTAAAATGTGCGCGGAGGAAGTGCTTTCTTCCAAGCGGATAAAAAGTTCATCTCCGGCGGATAATTTTGTGCGCATATAAGCCCATATGCCGTTTAACAGAACACTTTCGGGTGTTTTTTTCAGTTGTACAAATACTGCATTGGGATAGCCTTTTAATGAAAGGTATTCCCGAATGGTAAAGGAGTCGTATTCCGGTTCTATCCGGTATGTGAATTGTCGAATCATACGGACATTATATAATAAAACTTAGGAAAAATAAATGGGGAAAAGCACGCACACCCTGGTCAAAACATAGAATGTATTAATAAAGCTTTTAAGGTGCGTTTTGAAAACATTCTTATCCCCACTTACGCCAGAGCAGGAAAACGAATGCCTGAAAAAATTAAAAAAAGGTAGCCTTGAAGCAAGAAACGAACTGACACTTCACAATATGCGGCTGGTTGCACATGTTGCGAAAAAATATCAGAACTCAGAAGAAGATATGGAGGATCTGATCTCGATCGGAACGATAGGACTGATGAAAGCGATCGCAACCTACAAGGAAGATTACGGGAGCAGGCTTGCAACTTATGCAGCCAGGTGTATCGACAATGAACTTCTGATGTATTTTCGCGCAAAAAAGAAAGTGTCGCGTGAAGTATCATTATATGAACCGATCGGTATGGATAAAGAGGGAAACCAGATCCATCTGCTTGATATTGTAGAGAGTGAGGAGCCGGATGTTGTGGAGATGATGGAACGTACAAGACAGATTGAAAAGCTGCTTGGACTGGTTCCGAAAGTGCTGCAGGAACGGGAACTGTATATTGTTGTACACCGGTACGGATTATTTGGAAATAAGGCGATGACGCAGAGGGAAATTGCTTCTGCGGTTGGAATTTCACGTTCTTACGTTTCGCGTATTGAAAAAAAGGCGCTGGATAAATTAAAAAAAAGTTTTTGCGAATAAGGTTGTACTTGCTACTATGAATGTGTTATACTTAGGCGACGGCGGATGTCGCCGCCTTATGTTCGGATTTGTATAAAGTCTAGGAAACTGGGCACAGACTGCTCAGTTGTCAGATGCACCGGCTGGCATATGCTGGTGCAGATCAGTTGCAGCATTTCTGCTGTGATCATCAGATAAATCAGAGGAAAAATGAATAAAAAGGAGGAGTACGTTGTATAGTATTGTATCAACGGCAATCATACACGGGATCCAGAGTGTACCGATTTCTGTGGAAGCAGATGTGAGTGATGGTCTGCCTGTGTTTGAAATGGTAGGATTTCTTGCTTCGGAAGTGCAGGAAGCCAAAGAGAGAGTGCGTACAGCATTGAAAAACTGCGGCTTTGCCATGCCTCCAAAGCATATTACGATCAATTTTACGCCTGCGAATATCAGAAAATCCGGTTCCGGGTTTGACCTTCCGGTTGCGGTGGCAGTCCTTACCGCATTCGGGTATATCAGACAGGAAATGGTCAGGGAATATTTTGTAGCGGGAGAGGTTGGACTGAATGGAAAAGTACAACCGGTAAATGGAATTTTGCCAATGGTGGCGGAGGCAAAAGAAAGAGGATTGAAAAATGGGAAAACTCTATGGAATCGGCGTAGGACCGGGAGACCCGGAACTGCTTACTTTAAAAGCGCACCGCATTCTCAATGCGGCGGATGTGATTTTTTGTCCTGAAA
>ERZ779820.2168-NODE-2168-length-11345-cov-3.110983_pt1 | contig 11345 bp, 9 predicted proteins | sample MGYA00511563_ERZ779820 | MGnify/ENA primary metagenome ERZ779820 (study PRJEB29588, sample SAMEA1964852) | human gut metagenome | biome: human gut; feature: human-associated habitat; material: faeces | place: Denmark | collected 2008/2010 ...
ACGTACACTTCACCCAGACAACATGGCAGCAGGTCCAGCTTCCTACGGTATGACAGATACAATGGGACGTATGCACTCTGATGCACAGTTCGCAGGTTCTTCTTCCGTACCGGCTCACGTTGAGATGATGGGTCTGATCGGAATGGGTAACAACCCTATGGTTGGTGCTACAGTTGCTGTTGCAGTTTCTGTTGAGGAAGCTCATAAGGCTGGTAAGTTCTAAGATAAATTTAAAGCATAGAAAGAAACGGGATTTTTGTATTTGCAAGAATCCCGTTTCTTTTTTTGTATAAATTTATTTGAAATTCGAAATCAGTACCTTTTGGAGGATATTGCAAAGTATGGAAAACAAATATATTAGCAGAAGAGTATTTTGAAAAGGGAATACAGGAAGAAAATATTTTTATTTTTCAAAAACAGGGTGATAATCGAACATATTTTCTGCTATAATAATATCTATACCAGAAAAACAGAAAGCGAGGCATCATCCGGTCATGAGTGATTCATCCCATATCTATATTGCAATCGATCTCAAATCTTTTTATGCATCAGTAGAATGTGTCGAACGGGAATGCGATCCGCTGACGACAAATCTTGTCGTCGCAGATGAGAGCAGAACAGAGAAAACAATCTGTCTTGCAGTATCACCGTCACTGAAAGCATATGGAATTCCGGGGCGTGCGAGGTTATTTGAGGTCGTGCAGAAAGTAAAGCAGATTAATAAAGAACGGAGAAGCAGGATCGCCGGAGGTGTGTTTACCGGAAAATCAGCAAATGCGGAAGAACTGAAAAAAGATCCGACACTGGAACTGACCTATATTGCAGCGCCGCCGCGCATGGCTCTTTATATGGAGAAAAGTAACCAAATCTATGACATCTATTTAAAATATGTGGCACCGGAAGATATGCATGTGTATTCGGTGGATGAAGTATTTATGGATGTAACACATTATCTGAAAACATATCAGATGAGTGCGAGAGAACTGGCAGAGAAAATGATCCGGGATGTTTTAAAAGAAACAGGGGTTACAGCAACCGCCGGCATCGGCACGAATCTGTACCTGTGTAAGGTTGCAATGGATATCGTTGCCAAACATGTAACGCCGGATGCAAACGGCGTGCGGATCGCAGAACTTGACGAAATGAGTTATCGCAGACTGCTGTGGGATCACAGACCACTGACGGATTTCTGGAGAGTCGGTGGTGGTTACCGGAAAAAACTAGAGGCGGCAGGACTGTATACGATGGGGGATATTGCACGCTGTTCCTTAGGCGGTGAACAGGATTTTTATAATGAAGATTTTCTTTATAAAATGTTTGGTATTAATGCAGAACTTTTGATTGACCACGCGTGGGGATATGAACCGACCACGATTGACCTGATCAAAGCGTACAAGCCGGAGACAAACAGCATCAGTTCCGGGCAGGTGCTGCAGTGTCCTTATGAGTTTGAAAAAGGAAAACTGATCGTCCGGGAAATGACAGATCTGCTTGTGCTGGATCTGGTGGAAAAGCACTTAGTCACAGATCAGATGGTGCTTACGATCGGCTATGATATTGATAACCTGACGGATCCAAAACGGAGAAATGCGTATCACGGGGAAGTGACCATTGACCGCTATGGAAGAAGGGTGCCAAAACACGCACACGGAACGATCAATCTGAAAAACCAGACATCCTCCACGAAACAGATCATGGATGCAGTGATGGAGTTGTATGACCGTATTGTAAATCCGAATCTTCTGATCCGCCGGATCTATGTGGTAGCCTGCAGGTTATCGGATGAATCATCGGCAAAACAGGAAGATACGTTTGAACAGCTTGATCTGTTTACGGATTATGCGGCATTAGAACAGAAAAAGCAGGCAGAAAAGGTAAAGAAGGAAAAAGAGAGAAAACTGCAGGAGGCAGTCCTCAGTGTGAAAAAGAAATATGGGAAAAATGCCATGCTAAAGGGGATGAATCTGCAGGAGGGGGCTACCAGTGTGGAGCGTAACCGGCAGATCGGAGGGCATAAAGCATGAAAGGGAAAAATATATTTCAGGAAAAAGAAACACATAAATATGATGATATCATCCATCTGCCACATCATGTCTCAACAAAACATCCGCAGATGGCGTTATCAGACAGGGCTGCACAGTTTTCGCCTTTCGCAGCACTTACAGGGCATGAGGACTCTATCCGTGAGACGGCAAGACGAACAGAAGCATTCTTAGAACTCGATGAGGACAAAAAAGAACAGCTTGATGAAAAAATGCATGTTTTACAGGAATATTTTTCGGAAAAGCCGGAGATTATGGTTACTTATTTTGTGCCGGATGAAAAGAAAGCCGGTGGGGCTTATGTTACGCATCGTGGCAGGATACGGAAAATAGATACTTATCTGCGCAGACTTTTATTTGAGGATGGAACGGAAGTTCACATGCAGTATATTTTTGAAATGGATGGCGAAATATTTGGGGATACAGAGTGAAAAGGACAGCTGGGTAAATTTGACAATCAATATTTCGGATGGTATAATCTCCCCGATAATAGGGACTTTTGCTCTATGAAAGAATATGGATGAGTTAAGGAGCTTGTGAGGCATGAAAAATATATGGCGTATTTTTAGCGGAGATATGAAGAGACTGGTGCGGAATCCTTTTGCGCTGGTGATCGCGATCGGTCTTTGTATCATACCTTCGTTGTATGCGTGGTTTAATATATACTCAAACTGGGATCCGTACGCAAATACCAAAAATATCAAGATTGCAGTAGCCACAGAGGATACAGGTTACCAGATGGATGACGGAACTACTGTTAATATGGGCGATTCGGTCATTGAGAGTTTGAAGGAAAATGATAAGATCGGATGGGTGTTTACAGATACAAAAGATGCGGCTTTAGAGGGTGTATACAGCGGCGAATATTATGCAGCGGTCATCATCAGCTCTGACTTTACATACAGTATGTATAATGTATTTCGTGAAGATTTTAAGGGACCGACCATCTCTTATTATGAAAATGAAAAAAAGAATGCCGTGGCGACAAAGATTACGGATTCTGCGGTGTCCACCTTAAAACAGAGCATCAATGAGCAGTTCATAGAAGTACTTGCAAGCAATATATTTGAGCAGACAAATCATATTTCCGAACAGATGGAAGAGAACGATAAGTTTGCTTATTTTCAGAATAAACTGGAAAATCTGAATGAAAATCTGATCGGTTACAGTAAAATGATCGATACGTTCATTGCCGGAAATTCGGAACTTTCCCAGGCGGTTGCAGAGGCGAAAGGCAGCATCCCGGGACTCAGTGACAAGGTATCCGACGGTGCAAAGAGTTTTGGTACGGCGAGAAGCAGCCTGGATGATACAAAGACATCCTTAAAATCATTCAGTGAAAATGTGAACCAGACCATGACAAGCATCAATGATTCTATGAATAAAATTCAGGGGAGTATCAATGCGACGAATCTTGCCGGGGATGCACAGCAGACGGCAGACAGTCTGAATCAGGCAGCACTGGATGCAGTGGAACTGCAGCGGGAACTGAACCGTTTGCAGGAACATTTAAAAAAAGTGGTCGTTGAAGATAGCGTGTCGGATGCAGACCGTACCGTCATTCAGAAAATCATTGAGACGATTGAATCGATCAATGGCGGGGCAACAGATATTGAAAAAGCGATCAGCAGCATTAATCAGATCGCAATGGGATTCTCCGGAGATTCCCAGACGGATACAATCAATACACAGGTATCGGGCAGTATGGTTGCGGATGCAATCAACAAATCATTGTCGGATATGACGCAGGTTCTCACCACCTGTTCACAGGCAATCACAAATATGCAGGAAATGTATACGACAAGCCTGGTTCCACAGTTAGATAATGTGATCGACAGCATGAGTCAGATGTTGAACAATGTATCAGATATTCTGACAAGACTAGATGACACGTTAGGAGATATGAGTTCTGTATTTTCCGGCATTGAGACGACCGTTACAGGAGCAAATGACAGTTTAGAACAGATTCAGACGGTTATCGATGGTGTGAGTGAAAAATTAACGAAGCTGTTAAACCGGTTAAATTCGGTTGAGGATGATGAAAAAGTACAGGCATTTATGGAGTTCATGAAGGGCGATCCGGAAGGATATGGTGAGTTTTTCTCCCAGCCGGTGCTGGTTACGACAGAGGAGGTTTATCCGATTCCAAACTATGGCTCGGCAATGACTCCGTTTTACACGATTCTTGCGATCTGGGTTGGAGGAACGATTCTCGTCGCGCTGATCAAGGTGAAGGCAGAACCGAAAAATCTGAAAAATGTAAAATCCTATCAGCTCTTTTTTGGAAGATATCTGCTGTTTTTTGTGATGGGACAGTTACAGGCACTGATCATTGTATTAGGAGATATCTATATCCTGCATTGTCAGATTTTATATCCGGGGTGGTTCTGGCTGGTGGCATCGCTTGCCAGCGTTACATTTACACTATTGATCTATTCACTTGCCCTTTCATTCGGTGATGTGGGTAAGGCACTTGCGGTTGTGATCATGGTAATTCAGATTGCGGGATCCGGCGGAACGTTCCCAATTGAACTTTTACCGGCAGTTTACCGGAATATCTACATATTTTTCCCGTTCCCATATGCGATCAATGCCATGCGTGAGACGATCGGTGGTATGTATGGAAGCGATTATATGAAGAATCTGGCGGAGCTGATGATCTTTGCGGTAGTTGGACTTCTGATCGGACTTGTAATCCGTATTCCGTTTGTGAAACTGAATCACTTTGTGGAAAAACGAATGGAAGATACAAAAATGATGTAGCGGAAGCAAAGCGTGAAAAGCAAGTCTTTTTTATAGATAGCAGAATTGGAGAGAGAAGAATGGAAGAAAAAAGCAGATACGAGGAAATGTATGGAAAACTCGTTGCATATGAACAGAATATCCATTTGCAGAACCAGAAACGGATCAAGATCGGACTCAAATGTATTGCGATCATTCCGCCTATATTTTTGATCCTGTTATTCTGGACAGACAGTAACAAGGTGGTTTTCTTGATTTTATGGATCGTATCATTATTTGCACTTGCAACTTATCTGATCCTTGTAGAGTATGTAGATTATAACCTGCAGGAGAAGCTAAACGAACTGCGGGATGAAGAGGATAAAGCTGTGGATGTTCTTATGGGAAAACAGCTTGACGAAGTAGAGGAAAATATTAAGAATGCCATTCAGAAATTAGATGAAAAGTTTAATTCCGAGGCAGAGATACCCAAAATAACAGAGAGTGATACAAAGGAGAAAACAGAATGAAAAATATATTTAAAATCTTTATCTCCGATGTGAAACGGATTTTCCAGAACGTGGTTGCGGTTGTGGTTATCATGGGACTTTGTGTGATTCCATGCCTCTATGCATGGTTTAATATATTTTCAAACTGGGATCCGTATGGTGAAAGTTCGACTTCAAACCTGAAGGTTGCAGTGGTATCAGAAGATGAAGGTGTAACGGTGGCGGGTATTTCTGTCAATATCGGTTCATCCGTTGTTGAAGCGTTACAGGAAAACAAGGTTATGGGATGGGTATTTACTGAGACATCCGACGAGGCGGTGGATGGTGTATACAGCGGTGAATATTATGCGGCTCTTGTGATTCCAGATGATTTTACGGAGGAGATGATCAGCTTCCTTGGCGGACAGATCGAACACCCGGATATTATTTATTATGAAAATGAAAAGAAAAATGCGATAGCGCCGAAGATTACCTCAAAAGCCAAAACGTCTGTTCAGGAACAGGTGAATGCAAGCTTCGTGAGCACACTTGCGGAGGCAATGATGCAGGTCGGGGATGCAGTTGCGGGAAACGATGTTGACGGAGGTTCACTTGCGGATACAATTACGCAGCGGTTAAACGATGTAAGCGGTGATCTGCAGAGCTACATCAACATCTTAAATTCATTTGCAAGTATTTTAAATTCTGCACAGAGTATCGTCGCAACAAGCCAGGTCATGCTTCCGGGACTTGATTCCATGGTTTCTACAGGTCAGGACACGGTAAACAGCATGGAAAGTCTGATACTTGCCGGAAATGCAACGACGGATACGGTTACCCAGATGGTTACATACAGTTTTGATCTGGTTGAGAACAGCCTGAATAATGTGTCCATGGTGATACAAAATGACATGGAAAAACTGGGAAAATACGAAGATGCGGCAGGAAACGGACTGAATGCGACAATATCCGTAGTGCCTTATCTGGAAAAAATGTTTAATGACTCGGTTTCAAGCTGGGAGGGCACAGCAGATGACGAGACAAGAATGCAGATCCAGGGTGTGCGTGACCAGTTAAAGATGATTGAACTTGAACTGAACTGACTTGCAGAAAACGGAACTGCCACAGCGGAGGATATCAATACCTTAAAAGGACAGATTACAACCGAGATTGAAAATTGTAAGACAGCTCTGGATGCGCTGCAGCATACGTTTGAGTATACCGTAAAACCACAGCTTGATTCCACGATGAATGCAATGCAGAATTCCATGATCGCAACGACATCGATTTTAAACGGAATCAATGCGGATTTTGGCGATGTGGAAAAGGTGCTGTCAAAATACGAGGACACGCTCTCAAGGGGAAGTGCAGATTTATATGATTCTTTAGAAATGGCGCAGGAGTTATATAATAAACTGACGCAGATCATCGCGGATTTCACCACATTGAGACAGGATGAACAGTATCAACAGTTTATGGAGATATTAGAGACAGATCCACAGCAGCTGGGCAGTTTCATCTCTTCTCCGGTAAATCTTGACACTGTCGGAATTTATGAGATTGAAAATTATGGCTCTGCCATGGCTCCGTTTTATACGATTCTGGCATTGTGGGTAGGTGCGCTGATACTGGTTGCGATTATTCATGTGAAAGTAGAACCGGAAGAGGGCATCACGGATATAAAGCCATATCAGGCATATTTCGGGCGCTATATCCTGTTTTTCCTGATAGGGCAGACACAGACACTGATCACGGTGCTTGGAGATTTGTTTTATGTGCGGATACAGTGTCATAATCCATTCCTGTTCTGGCTTGCCGGAGCAGTCAGCAGTTTTGTATTTACGCTGTTTATTTACTCGCTTACCGTTGCATTTGGAAATGTCGGTGAGGCACTTGCAATCGTTGTTATGGTTATCCAGGTTGCCGGTGCGGGCGGAACATTCCCGATTGAGACATTACCGCAGGTATACCAGTCACTTTATAAATATCTGCCATTCCCGTATGGAATGAATGCCATGAGAGAGACAATCGGTGGAATTTATCAGATGAACTACTGGATCTATGTTGGAAAACTTGCAATTTATCTGGTCGTTTCGCTGGTCATTGGACTTCTTATTGCGATACCGTTCCGTAAACTGAACCATGTCATTGAAAAGAGCAAGGAAAACACGGAGATCATGATCTGATCCCACACGAAGGAGCTTAAAATGTTACTGATTCGAATGGTATTACTTTTGACAGGACTTCTTATGACAGTTGTGCCGGGGGCGTGCACGAGAAAAGACCAGAGAGGTGATCTGAATGCAGAAAAAAGGATACGGCAGATTGGCATCTGGTTTGTGGCAGCAGCAGTCATATGGATTATTACCGCAAAATTTTTCTGAAAATCGACTATGATTTCGGGCAGATGAAAAATTGTTTATTGACAAAATATTTCGATGTGATATCATAGCTTTAGTGTGATGTGTGATTAAAGTATTAAACTATTGGAGATGCAGAATGAGAAAACAGGTATTATCTCTATTAGTGGAGAATAACCCGGGCGTGACAAGTCATATTTCAGGACTTTTCAGCAGAAGAGGTTACAATATTGACAGTTTTTCTTCCGGTGTGACCGCAGATCCGAGATATACAAGGATTACGATCGTCGCGACCGGCGATGAACAGATCTTAGAGCAGATTGAAAAACAGCTTGCGAAGCTGGAAGATGTTGTAGACATCAAAAAACTTGAAAATGGTTCATCCGTGACGAGAGAGCTGATCTTAGTAAAGATTCGTGCGAAAGATACAGAACGTCAGCCAATCTTAAATGTAACCGAGATCTTTCATGGAAAAGTTGTGGATGTAACCCACGATTCGATGGTGATCGAATTGACAGGCCATCAGGACAAGCTGGATGCATTTTTAGATCTTCTGTCCGGATATGAGATTTTAGAACTTGCGCGAACCGGACTGACCGGATTGTCGAGAGGCATTTCCGATGTCGTTATGTTAGACGAAGACGGCAAAAGAGTATCATTATAACAAAATAAGCAGATAAGAATATGCAAATACATATTTTTTATTAAGAAACCAAAATTGGAGGAAATTAATTATGGCAGCAAAAATATTTTATCAGGAAGACTGTAACCTTTCACTGTTAGACGGAAAGACGATCGCAATCATCGGCTACGGCAGTCAGGGACATGCACATGCATTAAACTTAAAAGATTCAGGATGCCATGTTATCATTGGTCTTTATGAGGGAAGCAAATCCTGGGCAAAAGCTGAGAAACAGGGATTTGAAGTATATACAACAGCAGAGGCAGCAAAGAAAGCCGACATCATCATGATCTTAATCAACGATGAGAAACAGGCAGATATGTACAAAAAAGATATCGAGCCAAACCTTGAGGCAGGCAACATGTTAATGTTCGCACATGGTTTCAATATTCATTTCGGATGTATCGTACCTCCAAAGGATGTAGATGTTACCATGATCGCTCCAAAAGCTCCGGGACATACCGTACGTTCTGAGTATCAGGTTGGAAAAGGAACACCTTGTCTGATCGCTGTTGAGCAGGATGCAACAGGAAAAGCACAGGATCTTGCATTAGCATATGCACTTGGTATCGGCGGAGCAAGAGCTGGTGTTCTTGAGACAACATTCCGTACCGAGACAGAGACAGACCTTTTCGGAGAGCAGGCAGTTCTCTGCGGTGGTGTTTGTGCATTAATGCAGGCTGGTTTTGAGACATTATGCGAAGCTGGTTATGACCCAAGAAATGCATACTTCGAGTTTATCCATGAGATGAAACTGATCGTAGACTTAATCTACCAGTCAGGTTTCGAGGGAATGAGATATTCTATCTCCAACACAGCAGAGTATGGTGATTACATCACAGGACCGAAGATCATCACAGAGGATACAAAGAAAGCGATGAAACAGATCCTTTCCGATATCCAGGATGGTACATTTGCAAAAGATTTCTTACTTGATATGTCTCCTGCAGGACGTCAGGTTCACTTCAAGGCTATGAGAAAGAAAGCTGCAGAGCATCCATCAGAGCAGGTTGGTAAAGAGATCCGTAAACTGTACAGCTGGAACAACGAAGAGGACAAACTGATCAACAACTAATTTTTAGCTGAGTAATGAGACAATGGATATTATACTTTAGAGTATAGATTTATTGTTGGAAAGATAAAAGAAAGAATCATCATGTGGTACATTTCATATGATGGTTCTTTTTTTACCTTAAGAACTTGTGAACCGGTATCAGAAAAACTTTTATGACAGCTGGAGGAAACGTTTCCGGCAGGGCGGTTGGTACTTGACAAAACCATGGTATATGATAAAATAAATCATGTTGTGAATAAAATACATCAGACTTTGATAAGGAATAGTAAGAATTTTTTATTTTTCAGAGAGCTGCCGGATGCTGCGAGACAGTAAAGAAAAATTCCCAACTCGCCTTTGAGTCCTTTTGCCCAAGCTATCAGTTAGGTTTATAGTGTGTAAGCAAAAGCGTGTTGTCCGCGTTAAGGATCATAAGAGCGTATTGTCTTGTTTTCATGTTAAAATTGATCTGACAGATGAGCAGATGGATTTTAAATATTGACAGATGGGAAATGAAATCAAAAGAATACGAATTAGAGTGGTACCACGGAGTAAGATAGACTTCGTCTCTAAGAGGATGTGCAATTTTAAAAGCATATCTTCGGAGACGGAGTTTTTTTTCGCAAAAACAAGGAGGAAAATCCTCTCCTCGTCAAAGGACTCGGATTTTGCTCCGCAAAACAAGGAGGATTATATGTCAGAACTTTACAATCACAAAGTCGTTGAGAAAAAATGGCAGAAAGTCTGGGATGACAATAAGGCTTTTGCTGCGACAGACGACTACAGCAAACCAAAATATTATGCACTGGTAGAATTCCCATATCCGTCAGGACAGGGACTTCATGTAGGTCATCCGAGACCTTATACAGCACTTGATATCGTAGCAAGAAAGCGCAGAATGCAGGGCTATAACGTACTGTATCCGATGGGATGGGATGCATTCGGACTTCCGACTGAGAACTATGCGATCAAAAATAAGATCCATCCGAAGATTGTAACCGAGAATAACGTAAAGCGTTTCAAAGAGCAGCTTCATTCTTTGGGCTATTCTTTCGACTGGGACAGAGAGATCAACACTACAGATCCAGGTTATTACAAATGGACACAGTGGATTTTCTTAAAACTGTTTAAAGCAGGACTTGCTTACAAAAAAGAGATGCCGATCAACTGGTGTACTTCCTGTAAAGTAGGCCTGGCAAACGAGGAAGTTGTAAACGGTGTCTGCGAGCGCTGTGGTGCTCCGGTTGTCCGCAAGGTAAAGAGCGAGTGGATGTTAAAGATCACCGATTATGCTGAGAAGCTGTTAGAGGGATTAAATGATGTAGATTATATCGAACGTGTCAAGGTTTCCCAGAAAAACTGGATCGGTAAATCACAGGGTGCAGAGGTAGACTTTGCGATCGCCGGAAAAGAGGACAAACTCCGTGTTTACACGACACGCTGCGATACATTATTTGGTGCTACTTATATGGTAGTTTCCCCGGAACATCCGATTATTGACAAATACAAAGATGAATTAAAGAACTGGGATGCCATCGCTGCATACCGCGAGGAAGCCGCAAAGAAATCTGACTTTGAACGTTCTGAGCTTGCAAAAGACAAAACTGGTGTGGAAATCGACGGTCTTATGGCAGTCAATCCGGTAACCGGAAAAGAGATCCCGATCTGGATTTCCGATTATGTATTAATGTCTTACGGAACCGGTGCAATCATGGCAGTACCGGCACATGATGAGAGAGACTGGGAATTTGCAAAGAAATTCAATATCCCAATGGTACAGGTCGTTGCAAAGAACGGCGAGGAAGTTGATATCAACGAAGCAGCATTTACGGACGTTGCAACCGGTGTTTTAATCAATTCTGAGTTTTTAAACGGACTGGAAGTAAAGGATGCAAAGGCAAAAATGATCGCATTCTTAGAGGAAAAAGGCATTGGTACCGCAAAGACTAACTATAAATTAAGAGACTGGGTATTCTCCCGTCAGCGTTACTGGGGTGA
>ERZ779820.2174-NODE-2174-length-11315-cov-8.065808_pt1 | contig 11315 bp, 10 predicted proteins | sample MGYA00511563_ERZ779820 | MGnify/ENA primary metagenome ERZ779820 (study PRJEB29588, sample SAMEA1964852) | human gut metagenome | biome: human gut; feature: human-associated habitat; material: faeces | place: Denmark | collected 2008/2010 ...
TAAATAAGTAACCAATGCTGAAACAAAAAACGCTGAAAGATAGCTTTTCACTGAGCGGGAAAGGTCTTCACACTGGACTTGATCTCACTGTAACATTCAATCCAGCTCCGGACAATCACGGATATAAAATCCAACGCATTGACGTAGAAGGACAACCAACTATCGACGCAGTAGCCGACAATGTAACAGAAACCACCCGTGGTACTGTATTGTCGAAAAATGGAGTCAAAGTAAGCACCATTGAACATGGTATGGCAGCCCTTTACGCATTGGGCATTGATAACTGCCTGATCCAAGTTAACGGACCGGAATTTCCTATTTTAGATGGTAGTGCACAATATTACGTACAAGAAATAGAACGTGTAGGAACAGTAGAACAAAATGCCGTCAAAGACTTTTATATTATCAAGTCTAAAATTGAGTTCCGGGATGAAACGACTGGTTCTTCTATTATTGTACTACCTGACGAGAATTTCAGTCTGAATGTACTGGTTTCTTACGATTCGACTATTATCCCGAATCAGTTTGCTACCCTTGAAGATATGCATAATTTCAAAGACGAAGTGGCTGCCAGCCGTACTTTCGTCTTTGTTCGTGAAATAGAGCCGTTGCTCTCCGCCGGATTGATTAAAGGTGGCGACCTGGACAATGCGATCGTAATCTACGAACGCAAGATGTCACAGGAAAGCTTCGATAAGTTGGCAGATGTGATGGGAGTACCTCACATGGATGCCGATCAGTTAGGCTATATCAATCACAAACCGTTAGTTTGGCCCAATGAATGTGCCCGTCACAAACTGCTTGATGTCATCGGTGACCTCGCTCTAATTGGAAAACCGATTAAAGGCCGTATCATCGCTACCCGTCCGGGACATACTATCAACAATAAATTTGCCCGTCAAATGCGGAAAGAAATCCGTCTGCACGAAATACAGGCACCAAGCTACGACTGTAACCGCGAGCCGATAATGGATGTAAACCGTATCCGCGAATTGTTACCGCACCGCTATCCTTTCCAACTGGTGGACAAAGTGATTGAAATTGGTGCCAACTACATTGTAGGTATTAAAAACATCACAGCCAACGAACCTTTCTTCCAGGGACATTTTCCACAGGAGCCCGTTATGCCGGGAGTACTTCAAGTGGAAGCAATGGCACAAGTCGGAGGCTTGCTCGTCTTGAATTCCGTAGATGATCCTGAACGTTATTCTACCTATTTCATGAAAATAGATGGAGTGAAATTCCGTCAGAAAGTAGTGCCGGGAGATACAATCATCTTTCGTGTAGAACTGCTGGCACCTATCCGCCGCGGCATTTCTACCATGAAAGGATATGCCTTTGTCGGCGAGAAAGTTGTTTGCGAAGCAGAGTTCATGGCACAAATAGTAAAAAATAAGTAATAATTGATATTTAAAAGCATGATAAGTCCTTTAGCGTATATCCATCCCGAAGCTAAAATCGGAGAAAATGTAGAAATTGCGCCTTTTGTATTTATAGATAAGAACGTAGTTATCGGCGACAACAATAAAATTATGGCTAACGCCAATATTTTATACGGTTCACGTATTGGTAACGGAAACACGATTTTTCCGGGTGCCGTTATCGGAGCCATTCCGCAGGACCTCAAGTTTCGCGGTGAAGAATCGACAGCCGAAATCGGAGATAATAATCTGATTCGTGAAAATGTAACAATCAACCGTGGTACGGCAGCTAAAGGGCGCACGATTGTGGGAAATAACAATTTATTGATGGAGGGTGTACACGTAGCACACGACGCATTGGTTGGTAACGGATGTATCATCGGTAACTCTACCAAGATGGCAGGCGAAATCGTCATTGATGATAACGCGATTGTCAGTGCCAATGTATTGATGCATCAATTTTGTCATGTAGGCAGTCATGTAATGATTCAGGGCGGATGCCGTTTCAGTAAAGATATTCCTCCTTACATCATTGCAGGACGCGAACCGATCGCTTTCAGCGGAATCAACATCATCGGCTTGCGCCGTCGTGGCTTCTCCAATGAAGTGATCGAAAGTATTCACAATGCATATCGTATCATCTACCAAAGTGGTTTGAACACGACAGAAGCATTGAAAAAAATAGAAGATGAATTCGAAAAGAGTCCGGAAATTGACTATATAGTCAATTTTATCCGTAATTCAGAACGTGGTATTATTAAATAAACAGTTCAAAATAGTCATATTATGATATACAGATTTACTATCATATCTGATGAAGTTGACGATTTTGTCAGAGAAATACAAATTGATCCGGAAGCAACTTTTTATGACTTCCATGAAGCAATACTGAAATCAGTAGGGTACGCAAACGACCAGATGACTTCTTTCTTTATCTGCGATGACGACTGGGAAAAAGGAAAAGAAGTAACCTTAGAAGAAATGGACGACAATCCGGAAATAGATAGCTGGGTAATGAAAGACACTGCTATCAGTGAATTGATAGAAGACGAAAAACAGAAACTGCTATATGTATTCGATTACATAACAGAACGTTGTTTCTTCATCGAACTATCCGAAATTATCACCGGAAAAGATATGAATGGTGCCAAATGTACCAAGAAATCAGGAGATGCTCCTAAACAAACGGTAGATTTTGAAGAAATGACCGCTGCGGGAGGTTCTCTTGATCTGGATGAAAACTTCTATGGAGACCAGGACTTCGACATGGAAGATTTCGATCAGGAAGGATTTGACATAGGTGGTGACACTAGCAGCCCATACGAAGAAGAAAAATTTTAAGTATTAAATATCAAGTATTAGGTATTAATTGCTATGTAGTGTCAGGCAGTTAATACCTAATATTTTTTTAGTCCCGTACGCTTTAATACTTAATACTTCTATACTTAATACTTCTATACTTAATACTTAAAAATCTATGCCTACTCTCATTGTTCTTATAGGTCCTACAGGTGTGGGGAAAACGGAGTTGAGCCTGCGCTTGGCAGAAACATTTCAGACAAGCATTGTATCTGCCGATTCGAGACAGCTTTATGCCGAATTAAAAATAGGCACGGCAGCTCCTACTCCCGACCAACTCAAACGTGTCCCCCATCAACTGGTCGGCACGCTCCACCTCACAGACTATTACAGCGCTGCCCAATACGAAACAGAAGCACTGGAAATTCTGGAGAAATTATTCACGCAACACGAAGTCGTGATTCTCACTGGTGGCTCAATGATGTATGTAGACGCTATCTGTAAGGGAATTGACGATATTCCTACCGTTGATGCGGAAACCCGTCAACTCATGTTACAAAAGTATGAAGAGGAAGGCCTTGAACAACTCTGCGCAGAACTTCGCTTGTTAGACCCGGAATATTACCGGATTGTAGATCTGAAGAATCCCAAGCGGGTAATTCATGCGTTGGAGATTTGCTATATGACCGGACGCACTTATACTTCTTTTCGCACCCAACAAAAAAAACAGCGTCCTTTCCGTATTCTGAAAGTCGGCCTGACTCGTGATCGGGAAGAACTTTATGACCGTATCAACCGCCGGGTAGACCAGATGATGGAGGAAGGATTATTGGAAGAAGTACGTTCCGTACTTCCCTATCGTCACCTCAATTCACTCAATACAGTAGGTTATAAAGAACTGTTCAAATATCTGGACGGAGAATGGGAACTCTCCTTTGCTATAGACAAAATCAAGCAAAACTCCCGCATTTATTCGCGTAAACAGATGACCTGGTTCAAAAGAGATGAAGAAATAAAATGGTTCCACCCGGAACAAGAAACGGAGATACTAGCGTACCTCCGTCAATCTTTATAACATTATATTTTGACAATATTTAGAAACAGAAGACATCTAAAATCTACTGCTATTCTTCAGATGCAGTTACTTTTATTGTTGAAGTCACTGTATCATTAATAGCACGAATAGAAATTTGACGGGCTTGATATTCTTCTTTCACTAATAGATTTACTTCAATCACTCCATTCTTTCCCTTATCACCATAAGCAGCCAATGCAGTCTTATCTTTTAATACAGATATACTCCTAATACGATCAGGAGAAATATTCGCTAAAGGATCATCACCAGTAGCCTCTTTGCCATCAATTATAACCAAAGGTTTACCTCCATCAGCAGAACGAAACGTAGCTCCCCAACTCTTTGCCCCACTATTTAATGCATCCAACCTTGTTTTATTAATGCCTTCGATTTCAATCTTTCTCGGCGCAAACTTTTTTTCCGAATATAGTTTTATATCCATCACTCCATCCTTAGCCTTTTCTCCATAAACCTTAATAGCTTTTTCAGGACCTATGACAGACACACTTTCAATACGTTCAGGATTCAAAGCATTTACTACTTCACGATCAGACTCCTTCCCATTAATAATAACCAAAGGTTTTCCTTCACCGGAAATTCCTTGTACCGAAATAGCCACCTTCTTTTTCCCGGATGTTAAGACAGAATCTTTTTTTTCTGTACGATATCCTACCACTACTACCTTATTCTTGGTAGTATCAACAAGCTCCTTAACAACATTTTCTTCACTCTTTGTTTCTACAATTTCCGCCAAATCATTAACTTTGACTGCAGAAATCTCTTCCACTTTTTCAGAGATTTCAGGACGGGCAAAAGCAGTTACTGCAATAGCTGCCAACGGAAGTACATACAAGTACTTCAACCGTGCCCACGGATTCGATTTTTCTTTTAACATCATAGTGATACGTTTTTTAAGTTTACTGTGATTAAAGCTGTTGGCCATAGAGTAGAGCCTTGTGCCAACGGCTTTTTTTATTAATAATAGTTGATATTCTTTCGCGTTTACACCCTCATTAATGACGGTCTCGTCCGCTTCATATTCGTGAATGTTCTGCAACTCCTGTTTCAACAACCATGCACCAGGATTGAACCATTGGAAAAAGATGCAAATATCCGCCACCAATAAATCTACTGAATGACGATGGTGGATATGAGCCATTTCATGAATAAGGATTTCCCTCCCGTTTTCCTCCAGGTCTTTCCGGCTGATGACAATATACTTCATCCAACTGAACGGAGCTATCTTCTGATTGTGCACCACAAGTGTAACCCCTTTCTCCAACTTCTCATGTTTGCCGGAATGTACCAACTGGAAGAGACAAATCAAAGAATAGATATTGCGACAGACAAGAAACAGAATACCCGCCAGATAGACCAGCAGAACAATCTGTACCCAAGATATAGTCGGCGTCTCCTGCACTGCACCGACATTGGCAGGAGTAGCCTCCAACTCTGCCATCAATAGCAATTGCTCAATGGAGAGCACAGCCTGCTGCACTTCAACCTGATGCCGGGTAGTTACTTCGATACAAGGAATGAGTAATGAAAAGAACAACACTCCCAATAAAGCCATACGATTGAAACGATGAAAGGTTTCCTTGCTAAGTAATAACCGGAAAAACAGGTAAAACAGAACAAGACAAACAGATGATTTTAATATATAAATGAAGAAAACTCCCATAGCATAGATTTTCGTTTAATAGATTAGTGTTTTTTGTCAGCTTGTTCCACTTCCTCGATGAGCTGTTTCAATTCATCCAAGGAAATATCTTCCTCCTTAACCAAAGAAGAAACGGCATTCAGGTAAGAATTATTAAAATACTTACTAATCACATTCCGCAGCGTTCCTTTACGAAAATCTTCTTCACTAACTACGGGATAATATTGATAGGTATTTCCGAAAGTATAATGAGCTAGAAAACCTTTTTCTTCCAACCCACGCACAATCGTAGATAATGTATTGAAATGTGGCTTGGGATCTTCATAGAAAGCCAACATTTCCTTCACGAACAAGGGACCTTTTTCCCAGAAAAAGCCCATGATTTCTTCTTCTTTTGCTGTTAATCCTTTCATATCTGCAACTTTGTTTGCCGCAAATAACGAAAAGTTTTAGTTCATAAACTAATTTATCTAGTTAAAGTAAACTAAAAGATATAGTTAAGACGAATAATCTACTATTAAACACCTGTGAAACAGATTTATTACATCTCTTTTAACTCCACAGTTTATTGACAATAAAGTTGCCGATAAAGAACAAGTCGCCCATAAAAATAATGCTGAATACTAGGAAAGTGAAACAAGTACTCCACCGGGCTCCTCCCTCCTCTTCGCCACGTTTGATACGAAGCAGGGAACTATGTAAACAATCACCTGCTATGAACAGTACAAACAAACTCGGTATCAAGTCACCCCATGACACCAACCACAGATTATCACCCTTTCCCATCAGGAACGTCAATGCCACGGCCAATAAGAAGACAGAAGCATATTGCAAGTCTTTTCTTTTTGAATTCATAGTGGTAATGTTTAAAGTCCTTTTCACAAAGATATTGAATCTCACCCAATAATCCTTATCAAATCTATATAAAAATCGGTCAGGCTTTGTTGAATCTAAGTTTATTGTTACTTTTGCAAGTACGAATTAAAACCAAAACCGATTATAAAAGCAGATGAAAAAGATCAGCATCACTTTATTACTCTGCCTTCTCTGTCTGACCGGAATGGCACAAGGACAAAAGGCACTCGATTTAAAAGATATCACCTCCGGACGTTTCCGCCCGGAAAATATCCAGGGAGTAATCCCCATGCCTGATGGCGAACACTACACGCAGATGAACGCCGACGGCACGCAGATCATTAAATACTCTTTCAAAACAGGCGAGAAAGTAGAAGTGATTTTCGATGTAAGCACTGCACGCGAATGTGACTTCAAGAACTTCGACAGTTACCAGTTCTCGCCCGACGGTCAGAAATTGCTGATTGCTACTAAAACGACACCTATATATAGGCATTCATACACAGCTGTACATTACATTTACCCTTTGAAACGAAATGATAAGGGCGTTACGACAAACAACATTATTGAACGGCTGTCTGACGGTGGACCTCAACAGGTCCCCGTCTTTTCTCCAGACGGTACAATGATTGCTTTTGTCCGCAACAATAACATATTTCTTGTTAAGCTGCTTTATGGCAACAGTGAAAGCCAAATTACGGAGGATGGCAAACAGGACTCTGTAATCAACGGCATCCCCGACTGGGTGTATGAAGAAGAGTTCGGTTTCGACCGTGCTTTGGAATTCAGCGCTGATAATACACAGATCGCTTTCATCCGCTTCGATGAGTCAGAAGTTCCCTCCTACTCTTTTCCGGTATTTGCCGGACAGGCACCCCGTATTGATGCCTTAAAAGATTATCCGGGTGAATATACCTACAAGTATCCGAAAGCCGGATACCCCAATTCGAAAGTAGAAGTACGCACGTATGACATCAAGTCACACGTCACCCGTACGATGAAACTCCCGCTGGATGCAGATGGATACATTCCACGCATCCGTTTCACAAAGGATGCCAACAAATTGGCTATCATGACATTAAACCGTCATCAAGACCGTTTCGACCTCTACTTTGCCGATCCTCGCTCAACACTTTGCAAACTAATGCTCCGTGATGAATCTCCTTATTACATAAAGGAGAATATTTTCGATAACATCCAGTTCTATCCCGAATATTTCAGCATGCTTAGCGAACGTGACGGTTACAGTCATCTCTATTGGTATAGCATGGGAGGTAACTTGATTAAAAAGGTTACTAACGGTAAGTTCGAAGTGAAAGATTTTCTGGGATATGATGAAGAAGATGGTTCTTTCTATTATACCAGCAACGAAGAGAGTCCTCTGCGCAAGGCTGTCTATAAAATAGATAAGAAAGGCAAAAAGACCAAATTGTCTCAACAGGCAGGAACCAATACGCCTCTCTTCAGCAAATCGATGAAGTATTATATGAACAAGTTCTCCAGCTTGGATACTCCTATGTTGGTTACCTTGAACGATAATTCAGGCAAAACGCTCAAAACGCTTATTACAAATGATGCGTTGAAGCAAACATTGTCCGGATATGCAGTACCACAAAAAGAGTTCTTTACTTTCCAGACTACAGATGGCGTGAAGTTGAATGGCTGGATGATGAAACCGGTTAATTTCTCCGCATCCAAAAAATATCCGGTACTGATGTATCAATATAGTGGCCCGGGTTCCCAACAGGTATTAGATACTTGGGGAATCAGCTGGGAGACATACATGGCAAGCCTCGGTTATATCGTGGTATGTGTAGATGGTCGTGGCACTGGAGGCCGTGGAGAAGCTTTTGAGAAATGTACCTATTTAAAAATTGGCGTCAAAGAAGCCAAAGACCAGGTGGAAACAGCGCTTTACCTAGGCAAACAAACGTATGTGGACAAAGACCGCATCGGTATCTGGGGTTGGAGTTATGGCGGATACATGACTCTTATGAGCATGAGCGAAGGAACTCCCGTATTCAAAGCCGGAGTAGCAGTAGCCGCACCGACCGACTGGCGTTTCTATGATACGATTTACACCGAACGTTTCATGCGCACTCCCAAAGAAAATGCGGAAGGATATAAGGAATCATCAGCCTTCACCCGTGCCGACAAACTTCATGGCAACTTGTTGCTGGTACATGGTATGGCAGATGACAATGTTCACTTCCAGAACTGTGCAGAATATGCCGAACAGTTAGTTCAGCTTGGAAAACAATTTGATATGCAAGTGTACACGAACCGTAATCATGGAATATATGGTGGCAACACCCGCCAACACTTGTACACACGGTTGACCAACTTCTTCTTGAACAACTTATAATGACGGATAGAGTACGTAAGCCCGAATGGCTGAAAATTAATATCGGTGCCAACGAACGATACACCGAAACAAAGCGAATTGTCGACTCCCACTGCTTGCACACGATATGCAGCAGTGGGCGTTGCCCTAATATGGGGGAATGTTGGGGAAAAGGAACAGCCACCTTCATGATTGGCGGTGACATCTGCACGCGTAGCTGTAAATTTTGCAACACACAGACAGGACGTCCCCATCCGTTAGATGCAAACGAGCCTACCCATGTAGCAGAATCCATCGCACTGATGAAATTGGATCATGCCGTCATCACCTCTGTAGACCGGGATGATTTACCTGATTTGGGTGCAGAGCATTGGGCACGTACCATCCGGGAAATAAAACGGTTGAATCCACAGACAACCATTGAAGTACTGATTCCGGATTTTCAAGGCAGAATGGAGTTAGTAGATTTAGTAATTGACGCCGGCCCCGACATCATATCACACAATATGGAAACTGTGCGCCGCATTAGTCCACTAGTCCGCAGTGCAGCAAATTATGATACAAGCTTACAGGTTATCAGACATATTTCCGAAAAGGGAGTCAAATCTAAAAGCGGCATAATGGTCGGACTGGGTGAAACTCCGGAGGAAGTCGAAACATTGATGGACGATCTGTTAGCAACCGGTTGCCAGATTCTTACCATAGGGCAATACCTGCAACCGAGTCATCGGCATTATCCCGTTGTGGCATACATCACTCCGCTGCAATTCACGAAATATAAAACAGTTGGTTTAGAGAAAGGATTCAACATCGTAGAGAGTGCTCCCCTTGTTCGTTCCTCCTACCATGCAGAGAAACATATTCGTTAGCAAACAAAACACATACACTATTTGTTTTATAGATAGAACCGACAAATAAACATAAATATAGAGATGGATCATAAAGGAATACTTTCTTCCGCATTTAACATGTCGCTGGGTTTTATCCCCGTTATTATTTCCATTTTATTGTGTGAACTTATAACGCAAGACACGGCTATTTACATCGGTACAGGTATAGGTATTATAGGAATATACCTTTCTTATCGACGTAAAGGATTGTTAATTCCTAATTTTATCCTCTATATAGCGACCGGAGTGCTGGCACTATTATCCGTAGCAGCTCTCATTCCTGGTGATTATGTTCCCCCCGGTGCGCTCCCGCTTACTCTGGAAGTCAGTATTCTCATTCCAATGCTAAGTCTTTATATGCATAAGAAAAGGTTTATCAACCACTTCTTAAAACAGATAGGTTCTTGCAACAAACGTTTATATGCTCAGGGAGCAGAAGCCGCCGTTGTATCTGCTCGCATTGCCTTGATTTTCGGAATACTGCATTTTATTATAATCAGCATCACCGTCATTTTCCAAAACCCACTAAGTAAGACAAGTCTGTTTGTACTCTATAAAGTGTTACCTCCTACTGTCTTTCTTATGAGCATCCTGTTCAACCAGATCGCTATCCGTTTCTTCAATCACCTAATGTCTCACACAGAATATGTTCCTATTGTGAATACCAAAGGAGACGTGATCGGGAAAACCCCTGCGATAGAAGCTGTTAATTATAAGAACGCATACATCAATCCGGTGATAAGAATTGCCATATCCACTCATGGAATGCTGTTCCTTTGCGACAGACCGTCAACAGCCATTTTGGACAAAGGAAAAGTGGACATTCCCATGGAATGTTATCTCCGATATGGAGAATCTTTAGAGGCGGGTGCCACCCGTTTGATTAACAATGCTTTCCCGCACGAAAAAGATATCAAGCCAGAGTTCAATATCGTTTATCACTTTGAGAATGAAGTAACCAATCGTCTTATCTACTTATTCATCGTTGATATCAAGGATGATTCCATCCTTTGTACCCCTCGCTTTAAGAACAGTAAGCTATGGAGCTTCAAACAGATAGAGGAAAACTTGGGAAAAGGCTTCTTCAGTAGCTGTTTCGAAGATGAATATGAACACCTGAAAGGCGTTATTTATATAAGAGAAAAATACAGGGAATCTTAGACAATTCAGGCACATGTCCCTTCCAGTCCTTCACAGTACGCGTCTGTATATACTCTCCTTCACATGTAATATCGGCAGCAATACAAAGCTTTGTTTGAGGACGGCAGTTCAACAAAATATCTTCTATCATCTTATGATTCCGGTAAGGCGTCTCAATGAAAAGTTGTGTCTGGTTTTCAGCATACACACGCTGCTCCAATGTTTTCAGTTTCTTGGCACGTTCCCCCGGTTCAATCGGCAGATAACCATGAAACGCAAAGCTCTGCCCGTTAAAGCCCGAAGCCATCACGGAAAGAATAATTGAAGAGGGTCCAACCAAAGGAACTACCTTCAGTTTTTTACGTTGTGCGATGGCAACCACATCCGCTCCCGGATCAGCTACCGCCGGACAACCGGCTTCGGAGATAACTCCCATTGAAGCTCCGCCTACCAGAGGTTGCAGATAACCGGAAATATCTTCAGGTGAAGTATGTTTGTTCAACGGATAAAATGTCAACGCATCAATATCAATCTCCCGGTCCACCTTTTTCAGGAAACGACGGGCAGAACGAACATCTTCGACTATAAAATACCGGATACCGGAAATAATTTCCTTATTATAAGAAGGCAA
>ERZ779820.2179-NODE-2179-length-11298-cov-2.327937_pt1 | contig 11298 bp, 11 predicted proteins | sample MGYA00511563_ERZ779820 | MGnify/ENA primary metagenome ERZ779820 (study PRJEB29588, sample SAMEA1964852) | human gut metagenome | biome: human gut; feature: human-associated habitat; material: faeces | place: Denmark | collected 2008/2010 ...
GCTATTATACAAAAAAAGAGACAGATGCAGCTATAAAAGTGCAGTCAGATTCTATTACACAGAACGTAAAACAACAGATTGATAGCATTGAAGTTGGTGGAAGGAATCTACTAATCGGAACAAAAAATGGTGTCAGTAAAACCGGAACTGGAGTTGCAAATGAGGCGACAAAGGAATATAAGTATAGCGATTATGGAAAAGAAATTTTGCACAATGGAACACAAAAAGAAATTACCATTTCCTTCGATTGGAAAACTTCTGATGCAATAACAGGAACAATTGAAGTGCAATCTTGCTTTAGCAATTGGAATTCTTTTGGGATAACAGAACTATCTGAAATAAAACAATCTGGACATGTGGTGACAACAGTAAAAATTCCAGAAGATTGGAATGGTTCCGAAAATACAGGAATGAGATTTCGACTTAATAGTGTTACTGGAACTGTTGACTTTTCAAATCTAAAATTAGAAATAGGAAATAAAGCTACGGATTGGTCACCATCACCTGAAGATATGGCAACTTCTGAAGATGCACAAAATGCACAGTATGCTGCGGATGAGGCGAAAGAAAAAGCAAAAGATGCTTCAGATTTAGCAAAGAAAAATGAAAACAGACTTACGATAAGTGAATCTACGATCAAACAATTGTCAGATTCTATCTGTACAATGGTGAAAGATAAAAATGGTTCTACAGTTCTTACTCAGAACTCTTCTGGATGGCAGTTTGATTTAAGTGCAGTAGAAAAAAATCTAAATAACACAGCAAATGAAATGAACAAGATAGCTGGAACTGTAACGGAAGTTGATAGTGCTATTAAAAATCTAAATCAGACCGTACAAGATTTAGGAAAAAAGACTGCATATATTGTAATGACAACAGATGAAAATGATGCACCTTGTATTGAACTCGGTAAAGAAGATAACCCATTTAAAGTTCGAATTACAAACACTTCTGTAGATTTTTTGGAGGGAAGCTCAAGGATAGCATATGTAAATAACAAGGCTTTATATATAGAAAAAGCAATCATTAAAAATGAGCTTCAGATCGGAGAAGGAAAAGGATTCGTATGGCAGATTAGAGCGAACGGAAATATGGGACTTAGAAAGATAGGGTGATAAAACATGGCACATCAAGTAAGTAGTATTGATTATGGTGATTATAGATATCGGGTTGGTGACACCATTAGAATTGCCCCAGGGAAAGAATATTTATATCCAACAACCACTGGAAATTCTTACACCAGTACGCCTAATATATCCAAGGATGTTCGGAAGATAACTCAGATATGGGCTAGTGATGAGAATTTATCGGTCAGCAACCCTATTGTGACTGCTTATTATTCAGGTAGTTATCGTTATGGCGGTGGTGCAATCAGACCTGAACAGATTGCAGTTGGTAGTGGCGGTTTAAAAATAAAGCATTATGTAAGATATAATGCAAATGGTGGTTCAGGTGCTCCTGGAACACAAACAAAAGTATATGGAAGCGTGTTGACATTAAGTGGTTCAAAACCAACTAGGACGGGCTATACTTTTCAAGGATGGGCTACTTCTTCCGGTGGTGGTGTCAGTTATTCATCTGGTTCTGCATATAGTGTCGATGCAGATGTAACATTATACGCTGTTTGGAAAGTAAATACATATACAGTTAGTTACAGTGCAAATGGAGGTTCTGGTGCTCCTGTTGCACAAACGAAAACATATGGAGTTACATTAACGCTCTCTACTGTAAAACCTACAAAAACAGGCTATACATTTCAAGGATGGTCTACATCATCTTCTGGAGGCGTTAATTATGCATCTGGAGCAGACTACACAGAAAACGCTGCTGTTACTTTATATGCTGTATGGAAAGCTAATACCTATACGGTAAGTTACAATGCAAATGGTGGTTCTGGCGCACCAGGCGCACAGGCAAAAACATATGGTGTAACATTAAAATTAAGTTCTACAAAACCAACACGAACAAATTATAACTTCAAAGGATGGGGAACTTCTTCCTCTTCCATTACTGTATCTTATGCAGCAGGTGGAAATTATACTTCTAATGCATCTATTACACTTTATGCTATTTGGGAGTTGGCATATACTGCACCTCGTTTAAGTGATTTTTCAGTTGCTCGGTGTACGTCTGATGGTGCAGAATCAGAAAACGGAACATATGTAAAAGTGGATTTTAAATGGGCTACGGATAAATCTGTAACTGCAATAAAAATAGAATATAAATCTGAAACCGCTACTAATTGGACAGCTACTACTGTTACAGGGACAGGAACAAGTGGTGTAGTAAGCAAAATTATAGGTGGTTCCTTGTCTACGGAGTACACTTACAATATAAGGATTACGGTATCTGATAGTGTAGGAAGTAGTAGTTCTATTAAAGATATTCCTTCTATGCATTATATTGTAGATATACGTTCTACAGGAAAAGGGATTGCTTTTGGAAAACCTTCACAAGTAGATGATGTTGCAGATTTCAACTATAACTTACGTCTACGAAAAGCATTGCAAATGATGATAGCTGGTCGTGTAAGAATTCCTTTTGAACTTACAGAAGGTGACGAAAATGGAGATGGAATGCAAATCCGTGGTGCAAACGGATATATGGCTATTGGAAGTGGTGAAAGTGTTTCTGATTATGTTACTGATTCCAATATAGTTGGAGGAGACGAAGGAATGTATATCACTGCTGATACATTGGCTAAAATTATAACAAATATGCAAGCAGGATACGCAAACAGAAAAGAATTTATTTTTTATAATAATGGAAATTTACAAATTCCAGGCGATGTAAACACAACAAATGGATGGGTGCTTACACCGAGTAAACTTTTCTCTGGGAAACCATTGGTAGGAAGTTATGGGGAATTTTTAAGATTTAGACCTGGAGCTGGAAGTAAAGATGATGCGTATTTTTTAAGCGTAAATTCAAATGGTGAAGTACACTCTGGAACTAGGTTGAACGGAGCTGCAAATATAACTCCTAGAAGATTGGCATTTTCAAGCGAATTGCCTGATACACAATCCGAAGTCGTTAAAAATGCAAGTTATGAGGGGAAAACAGTAACAGCATACTACCGGAAATACGGAAACGTTGTGGAATGTACTGTACATTGGGTTGGAACTGCTAATACCAATTACGGTACATTTTCTGGTTTAGCAGCACCAAGTGGTTACAGACCAAAACATACGGTATATTTTAATGCCGTAGCTGTTGTTGGTAATGGTATTCTGGATAATGGATTAGTTCGTTATAGCATATCTCCAGATGGAACATTTCGATTTGCATCAAAACGAACAGATAACGCAGAACGCATGGGTACTATCGTATATGTTGTAGACTAAAATATCTGGAAGGAGAAAATATGAGAACGTTAAAATTTATAGCAAAAGCACAGCAGCTTAAAAAAGATATATCTTGTGATTTTTCGGGTTTAGTAAAAGGAAGCAAAGGGTATCTGCAGGCAGAATTTTCTTTTTCTGAAGAATATGTCGGATGCGGGAAAATTGCAGTATTCCGTAATCAGGGAGAGGAATATCCTGTGAGATTAGAAAATAATAACTGTATAATTCCAGAAGAAGCGCTTACCTGGAGAACATTCCAGGTATGCGTGGTTGGAGTACGCGAAGATTACAGAATTCGGACAAATTATGTGGAGGTGAGGCAGGATGACTGAACTGGAAAAACTGGAAAAGGAACTTTTGGAAGAAATACAGGAAGAGCCAGAAATCTACGCAGATACAGAAGAATTTTGTACGATTAACCCGGAGACACGAATAATTACAGTGCCTACAAGCAAAAGAATCCTTGGTACAGAATCAGATCAAGAGACAAACAGATTGTACTTTAAATGTCCAAAGATTGTTGGAGATAACGTAGACCTATCTCTTTTCTCTCTTCGCATAAATTATCAGAATGCTGGAAATAAGAAAGACCAGTATCTTGTGGAAGATGTGAAAGAAGAAGGAGATAATATTACTTTTTCTTGGCTCCTTAAGAGAAATGTAACTGCTTATAAAGGGAATGTGAAGTTTATTTTATGTGCAGTAAAAACAACAGAAGATGGAATAATAAAAAATGAGTGGAACACTACTTTGAATACGGAATGTGAAAGTCTGGAAGGCATGGAAGTGGACAAAGTTGCAGTGGAAGAAGAGACAAAAGATATTGTTGAACAATTAATTGCAATGATGAATCATTCGGCTGAAAATGCTGTGCGTGCAGTAGAGGAGGCTAAGGCAGAGGTAGATAAAGAAGTAGGAGACTTTGCTTTAAAGGCACAACAGGCTCTTGCAGATGTGAACAACGCAGGACAGACACAGACGGAACGGGTACAGTCTGCCGGAACTACTGCTGTGGAAAATATCCAGACTACACAAGACACAGCAACAGAAGCGGTAGAAACAGCCAAATCCGAAGCGATACAGGCAATACAAGCAGAAGGAACTACTCAGACCGGAAACGTTACTACGGAAGGTACGAAGCAAGTACAGGCGGTAGCAGATAAAGGGAAAGAAGTCTTGCAGTCTATTCCGGAGGATTTCCAAATACAGATGGGAACTAAGCTAGACAAGAACCAGGGTGCAGAAAACGCCGGAAAAGCTCTTGTAGTTGGGGAAGATGGAAATGTTAAGCCAGGCGAGGTGCAGGGGGGAAGTTCTGAAAAACAAATGGAACTAATCGAATCTTACGCTATAGAGCAAAGTGACACAGGGTTTGAAATTCCTATCGGAAGTGAATATAAAGATGTATTGGTAGAAATCAAGATAAAACCAAGAGAAGTTGCTGCTCTAAGAATGAAATTTGATAGTCAGGAAGTAATGTTTGTAACGACAGGTTCGTATTTAGGTGGTTCAACTCTTCTGCAACTATTCATGCACAACTACGGAGGATACGCTGATGGGTGGCTTAAAAAAATATCATACGAAACACAAATAAGCACGAATAGCTTTAATAGTATGAAAATAAAAGGGATGCCAAATACGATAACATTAACCCCTTGGAAATCACCAAGCGTTATAGGTGTAGAAGCTGCGACTGCATGTGTATATGCACGATAACTAGAGAGGGGGAATAATCATGAAAAAATATGTAAATGGTGAATATGTGGAAATGACTGAAGAGGAGATTGCACATATAGAAGAACTTTTAAAGGATGAGCCTGTGATAGAGCAAACCATAGAGGAAAGAATTACAAAAATCGAAGAAGATACAGAGATGCTTACCGCATGTATGCTGGAAATGAGTGAGCTGGTGTATGTCTAAGACACTTATTAATTTATTATTATTTTTAAACAGAAAGGATGATATTATGATGGCTATGTTATGGGCACAGCAGATAATGATGAAAGAAACGATTGAAGAAGCAAAAGCAATGTACAAGAGAGTTCCAAGGCTCTTAAAAGAGAAAGTTACACAGATTCTTGTAGATTCTGGAATGGAAGAAATCACGAAATAGTAAGCTGAAGGATTATATAGTTTAGCAAACAGGAAAGGAAAATACATATGGAAATCAGAGCAAGACCTTAAAGGGTCTTATTTTATTGCAAAAAAAATAAAAGGAGACAGCATATGGACACACCTATTACCAGAGCGGAGCATGAGGAATTCCGCAGGAGAATGGAAGATGAGCATAAGAGAATGAACCACAGGCTGGGCGATTTGGAAGAAACTGTCCGGCAGATTGGGGAACTGACTGCCAGCGTGCAGAGCCTTGCCCAGTCCGTGGAGCAGATGGCACAGAGCCAGTCCAGACAGGAAACCAGGCTGGAAGAACTGGAAAGCAGAGACGGGGACACCTGGAGGAAAGTAAAGTGGTACTTATTAACATTAGCAATCGGAGCAGTCTTTGGACTTGTAGTTGCACAGATTGGATTGTAGAAAGGAAGATATATATGTTTAAGAATTGTGTATTAAAAGTATCAGTGGATACAAAGAAGTGGTTAAAAGCAGCAGGAATCCGTGCAGAGATTGATAAACGTGCAGAAAAGATTGGCTATAAGATTCGTGAAGCTCAGATGCAGAAAATCCCATATATGCTTGTTGTGGGTGCAAAGGAAGAAGAAAGCGGCGTAGTATCTGTGAGAAGTCGTTTTGCAGGAGATGAAGGACAGAAAGGTCTGGAAGAATTTATTGCTGCAATCATGGAAGAGACTGCAAAAAAAGAAATCCGTGAAGTGACAAAAGAAGAAAAATAAATTTTTTTGAAAATCCGGATAAAAGAATTGGAAATGGGCATGATGATACTGATTTTGTAAATAAAAAGGAGGTATTATCATGCCAGAATTAAAATGTACAGTACAGACATGTATGCACAATCAGGATTTCCTCTGCCGTCTGGATTCCATCCAGGTAGGTGGTTCTCAGGCAAAGGCTTCAAAGGAGACCTGCTGTGACAGCTTTGAGGAGCGAAAAACACAGGGGATGGAAAATTCCTATACGAACGCATATGGAAACCATGCGACAGCGCCTTCGGATCGTTGCGGAATCGATTGTAAAGCAACTGACTGCATGTACAATGAACAGTGTAAATGTGAAGCGGGAAAGGTCAGCGTGGAAGGTTCCTGTGCGTGTCATAAGGACGGCACAGAGTGCGCCACATTTCAGTGCAGATAAGAAGTGAAAGAGAAGAAGCGGTGCTTGGCTTTATGGCCGGGCATCGCTTTTTTGAAGGTTGACGGTCTTCCTGTTACAGGGGTATAATGGAAATACTTGCAAAACCAGAAAGGAATGAGATACATATATGAACAGAGAGGGAGAAAAACCTGAAAAAGAGGGGAAAAAGGAGAATGACTATTATACGTCGCAGCCTTCATTTGGAAGCAAAAAGACATCCAGATTCTGGCATCAGATCAGCAGGGACGTACGGATATTTGTGGTGATCGCAGCCTGCATCGTGTTTTATTTTGCATTATTGCGCATGACAAATATTTCGGAAGTTTTTGGGAAAATATACCAGGTGTTAAAGCCGATTATTTATGGTCTTGTCATTGCGTATTTGCTCAACCCGATTGTAAAGCTGGTGGATACGCATTTTGAACCCTGGATCAAGAGAAAATTTCCACGCATTAAGAATGCGGGCGGCATTTCCAGAGGGGCCGGAATTTTGCTTGCGATCGTTGTAATGTTTGCGTTGATCGTGGCGCTGTGCAATATGATGATACCGGAACTCTACCGCAGTATAAGAGATATGATCCTTACTGTGCCGAGCCAGCTGAATCGTTTTATCGGGAAGATGACAGAGGTGATGAGTACAGATCAATCGACTATTGGACAGATGGCAGAGGCAGTCCTCAAAGAAGCAAGTGATGCACTGCAGACATGGATGCGTACAGACCTTCTCAATCAGGTCAATGTACTGATGTCGAATCTGACAGTGGGAGTGATCAACGTTGTCAAGGAATTGTGCTATGTACTGATCGGAGTGATCGTATCTGTTTATGTGCTGTTCAGTAAGGAGAAGTTTGCAAGCCAGTGCAAGAAGCTTGTATATGCCATCATGCGTCCGTCAAGAGCGAATATGGTGCTTCATCTGACGATCAAGAGCAACGAGATCTTCGGCGGTTTTATTATCGGAAAGATCATTGATTCTGCGATCATCGGAGTATTGTGTTTTGTCGGACTTTCCATTTTGGATATGCCGTATACGATGCTTGTGAGCGTGATCGTAGGAGTAACCAATGTGATTCCGTTTTTCGGACCATATATCGGAGCAATTCCAAGCGCCGTCCTGATTTTGTTGTCAGATCCGAAGATGGGAATCTATTTTATTATTTTTGTATTTCTTCTGCAGCAGCTGGATGGGAATCTCATCGGACCAAAGATTTTGGGGGATTCTACGGGATTGTCTGCATTCTGGGTGGTATTTTCGATTTTGTTTGGCGGAGGAATGTTTGGATTTGTGGGAATGATTTTGGGAGTTCCTACATTTGCAGTCATCTATTATATTGTAAAAATGCTGGTGAACCATCAGCTGGAAAATCATACGCTGCCTACAGATACCGGTGCGTACGACCAGTTCGGTTATGTAAATAATGAAGGCGAGTATGCAAGAGTTGATGAGGCGACAGAAAAGAAAGAAGAAAAAGGGGAATAAATTATGCCAATACGTGTACAGAACGACCTTCCGGTAAAAGAGATACTGGAGCATGAAAATATATTTGTAATGGACGAATACCGGGCAGCACATCAGGATATCCGTCCGATCAAGATCGGGCTTTTAAATCTGATGCCGTTAAAGGAGGATACAGAGCTGCAGATACTGCGGTCTCTCTCGAACACACCGCTTCAGGTGGATGTTGTATTTGTCCGTGTATCAGGACATGTATCGAAAAATACATCCACCAGTCATCTGCATAAGTTTTATCAGTCTTTTGAAGAGATCAAGGAGCAGAAGTTTGATGGATTTATCATTACAGGAGCTCCGGTGGAACAGATTCCGTTTGAAGATGTGGATTACTGGGATGAGTTGAAAGAGATCATGGAGTGGACGAAGACGCATGTGACTTCCACGCTGCATTTGTGCTGGGGTGCACAGGCGGGGATTTATTATCACTATGGGATTGATAAGACACAGCTTCCAGAGAAAATGTTCGGTGTATTTAAGCATCATGTGAGAAACAGAAGAATCCCGCTTGTGCGTGGATTTGATGATGCGTTTTATGCGCCTCATTCCCGGCATACGGAGATTCCGTTGGAACAGGTGGAGGCAGATGAGAGACTGACGATACTGGCAGATTCCAAAGAGGCGGGGCTTTTCCTCTGTATGGCAGAGGAAGGTCGTCAGATTTTTGTGATGGGACATCCGGAATATGACAGAATGACATTGGATGCGGAATATAAGAGGGATTTGAGCAAAGGTCTGGATATTCAGATGCCGGTGAATTATTATCCGGACAACGATCCGGATCAGAAACCGGAACTGATCTGGAGATCTCATGCAAATAACATTTATACGAACTGGCTGAATTATTATGTATATCAGACAACGCCGTATGATCTGGAGGGGACACCGTTTTAAGGAGGAATCAGAGAGAGGAACGAAGAGAATGAGAAAAAGAAATGTGAGGGGGATTTGTGCTTTTTTATGCACCATCCTTTTGGGATGTCTGATTCCGGCCGGGGAGGTACAGGCTCAGCGTGCGCTGGATGTGGCAAGAGAGAGGGGCTATCAGCTTGAGGAACGGTATCAGCCTGCAGGTTCGATCATTACGGAGATCAATACCGGACAAATTTTATGGCAGGAAAATGCACAGAAACAGTGGCCGCCGGCAAGTATGACAAAATTGATGACCATTCTTCTGGCATATGAGGAGATAAAAGCCGGGAATCTGGAACTTGAGAGTACGGCAGAGGTAAATGAAAGATATACAGATATTGCAGGCAGGTATGCGCTCAGCAACAATAAAATGCAGCCGGGAGCCAGTTATACGGTTGCAGAGTTGATGGATCTGATCATTGTGCCGTCTTCTGCGGCGGCAACGTATATGCTTGCGGATATGGTGGAGTCGGATCCGGACAGGTTTGTGGAGCGTATGAATCAAAAGGCACAGGAGCTTGGAATGGTCAATACGAAGTACTTCAACTGTGTGGGGGTTACTAACAATCTGCTGCAGCCGTATCATCCGGTGAGCCAGCCGCTTGATGGAGATAACATTACAACACCGGAAGATTATGCGATGCTGTGTACTTATCTGATAAAGACCTATCCGGATATTTTAAATCACACAAAGTATCCCCAGATCACCGTAAAAGAGGGGACACCGTATGAGGAGCATTTTACATCATATCAGATTTCACTGGAAGGGGCAAAGTATGGTCTGGAGGGCACAGACGGCTTGAAGACAGGTTCCAGCGATACGGCAGGGTTTAACTATTCGTCCACTGCAAAACGGGGGGACACGCGTCTGGTGGAGATTGTGATGGGTGTGTCTGACTGGTCAGATCAGACTGGGGAAGAGCTCCGTCATCTGGTCGGAAACGCGATTATGGAGCAGGCATTTGAACGGTTTGAATATAAAAAAGTACTTTCCAAAGGGGTGCATACTATTGATGGAAAGAAAGTAGAGATTTCAAAAGATTTATGGGACTGTGTTCCAAAAGGGAAAGAAGCTCCGCTTACGATCAAGGACGGTAAAGTGCTGGTAGACTTGGAAAGAGAATATCTGCCGGGATTTCAGGCACCGGCAGTTTCGTGCAAACAGGTGGCGGCAGTGGAGAAGAACGAACAGAAGGGACTGCCGCTGTTCTTGAAGGTGCTGCTTGTACTCGCTGCAGTGTTTGTGATTCTTGTGGGAGCAAGAATCTCTTATGTGGCATATCGGAAAAAGCAGAGAAGGAAGCGCCGGGAAGCACAGAGAAGAAGACGTGCAAGAAGAATCAGAGAATTAGAGGAGAAGTAAGACAGGGAGGAAACAGGATGAGAGAGCAGCAGTTTTCAGCGATGGTAAATCAGTTTCAGCCGGGAATTTTTACCGCGCTGAATGACAAGAAGGAAGAGATGATTCAGGCAGGAAAACGGGTGTTCAATCTGTCAGTGGGAACACCGGATTTTGCACCGGCACCGCATGTGATGGAGGCACTTACAGAAGCGTGCAAAGATCCGGAGAACTATAAATATGCACTGGCAGATCTGCCGGAGCTTTTAGAGGCAGTCCAATACCGGTATGCGCATCGGTTTGGAGTGGAGATTCAGACAGATGAGATTATGTCAGTTTATGGATCTCAGGAGGGAATGGCGCATATCGGAATGGCATTGTGTGATCCCGGGGATACCATTCTGGTTCCGAATCCGGGATATCCGCTGTTTGAAATGAGCGGAATCATGGCAGGTGCGAATGTGGAATATTATGAAATCCGTGAGGAGAACGGATATCTGCCGGATCTGAAAAATATCCCGGGAGAGGTTTTGGAGAGAACCAAATATATGGTAGTCTCTTATCCGTTGAATCCGGTCTGTGTCTGTGCTCCGGATCATTTTTATGAAGAACTGATCGCATTTGCAAAGGAGCATCATATTGTGATCATCCATGACAATGCATATTCGGATATTATTTTTACAAGAGAACAGGGGCGGTCCTTTTTATCCTTTGACGGTGCAAAAGAGGTAGGGGTAGAGTTTTATTCGTTGTCCAAGTCCTATAATCTTACGGGTGCCAGAATCTCATTTGTGGTGGGAAATAAAGCGATTGTAGAGAAGTTTAAAACGCTGCGTTCTCAGATTGATTATGGCATCTTTCTGCCGATTCAGAAGGCTGCGATCGCGGCGCTTACGGGGCCGGACGATTTCATCGAAAAGCA
>ERZ779820.2181-NODE-2181-length-11296-cov-2.207811_pt1 | contig 11296 bp, 9 predicted proteins | sample MGYA00511563_ERZ779820 | MGnify/ENA primary metagenome ERZ779820 (study PRJEB29588, sample SAMEA1964852) | human gut metagenome | biome: human gut; feature: human-associated habitat; material: faeces | place: Denmark | collected 2008/2010 ...
AGTTATTATCATAAATAAAACGAAGTGGAAGTCTCTTGATAATAAATGCAGGAAGATCCTTACAGTCACGTCCCCACTGTTTCTCTGTATAACCCTTTACTAACTTCTCATATACAGAACGGCCAGCCAAAGAAAGAGCCTGTTCTTCTAAGTTCTTTGGTTCTGTGATTCCTAATTCCTCAATCTCTTCCTGAATCTTTGCTTTTGCTTCTGCCGGTGTCTTAATCCCAAACATCTTGCTAAATGTATTCATATTAAATGGTAAGTTATAAAGTTCATCTTTATATCTTGCTACCGGAGAGTTAATGTAATTATTAAACTCTGCAAACTGATTAATGTATTCCCAAACTACTTTATCAGACGTATGGAAAATATGAGCACCATACTTATGCACATTAATTCCCTCTACAGTCTCACAGTAAATATTACCTGCTATGTGATCTCTTTTATCAATTACAAGACATTTTTTTCCTTCTTTTGTCATTTCATGAGCGAAAACAGCACCAAAAAGTCCTGCTCCTACAATCAAATAATCATATTTTTTCATGATTTCTCCTTTTACATTTTTCTCCAAAAAATATTGTTCTGTAATATATCCGTAATATTTTAACATGATATAACATTTTTTTCAATTGACAAACCTCTTAAATAATCTTATGATGTACATTCTTTTCTTGACTTTTTAACACACTCTGTTTACAATTTTACTAAATAATGTTCAATAAAGGAGTGTATTATTAATGAGTTCTTATAAAATAGCGATTGCCGGAACCGGTTATGTCGGTCTTTCCAATGCAATCCTTCTTTCTCAGCATAACGAAGTTTATGCCGTTGATATTATCGAAGAAAAAGTAAATCTGATCAATTCCGGCAAGTCTCCTATCGTAGATAAAGAGATTCAGGAATACCTCGCTACAAAGGATTTAAATCTTACAGCTACTACTGATGCAAAAAAAGCTTATGAAAATGCAGATTTTGTTATCATCAGTACTCCTACAAACTATGATCCTAAGATGAATTACTTTGACACTTCAAGCGTAGAAGCTGTTATCAAGTTAGTTCTTGAATACAATCCAAACGCGACTATGATTATCAAATCCACTGTTCCTGTTGGATATACTCTTTCCGTAAGAGAGAAGTTTAACACAGAGAATATCATCTTCTCCCCAGAATTTTTACGTGAGGGACGTGCTCTTTACGACAATCTCTATCCTTCCAGAATTATTGTTGGTGCACCGTTAGATGATGAACGTCTTGTACAGGCAGCACATACTTTTGCCGGTCTTTTAAAAGAGGGAGCTATCAAAGAAGATATTCCTGTTTTATTTACAAACCCTACAGAGGCAGAGGCCGTTAAATTATTTGCCAATACTTATCTCGCACTCCGCGTAAGTTTCTTTAACGAACTTGACAGCTATGCAGAAGTACATGGCTTAAATACAAAACAGATTATTGATGGTGTTGGTTTAGACCCACGTATCGGTACACATTACAATAACCCATCTTTTGGTTATGGCGGATACTGCCTTCCAAAAGATACAAAACAGCTTCTTGCTAACTATGCAGATGTACCGGAAAATTTGATTGAAGCAATTGTTGAGAGCAATAGAACCCGTAAAGATTTCATTGCTGACCGTGTGCTGGAAATTGCTGGTGCTTACGAAGCAAATGATAGCTGGGATGAGAGTAAGGAAAAGGAAGTTGTTGTCGGCGTTTACCGTCTGACTATGAAGAGCAATAGCGATAACTTCCGCCAGAGTTCCATTCAGGGTGTTATGAAACGTATCAAGGCCAAGGGTGCAACTGTGATTATCTATGAGCCGACTCTGAAAGATGGGGAGAAATTCTTTGGTAGCATTGTAGTTAATGATTTGGATGACTTCAAGAAGCGAAGTCAGGCAATTATTGCCAATCGATATGATAAGTGCATGGATGACGTGAAAGAGAAGGTTTACACTAGAGATATTTTTCAGAGGGATTGAGAAAAAAATAATATGAAAAAGATATGTTTATGTTCTGTATATATGGGAAAATTGCCAAATACAATAGATTTTTGGATTAATTCAATTAGAAACAATTCAAGTATTGATTTTATTCTATTTACAGATGTGAGTGCTAAAAATATACGGGGGGGGGCAAATAATCTTAAGATTGTTTATATGACCCTAGACAATATACGAGAACGACTTCAGCAGCTGTTTGATTTTCCTATTGTGCTAGATGCTCCGTATAAGTTGTGTGATTATAAACCGGTGTATGGGAATGCGTTTAAAGATTATTTTGAAGGTTATGATTTTTGGGGATACGCAGATTTAGACTTAGTATTCGGAGACTTAAGATACTTTCTAACAGAAGATATTCTGAATAAATATGATAAAATATATAATCAAGGGCATTTATCTCTGTATCGAAATTGTAAATTAATGAATGATTTGTATTTGAGAGTCTTACCACAAGGAAAGGCATTTGATTATCGTTTCGTTTTTAGAACAAAGCACCCATGTTTTTTTGATGAACATTGTGGAATTGAGCGAATTATTAAGTACGATAAAGAAAAAATGTATATATGGCCGATGGGAATCCAAAAAGGTGTTTTAGCGGATATACCACCTTTCACATATGATTTTACTTTTTGTTATGATAATAAAAAACTGGAGGATATATTCTTTGAATATGATAAAGGAAAACTTTATTTGTGCTCGGGCACTAATAGAATTCCAACTGTATATGCTCATTTTGCAAAGCGAAAATTTTCGATTAATACAGATGATGTAAATCACTTCAAGATTTTTCCAAATCAATATGCGAATTATACTGACAAATATCCAGAGATAAGTCTTGAAGAAAAGAAAAATTATGAAAAGTGGTTTAGTGGGAATTTCCGAAAGATGAAGGTTAAGAGAGCATTTCGATTAGGTATTATAAAATATTTGGAAAAAGTGATTAGGAAAAGGAAATTCCTACCGCTATAATGCTACTTATTCAATTTGTGGAGGAATTATGAAAACAAGAAATATTGCAATGTTTGATAGCAATAAGGAAGAAGCAGAGGACTTTATAAAGGGATTGGAACAATCTACTGGTTTGTCATGGAAAGCTCTGGTCTATACAGCGAATAAGGGGCGAAAAAATAAACTAGGGAATGCAGTAAGATATTTTAAATATTTTGCATTTCCGTTTACTGTATTTCTCCATCGTAAAGAATATGACAATGTAATAGGCTGGCAGGCATTTTATGGATTGCTGTATGCATTTTATTGTAGATTATTCCATGTGAAAAAGGTTAATACCCTCTTAATTAAAAATTTTACATATAAACCCAAAAAAGGATTAACGGGGAAAATATATTTCCGTTTTATGAATTACATCGTAAAAAGCAAATATGTTGATGTATTTGTTTGTACATCGCAAACATTTTGCGATTATTGTGCGAAGGTGTTTGATGAACCTTCAGATAGATTTGTGTTTTTACCATTTGGAGTTAATGATTTTACAAAGAAAGTGAATATGACTCAACCAGCATCAAACGATTACATACTCTCACTAGGGCGCAGTAATAGAGATTGGGACTTTCTTATTGATAGCATGTCAGAAACAGAATATCCGGTTCGAATTGTGTGCGATGAGTTGCATAAAGATAAATTACCTAAAAATATCAAGGTATATAACGATGTCTGGGGAAATAAGTCTTTCGAATTTATAAAAAACTGTAAATTCATGATTATACCTATAATGGATGGTAAAATCGGATCTGGTGAAACTGTTTTGCTCCAGACAATGTCGTTTTCAAAACCGATAATCATAACTAAACCGAGCTGTCTTACAGATGATTACGTTTCGGATGGAGAGACAGGACTGATTGTAGCAAAAGATAAGGACGAATTGATTTCGGCCGTTAGTAGGTTGTGGAATGACACAGAGCTTTATGACAGAATTGCACATAACTGTAGAAAGCAGTATGAAGAAAAACATTCTTTGTTGAGTTATGGTAAATATGTTGGAAATACTTTGATTTCAAAGGAGTGCCTCAAAAAATAAGGAGTATCAATATGATTAATGAAGTATGCATACTGCTTCTTTTCATAGTATTAGGGAGCGTATTATTATATGGAGTAAAAATCACAAATTCATGCAGTGATTTCTTTGATAAGAATTGGTCATTGGCACTTAAGGGGCTATGTTGCATTATTGTCATTTTGGTTCACATTCCGAGCGAGCACTCAACACGCCTTCAAAATCTGATAGGAAGTTTTGCTTTTGTTGCAGTTACCATTTTTTTCATGATTTCTGGATATGGTTTATCTGTGAATAAAAATCGCAAGGGATATATGCAACATTTTTGGAGAAATCGAATGGTAGCCCTAATTATCCCTATGTTGTTGATTAATGTTGTGTCAGAAATTGTAAATCTGATTTCAGGAGTAACAGATCATATCATTTATAATTTATTTGCAATCAACGGATTTGTTTTGATGATTACTGCTTGTTACGCAATTTTCTATATTGTGTATCAGTTTGGATCATTAAATGATCAAATGAAAGGCATAATCACATGTTTAGGTATACTAGTACTCAGTATTTCGGCTTTTTTATTTGAAAAGTTTATCCCTTTTATAGTTTGGCCTGTGCCGTGTCTCGGATTTATTTATGGGATGCTTATAGCAGATAACAGAACACAAATTATAGAGGTTCTCAATAAGCAGAAAATTGTTGATGCAAAAACAATATTGCTTATTTTAGCCTCAATTGTAATTGGGGGGGGATATGCGAAAGCAAAGCATATATTCTTTTGGGGCAGTTATGTACTGAGAGCGTTTTTGGCAATAGCATTGATTGTATTGCTGATTAAAATTACGGCTCATATTCGATTTGAAAGTAAGACTGCTTTGGCATTAGGTACTATTTCTTACGAAGTATATTTGTCGCATGTGATAGTAATTGATTTATTTACTTCGTATTGTGGAAGCCTGAATTCTGGAATGTATGTTGTTGGAGTGGTCGTTGTCACTTTAGTGTTGTCGTATATTATCCATAAAGTAGATCAAAAGATTATGGTGCAGGTAAGAGCATAATAGGCTTGTGTTTTTGTAGGAGAAATTGATAAAAAACATTATTGCTATTGTTGTGTTGATAGCAAATTTTTGTTTTCCTTCAGCACTTGAAAAGTTTGAATTTGTATTTGCAAAACAAATGATAAGTTGTTTATGCTTTTAGAAAAAATAATTGGAGAGTGTTAGATTGGTTATATAGTTTGTTTATAAACGTTTTGTAAGAAAGGCCACAGGGGAAAGTAATGGCAAAAGTTAGTGTAATTATTCCGATATATAAAGTTGAAAAATATTTATCGAGATGTTTGGACAGTGTTGTTAATCAAACACTTGAGGATATCGAAATTGTGTTAGTAGATGATGGATCACCTGATTCGTGCCCTGAAATATGTGATAGATATGCCAAGAAAGATAGTCGGATTAAGGTAATTCATAAAAAGAATGAGGGATTAGGATATGCCAGAAATAGTGGCATGTTAATTGCAACAGGAGAATATATTGCATTTCTTGATTCCGATGACTATGTTAGCAAGGATATGTATGAAAAAGTATACTCTGAATTGAAAAGAACAGATGCAGATTGTTGCGTGACTGGTTATGTCGTAAAAAAAGATTCCGGGGATGAAATTCGTAAAGAAAATCCATTAGGAACAGCTGTTTATAAGAATGATGATATTATAATAAAGGTTCTTGCAGGTATGCTTGGGTCAAAACCGAATCAAGCTAGAGATACAGATGTTGGTATGTCAGTTTGGAAATGCGTGTACAGGAAAGAGCTACTGCAAGAAAAAGGTATTCTCTTTCCATCGGAGAGAGAGTTAATATCAGAAGATATTATCTTTCAGATTCGAGTTCTACCACAAGTGAAGAGGGTGTGTACGCTATCAGAAGGAATGTATTATTATTGCGAAAATTCGAATTCTCAATCACTCACAAAGACTTATTCGAAAGATAAGTTTGATAGATATAAAAAACTCTATAATGTTGAATTGGAGATGCTTTCAAAAATTAAATTTTGTGAAGAAACAAGACTTCGTGCCACAAGAATGTTTTTGGGAAATACACGTGTTTGTATTAAGCAGATATGTCAGTCGACAGAAAACTCTAAGCAAGAAAAAAAGACTTTGCTTCAAGCGATATGTGATGATAAAGAAATTCAGGATGTGCTCAAGTGGTATCCATGGAAAGATAATCCATTGAGGCAAAAGATTGTTACGTTATTAATAAAGAAAAAGTGCGTACGATTAATTATGTGGTTAGTTTAAGATAGAATAGAGGGAGGGAAAAATTTGCTGAAAATTTTTTACATAATATCGATGGCGATAGCATTTTCTATGGAAGTTAATAAAGTGGCTTTGCCATTTTTTCTTAAATACGGAATTGCTATTGTGTGGATATTAATTGCTATTATAAAAAGGCATGGGCTAATAAAGCCTTATGAGTTAGGACAAATTAAGCTGTTTTCAACTCCCATAATATTTGCTTTCTTTTATACGATAGTAATCTGGATTGTAGACACGCCGGAATATTTGACTGCTCACTATTATTCTCGGCTGTTAAGTAATTTGGGCTGCATGCTTGTAATTGTGATATGCGCTATTATGATGTGTCTCTTATTTGGAAAAGAGATTATTAAATTGTCATTTTGGGCGCTGATTTTGACAATTGGATTTAACTTTATTGTTGTTTTTCAAGAATACGGAGCCGCCTCAATGTTAATTTATTTGAAAAATGTATTTTCATTGAGTCAATTTGCGTATGGAACAACAATATCGAATATTTCATATGGTCTTGAGATTCATGATGCAACCTTTGCGATGGGCATATTTCTTGTGTACTTTATTTTTTATGAAGATGCTTCTGAAGAAAAGAAGCTTTTACATATCATTGTAGCACTTGTTGGGTCGTATCTTGGATTTAAAAGAAATGAATTAATTGCAATTGTAGTGGTTACCATAGTTGCGCTTGTTTTTATAAGAAAGAAATCAAAGGATTTTTTAAAAACAAGTCAGATTCTTGGGTTCGGAATGTTTATCGTGGGCATGCTATATGTAGCTTTGATAAAAAATATAGATATACTCCCAGCATTTGTTAAGATTCTTGATATTGCTAGAATTAATTTATATCATTTTCTGAGTGGAGAATATACGATTTCTCCGTTCTATTTGGGAAAGGGGTATTCGTACATTAATCAGCGATTGGGTATAGAATCTGCTTTGCTACATACATCACATACTGATTTAGTACGCGTATATATAGAAATGGGAATATACGGTTTTTGTTTATGGATATGGTATTATTTTGTAAATATTCCTAGAAAACTTTATAGAGATTATTCAGAAACAGCAGCTAAATTTTTCCTGATCGGGACATTTTATGTGTTTTCTACTTATTTCTTAGATAATACACTAACACTGTTTGATAACCAATTCGTGTATTTTTTAATCCCGTTGGCATTATGCTATAATGATCAGGATGTGGAAACGACAGCAATATAAGATGTAACGGAGGAAAAAATTGTGAAAAAAATATGCTTTATAACACAGTGCTCATTACCTATACCGACTGTGAAGGGTGGAGCCGTTGAAACGCTTGTAGAGTATCTTTTAGATGAGAATGAAATTAAGAATAACTTCAAATTTGTGGTATACAGTGTTGGGGATGATGAAGCTGAAAGAAAATCTCACAAATACCAATATACAACGCTTAAATACATTAAAAAATCAAACGGAAAGTTAAATAAGATACTTTTTCGATTAGATAGAGTTATGCAGCATCTTGGTATATACATTCCGTGCTCAGTTGAGTTTTATAGAATGTTAAAGCAACTAAGAAATGAAAAAAATATTGATTATTTTATATATGAAGCCGGTCAAACAACGCAACTGCCGTTACTTGCTCGCTTCATTCCTAAAGAAAAGTTATTAGTACATATTCATTGGGACGGGATGGCAAATAAGAAAAAAGATAGTTGTTTTAGCCGTTTGATTGCAGTAAGCGATTATATTGGGCGCTGTTGGAAGAAAGGTAGCGGATGTGAAGAAGGAAAGGTTATAGTATTACCTAATTGTGCCAAAATTGAAAGATTTAATATTGATACGTCGGAAACTGAGAAGATAGAATTGCGAAATAAATTAGGTATTCCCAAAAATCACAGAGTAGTGATATTCACTGGAAGAATTGTAAAAGAAAAGGGTGTAAAAGAATTATTGACAGCTTTTGATCAGCTAAGAACAGAATTGGTTACTTTGGTCATTGTTGGAAGTGCTAATTTTGGAGCGTCAACGAATACTGAGTATGAGAAAGCAGTGGAAACATTAATAAATGAATCCAAGCGAAATATTGTTTTTACAGGGTTTATTCATCAAACGGATTTGTATAAATATTACAGTATTGCTGATGTTGCCGTCATGCCGAGCATGTTTCAAGATCCTGCACCATTGGTGAGTATTGAAACACAAGCGACAGGTACTCCATTGGTTGCCACTCGAGTTGGTGGAATTCCAGAATATATTGGAAATGACGATTGTGGTATTCTTGTAGATCAAGATGAGCACTTGGTGGAAAATCTAAGAAACAAAATTGACTATTTGTTAGAAAATGAAGAAGTGTGCGAAAACATGAAAGTTCAAGAAAAGAAGCATGCTCAAAATTATACGACAAGTTTATACTACGAGAACTTCACAAAAATAATTGATCGAATAGTGAGAGAACAAGATGGAAGATAAAAAGCATAGGATCAAAAGTATAAAAGTTAATGCCGCTTTGAATGTAATGAAACAACTTTGCAAGGTATTGTTTCCGTTAATTACAATGCCATATGTGACTCGTGTTCTGCAAACGAGCGGATATGGAAAATATAACTTTGGAAGTTCAATTGTTAGTTACTTTATTCTCCTCGCAGGATTAGGAATAAACGATTATGCCATTCGAGAAGGTGCAAGAGTAAGAAATGATAAGAAAAAGTTTCAAACATTTACGGATGAAGTCTTTACGATAAATGTTCTATCTACAATAGTTTCGTACGCAATATTGTTTGCACTTCTTTTATTTTCAAAAAAGTTATTGGACTATCGGCTTCTGATTATTGTTCAGAGCATCCCGATTATTTTGAATACAGTTGGATGTGATTGGATTAATTCGGTATATGAAGATTTTTTGTATATAACAATTCGCTATATTGCTATGCAAATATTGTCAGTTGTGTTGCTGTTTGTACTAGTAAGAACCGCAGATGATTATGTAATGTATGCCTTGGTAACAACTATTGCATCAGCTGGTGGAAATATATTGAACGTATTTTATGTTCGTCGATATGTGCACTTAAGAGTTACCAAAAAATTGAACCTGAAACAGCATATTAAACCGATTATGATGCTTTTTTTTAATACGATAGCATCGACAATCTATGTAAATTCCGACACAACAATGTTAGGATATTTACAAAATGAAGATGCTGTCGGTATTTATGGATTAGCGACTAAAATTTATTTGGTAATAAAACAATTGCTTAATGCAATAGTAATGGTAGCACTTCCGAGGCTGTCAGCTTATCTTGGAAGTGGAGACGAAGAAAAATACAGAGTTTTAACTAATAAAATTTTTAGTACCGTTTGTACACTTGTGGTTCCTGCTGTTTTTGGGATGTTTATGCTGAGTGATGAAATCGTTGTAATCATAGGTGGTGCGGAATATACTTCAGGCGTTATAGCTTTAAAAATACTAAGTTTTGCTTTGTTTTTCTCAGTGCTTTCGGTCTTTTATTGCTGCGCAATTTTGCTTCCATTTAAACAAGAAAAAATATGTTTGATGGCTTCATCGATAAGTGCATTGGTTAACGTAGTGCTTAATTTTGGGCTTATTCCAATAATTAGTTATAATGGTGCAGCTGTTACTACACTCATCTCTGAGGCATTGATTCTCGTGATTTATATTATATCAAGCCGAAAGTTGGTAAAGCTAAAAATTGATTTTAGATTGGTAATATCGATAGTTACAGGGTGTATGGCTATAATGTTAGTTTGTTTTGGAATAAAGCATTTGATTTCAGATGATATTATTATAATTTTAACATCACTTATTGTGGCTGTGCCAACATATTTTTTGCTTCAGATTGTTTTCAAAAATGAAATTGTGATGGGATATTATATGGAGTTAAAGAAAAGGAGAAAACATGAATAAAAATGTGAAAAACAGAATAGAATGGGTTGATTGCGCAAAAGGGCTTGCAATAATCTTGGTCGTTTATGGACACGCATTGACATATTTTTCTCCTAATTTTGATAGCATTGTTCATGTAGTGTATTCGTTCCATATGCCGCTTTTTTTTGTTTTAACTGGATATGTATCAGCTTATAGCTATAATAGTGAGGATTTTTTTGCATTTTATAAAAAGAAAAATATCACGTTAATGAAACCATATTTTTTATATGCGGTATTATTGTTGGCTTTTAAAGGTCTTAAAAATTGTTTATCAGGGAATGTTTTAAGTGGCGAAAATATAAATTGCATTATAAATACAATATTAATAACTAGAAAATCATTCATTTCAGAGTTGTGGTTTTTGCCATGTTTATTAATTGCTCATTGTCTGATGTTTTTTATAGCTAAGAGAAAGACTATTTCGAGCTGGATGATTGTGATATTGTGTTTTGGAGTTGCTTTACTACTTAGAATGATGTTCAATATTGCACTACCATGTAACTTAGATAATGCGTTATTAGCACTTCCCTTTATATTTGGAGGGGTGCAGTGGCGAATTGTAGCAAAAGATAATAAAAATAATCTCAGCGTTATTGGAATTTTTATATTGGCGTTAATTGTTTTTACAGGTATTAACTTCGTAGAGATTTCTCATGAGTATTCTGTGGATTATTTTGCAGATATAATTATTGGAAATGTTCCGTTCTTCATTTTCACGGCTACGACAGGTACTGCGGTCATTATTCTATGTTCGCAATTTGTGACTGGATGTAAAAATAGATTTATTAAAAATAGTCTGATGAAGTGCGGCCGAAGTAGCCTTTCAATTTATGGACTACACTATGTAGTGTTGGCTATAGTTTATCAGATGCTAAAAATGTTTAGAAGTGAGGCAATGGGGGGGCAATTAATATTGATTATTATAGAAACGGGAATAGTTATTGCTCTAATTTTGCTATCAAAGGAACTATTGACGAGTTGTAATAAGTTGAGAGGAGAGAAAAAACAATGAAAACAACATTACTTATCATGGCAGCCGGTATCGG
>ERZ779820.2182-NODE-2182-length-11295-cov-4.800801_pt1 | contig 11295 bp, 9 predicted proteins | sample MGYA00511563_ERZ779820 | MGnify/ENA primary metagenome ERZ779820 (study PRJEB29588, sample SAMEA1964852) | human gut metagenome | biome: human gut; feature: human-associated habitat; material: faeces | place: Denmark | collected 2008/2010 ...
CTTTTTGGCGGTATCTGTGCAGCGCTTTTTGACAGGGTGCGTACAGGAAAAGGCGATTTTGTAGAAATTTCTCTTTTTGGCAATGCAGTATGGCTTTGCGGTACGATGTCTGCTTTTGAGCAGTATGGTTATCATTATCCTAAAAAGAGATCGGAAATGGGGGCTCTTTATACTTTTTATAAATGCAAGGACGGAGAATGGCTCCACCTGGCTGTTACCCAGCATGACCGCTACTGGAAACCGTTAGCAGAGGCGTTAAATGTGCCGGAGCTGGCAGAAGATGAGCGGTTTGCCAATGCTGCGCTGATCTCTAAAAACAGGGCCCAGCTGATCCCGCTTCTGGAGGAAGCCTTTAGTCATTTTAACTATAATGAGATTGCGGCAAGACTAAAAGAAAGGGATATCGTCTTTGACCGTATGCGCCATTACAGGGAGCTGGCAACAGATCCTCAGGCTGTGGCAAATGGCTTTGTAAAGGAGTATATCTATGAAAGCGGCCATCCATTTATGATGTCCATGCCGCCGGTTCACATGAGAAGTGTGGGAGAAACCGGCCCGGGACGGGGGCCAAAGCCAGGAGAACACACAGATGAGATCTTAAAACAGCTTGGCTGTTCAGAGGATGAGATCGTTCATTTAAAAGAAGCTGGAGCCGTAAAACAGCACTCTTAAAAGCTTTTGGTTAATATAACCATTACTTTTAAGAAAGCACTTATAAAAAAATTGTATGAACCGCTGTATCTTTACAGCGGTTCAAATGTTATTTTAATAACAAGCAATGCATTCATGCGGGGAAACCGTGTGTATTTTATAAAGTAAAGGAGAGGCAGATCAATGAAAACAAGAATGACAGAACTTTTAGGGATTAAATATCCGATCATGCAGGGGGGAATGCAGCATCTGGGAGTTCCTGAACTGGCAGCTGCCGTATCAGAAGCAGGCGGTCTTGGAACCATCAATGTAACTATTTATCCGGATCCGGAAGATTTAAGAAAGGCCATCAAAGAAGTAAAGGCAAAAACAGATAAACCATTTGCAGTAAATATTTCCCTGATCCCAAGTCTCCATCCGGGACAGGAGCTTTTTGACCAGGTTAAGGTGATCCTGGAAGAAGGAGTCACAGCAGTAGAAACAGCAGGCGCAAGCCCTCAGGAGCTGGCAGATGTATTAAATGCCCATAAGGATCAGGTAAAATGGATCCATAAAGCAGCTTGTGTAAAGCATGCAAAGAAAGCAGAGAGCATGGGTGCTGATCTTATTACCATGGCTGGCTTTGAGGTAGCAGGACATCCTCATACAGATGGTGTGGGAACTATGGTACTGGCAAACCGCACAGCAAGAGAAGTAAAGGTTCCTGTACTGGCAGCAGGCGGTATTGCAGATGGCAGAGGCTTACTGGCAGCATTAAGCCTTGGATGCGAAGGTGTTGTAATGGGAACACGTTTTGTAGCAAGTAAGGAATGCTGGATCTCTGAAAACCATAAAAACTGGATCGTAAATGCAAATGAGAACCAGACTGTTCTTTGCCAGAAATCTATTAAAAACATGGTCCGCGTTGCAAATAATGAAGCAGCAAGAAAGTGCCTGGAGTTAGAGGCAAAGGGAGCCACCTTACAGGAACTGATGCCTGTTATATCAGGAAAACTTGGCAAAGCCGCTTATGCAGACGGAAATGTAGATGGCGGTATGTTCGCTGTCGGACCGGCTGCTGGCCTGATCCATGAGGTAGAAAGCTGCAAGGAGATCATTGACTCCATTATGGCAGAGGCAGAGGAAGGTTTAAAACGTTTAAACAGCCTTGGTTTATAAGATAATAAGCCTGTTATGAAAATAACTGGAAAGTAATTTGGAAAGGAAGAAGATAAATATGGGAAAAGCACTGGAAGGAATCCGCGTTCTGGATTTTACAACAATGGCAGCAGGACCTACTGCAGCAGCAATGTTAGCTGATTACGGCGCAGAAGTTATTAAAATTGAACGTCCGGGAAGAGGAGAAGACGGCAGAAAGTTTCCGCCTATGGTAGACGGTGAAAGCCTTACATACTGCTGGTTCAACCGTGGAAAGAAATCACTGGCAGTGGATATGAAGGATCCGGAAGGACTGGAACTGGTAAAGAAACTGATCCCTACTGCACAGGTGATCTTAGAGAATTTCCGTCCCGGAACCATGAAGAAATTTGGTCTGGATTATGAAAGTGTATGCAAGGTCAAACCGGATATGGTATATGTTTCCCTTACCACTTATGGACAGACAGGACGACTTATTTCCAAGCCAGGATATGACATTATCGCGCAGGCAATGTCCGGTATCATGAGTGTTACAGGTGAAGCAGACGGAGCACCCCAGAAAAGCGGCATCCCGTTAGGAGATATGGTTGGTGCTTTAAATATGTTTGCAAGCACCATGACTGCTTTATATCACTGGAAAGATACAGGGGAAGGCCAGTATGTAGATGTATCCTTACTTCGTTCCCTGTTATATATGAACACACCTCTGATCCACTGTAATCTGGGCAAAGAGCGCATGAGTAAACGTCAGGGAAATCATCATCCTACTATGTGTCCATATGGAGTATTCCACTGCAAGGACGGTGATATCGTTATGGCAGCTTCCGGAAAGCGTATCTGGGACAGCTTATGTGACCTGATGGGAAGACCTGAGTGGAAGGAAGATCCTGAATATCAGGAGGTTGGTGACAGAGCACGTCATCAGAAGGTTCTGATCCCATTATTTAACGAATGGCTGACCAACAGTTTCTCCGGACAGGACGAGGCACTTGCAGCTTTAGATGCTGCCGGTATCCCATGCTGCAAGGTTCAGGATGAGTACCAGGCATGGTCAAACGAAGATTTCCGTGAAAATGGCTGGATTTCAGAAGCACCTACTATGCCGGATATGAAGATGAAGACCTTCTATACAAGAACCGGCAACTGCAGCATGTCAAAGACAGCGCCTGAGTTTAAGAGAGCGCCATTACTGGGCGAGCAGAATGTGGAGTTGTTCAAGGAATTAGGCTATAGCGAAGAAAAGATCAAAGAGCTGGAAGAGCGCTGGCCACACCAGAATTTATAGTTTTCAGAACAGTGAAAATATAGTTTTCACCGGAGATTAAAAGTAAGGAGATCAACCATATGCAGAATGGATTATTTAATGTAACAGAAGAGCAGCAGAGCCTGGTAGAGCTGATCCGTGACTTTATGACCAAAGAGATCAAGCCGCATGTGCTGGAATGGGAAAAAGAAGGCCATTATCCACAGGAGATCATAGAACAGGGTATTGAAATGGGACTGCACATGCTGCAGGTACCGGAAGAGTACGGCGGCATGGGACTGGACACCACAACTACAGCTATGATGATCGAGGAAGGCGCAAAAGTTGAAAGTACCTTTATGGGTATGTTCAATGTAACCAGCATGGGCGGAAAGATCGTTATGGCAGCAGGAAATGAAGAGCAGAAGCAGTATTATTCCGGCCTGCTCCAGAAGGGATATTTAAGCTCTTTCTGCCTGACAGAGCCTGATGCAGGTTCTGACAGTGCTGCTGTCCGTACCACGGCTGTCCGCAAAGGGGATAGTTACGTTATTAACGGAACAAAAATGTTCATTACCAATGCTTCTTTAGCAAGTGTATTCCTGGTAGTGGCAACCTTAGATCCTTCCAAAGGCTCTAAAGGACTGGCTACATTCATTGTAGAAAAAGACCGTCCAGGTGTTACCGTAGGAAAGAAGATTGAAAAGATCGGTATGCGTCTTTCCAATACAGCAGAGGTTATTTTTGATAACGTAGAGATCCCTGCATTTAACCTGATCGGAACAGAAGAAGGCGGCTTTGCCAACGCTATGAAGGTTCTTACCGCTTCCAGACCGATCATTGCGGCTTCCAGCCTTGGCGCATGCCAGTTAGCAAGAGACCTGGCAATCCAGTATTCCAAGGAAAGAATTGCTTTTGGAAAACCAATCTGCGCAAAACAGATGATCCAGGAAAAGATTGCCAACATGGAAATGCTGATCCAGGCCGGCCGCGGACTGGTATACAATGCTACCATGCTTCTTGACCAGGGCAAGCCATGCAACAAAGAGGCTTCTATTGCAAAATGCTTTGTAACGGAAGCATACGGCAAGATCACAGATGATGCTTTACAGATCTTTGGCGGATATGGTCTTTGCGATGAATATCTGATCTCCAAGTTATACCGTGATTCCCGTGTAAACCGTATTATTGAGGGAACCAACGAGATCCAGAGAGTGGTTATTGCCAAGTCTTTACTGCGTTAATAAAACCTGTTATTTGGTTAACAGGTTGGTTTGACCAGAAAATAACGAAAATCAAATTTCGATTTTTGTGCGTAGTGACATAGATGGTTTAATCTGAGTTTGTTATTATTATGTCATAGTCAGTTACATCATAATAAATCGTTTCAAGACCTGCTTTATGCGGAAGAACAGGGGGTGTGGTACCTGAAACGATAAATAAACGAGAGGGGTAATGATATGATTAGTTTACTGGGTATTGTGATCGGACTTGCGTTGTTCATCCTGTTGGCTTACATGGGTTACAACACGATCATCGTTGCCATTGCTTCGGCTATGGTAGTAGCAGTATTTGGAGGAATGAATCCATTCGTAGCATTAACTGAGGCATTTATGCCAAAGACAGTTGGATTCATGCAGGGATATTTCCTGATCTTCCTGTTCAGTGCATTATTTGCACGTTTCATGGGCGATTCCGGTGCAGCACCTTCTATTGCAGTTAAGGTTGCACGTATTGCAAAAAAAGCAAAAAATCCGGATATGCAGCGTTGGCTGGCAGTTATGGTACTTCCGCTGATCCAGCTGATCTTAACCTACGGCGGCGTTAACGTATTCGTAGTAGTATTCATCTTGGTAGCAATTGCCCGTTCACTGTTTAAGGATCTGAACATTCCCTGGTGGATGTACTCCTGCTCCTGTCTTGGTTCTTCCACAGTGACCATCGGTATGCTTCCTGGTTCCCCGCAGATTCAGAACATCATCCCAATGCAATATTTTGGAACAACTACCATGTCAGCACCTGTTCTTGGTATCTTAAGCTCCATTATTACATTTGCTATTGGTTCCCTGTATATCTGGTGGCAGTGCAAGCGTACTAACAAGAAGGGTGAAGGATTCTTCCCAACTGGCGAACTGATCGATAAAGAGCAGTTAGTAGAAGCAAGCGTTGAGAACGAAAAACCATTATGGCAGTGCTTACTTCCAATGATCGTTGTTATCGTTGTATTAAATGTATTAAAGCAGAGTGCAGTGATCGCTCTTTGCAGCGGCTGCGTAGTTGCATGGCTGTTATATGATCCACGCAAGCAGGATTTAAAGAAGATCTTCTCCGGCGCTATGCCACAGGCTATCATGCCTCTGATCACTGTTTGCTGTGCATCAGGCTTTGGTGGTGTTGTAGCAGCTGTTCCTGGATTCCAGACTATTGTTGGCAGCTTAAATAACTTTGGAACCAGCCCATTTATGATCGTATTAGTAGTTAATATTTGTTCCGGTATCTGCGGTTCTGCTTCTTCTGGTGAGAACATCGCCCTTCAGAACTTTGCTGACCGTTTTATCGCAACAGGAATTCCTGGACCTCAGTTACACCGACTGGTTGCAATGTCTTCCATTGGTCTGGATACACTGCCGCACAGCGCAGGTATCATCACTATGCTGTCTACAACCAAGCTGACCCACAGACAGGCTTACATAAACAACTTTATCCTGTCTCTGGTACTGCCGATCGTTATGGCATGCTTCGCAGCTGTTATGATCTCCGCAGGTTTCTATCTGTAAGCACAGGTTAAGGATACATAGAAACGTAAAATGAAATCCCCACAACATGCCGTACCTTCCGCATACGGCATGTATATAAAACTCCCGGAAAATGCTAGATAAAAGCGTTTTCCGGGAGTTTTTATGTTTCGCTAACTCAGGTTTTGCAAATAAAAAGGGACCTGCAAAGAACAGGTCCAGTGTGCTGGTGAAGGTCTCACCTGCGTCAGCAGGCAGATAAGTGTGCCAACGCAAAGACGTGAGTTTACGATACATTATTTCCCTTGGAATACAGGCTTTCTCTTCTCTAAAAATGCATTTACCGCTTCTGCATGGTCGGCAGAATGGGTCAGACGGTCTGCATAATCCGCTTCCAGATTCATGCATTGGTGAAGATCCGGGTACATGATGCGGTTGATGCCGCCTTTGATCTCAGCATAGGAAAGAGTAGGTCCGTTTGCCAGGGCAGTAATCTGTTTTTTTACATTTTCTTCCAGTTCTTCAGCTGGTACAGCACGGGTGATGATGCCCATATCAGCTGCTTCTTTTCCTGTAAAACGTCTGCCTGTCATAAAAAGATCGGCAGCTCTTGCAGGACCAACGCGGCGGGTAAGAAGAACGGAACTTCCCATATCCGGTGCCAGTCCAATAGAAGAAAAGGCAAAGGACATTTTTGTGTTTTCCTCTGCAATGGCAAAGTCACAGGCCATGGCAAGGCTCATTCCGCCGCCTGCGCAGGCACCTTCGATCCAGGCAACTACAGGCTTTTCAATCTGGCGGATGTAAAGGACTAGGTGGTTGAAATTAGCCATGTTGGTCTTAGTCTGGGTTGGAGCAGGGATACCGGCTGCATAACAGTCCACACGCTTCTTCATAGAAGTAATGTCACCGCCTGCACAGAACCTGCCGCCTTCGCCCCGGAGCACGATCACGCGGATCTGTGGGTCAAAGCGGAACTGCTCTAAAACTTCGGAAAGCTCCGCTGCCATAGGCTGGCTTAAGGCATTTAACTTTTTGGGGTCATTGAGGATGATATAACCTGCACCATTTTCGATGTAAGTTTTAACATACTGATACATAAAAATACCTCCTGTTATATTTTTCACCAGAGCAAACCAAATCAGTCCAGTGAGAAATCATTTCTGCTCTAAGTATAAGGCAAAAGCATGCAGATTGCACGGTACAAATTATGGATAATCCTACGAAAATAACAGGTGGTAAGGGGAATGTTCTTCGTGCATTCCTACATAGATTAAGAAGGTTTAATCTGTTAAAGTATTATCATACGGTCAGTGTATTTTTTGTATGCTGAAAATGAAAAGTATGGGTGAGAAACCCGGGAAAAGCAATAGATAACAGAACATGTATAACAGGAGGTTACGTTATGATCAAAACAAAATTCACAGAAATGTTTGGAATTGAGAAACCAATCGTCCAGGGCGGTATGCAGCATTTAGGAATTGCTGAATTTGCTTCTTTAGTCTGCAATGCAGGCGGTATGGGAACCATTAACATTACCTGTTATCCAGGTGTAGACGAATTCCACGAAGATGTGATCAAGATGAAGGAATTCACCAACAATAAGCCTTTCATCGTAAATATTTCCCTGGTTCCGGATCTGACAAAGGGCGAAGAGATCTTTAAGTATATTGATGTATGTGCAAAAGAAGGCGTTGCAGCTATTGAGTTTGCAGGTGCTTCCCCTGTGGAATTTATGCCAGCCTGCAAAGAAGCAGGTATTAAGATCATCCACAAGAGCCCAAATGCAAAGGTGGCAGCCAGCATGGCAAGAAAGGGCAGCAGGAACGAATAAAAGCAGATCTTGTTGTCTGCAAAAAAGCTGCGCACCCGCCCCGTGCAGGGGCGGGCAGAACGCGGTTTGCTCAAAAATTGTTTCATCGGATGGATACTCCTTTTCGGGGTCATTCAAAAAGCTGGTAATACTGGAAGGTTCTGTACTCGTTCAACAGACCGTCCTGCTCGTCGGCGGCAGAAAACGTGCCGTCGGATAAGGAAACGTGGTTGGCGGAGATGACGGGAACCTGTTTTTCAAGCTCAGTTAAGAAGCTGAAATAGCCGGGCTTTGGAAGCCCCGCAGCGTCCAGCGTTCTGGAAGCCAGATAGTTGGCGCTGATGTTTAAGCCGCTTTCCTCTTCAATATCATAGTTTGCCCAGATAAAGAACGGAACCTGATACCGGCCTGCTTCCTCTTCGGGAGAAAGGGCGGAGGAGGTCGTGCCGTTTAATTTCAGGATCGGATTGATCACGGAATCGGTAGGCTGGTGGTCGCCGAAAAAGACGATGACCGTATCCTCTTCTTCCTCTGAAAAATATTGAACCAGCTCTTCGATCGCCTGATCGGACAGCTTCATCAGGGACAGATAGGCGGACAGGACGTCGGAATCGATGCCGTCTGCCGTGATGTCGGGGGTAAAGTTGTCATAATCCGCCCAGTCGTTATAGGAGGAATGGTTCTGCATCGTGACGTTGAACAAAAACAGCGGCTCGCCGGGTTCTTTTTGCTCATAGATCCGGATGAGCTTTTCATAATCCGCCTCGTCGCTTACATATTTGCGGACGAGGGCGGAATCCTCATAAAATTCCTCGAAATACATCTCGTCAAAGCCCATCAGCGGATACACCTTGTTGCGGTCCCAGCCGGCGGCGCGGTAAGGGTGCATTGCGACGGTGCGGTATCCAAAATCAGACAGCCAGGACGCCATAGAAGGCGTTTCGTCCTTGATATACTGCTGATAGGGGATGCTGCCGTAGGGCAGGAACGCCATGGAGCTTCCGGTCAGATATTCAAATTCGGTGTTCGCCGTGTTGCCGCCCTTGACGGATACGTTCAAAAGCCCGGAAACGGTATCCTCAGCGCCGTCTAAAAGGCTGTGGACGAAAGGCATGTAATCCTCGTTTGTCGAAAACTGCCCCAGAACCGCGGGATCGGAAAACGCCTCGTTCATGATGACGATGATGTTTGGGGTACGCTCGGGTACATCTGCCGTTTCATAGGAAGCAAGCGCTTCTTTGGCGCTGTCCTCGCTGTAGCCGGCAGGCTTTTCCACGGACATATACTGAAGCTCCATCAAAAATGCGGTAACGGTCCCGTTTTTGAACTGGATCGTGGTCGGGGTAAACAGCTTGTCGTAAAGGCGCAGCTTTTTCTGGACGAAATCCTCGTTGTGGAGCATCTTCGTATAGCCAAAGCAGAGCAGCCCGGTCACGAGACAGAGCGCCGTGCGCGCAATCCAGACGCGGCGCTTTTTGCCGGAACGGGGAAAGCCTGCCCGCAGGAAAAATTCCATGACGAGCAAAACAAGCAGCCCGATCAGCGCGGTAAGCGCGTCTTTGTCCAGTTTGTATTCATAGTTGTCTGCGACGCTGGCAGCCGTGCCGATGGAAAGAATATCCCAGGGCTGGATGGGCGCGCCGCGAAATTCGAGTACGAAATAGTTTGCCAGGCCGTAAATGATGCAGAATACGGTCTGGATGCCGAGAGCCCGGCTGACCCGCCCGGTGAGGCCGAATAAAAAAAGCGCCGAAAACCAGAACAGCGCGACGTTCATCCACTGTACATAGGGCTTCATCGTTTCAAAGGGATTGTGGGTAAACCATTCCAGCAGCCAGAAATTGAGAACCGGAATGATAATAAGGAAGAGATAGGGCACGCATTTTTTTGCCCTGTCGGTCCATTTTTGCATAAAAAACCTTCTTTCTTTCGCATTTAAGGCAATTTTTAGCCGGATTGCGGCGGATAGCCTTGTTTCATAATAATAGTCATGAGTTTCAGGGATGTCAAGGGAGGATTCGGCATATATATGAAAAAAGGATCAGCCTTTCGTTTTTCTTAATAAAGTTTATATGGGAAAAGACGGAAGCCTATGATACAATAAAAAAACTGGAGGAGATGAGTACATGGAGGATAAAAAGAAAGATCTGATCCCGGTTGCGGCGATCGCCCTGTTTTTAGTCATTATCATCATTTTATGCGTGGTGCGCCTGCAGGAGAAGAAGGCGGACGTAAACGGCGGCGCAGAGGCGGTGCAGGGCATGGAGACTGTCACGGCAGTACAGGAAACTGCGTCAGAAAGCAAAGAGACGGAAGAAGGCTACAAGACAGAGGACGGGACGCAGGCAAAACCGGAGGAATCTGCCGAAGCAGCGCAGGACGCAGCAGAGACGGAGAGCGAAAGCATTGCAAACCAGCTTCCGTCGGGCAAGCCGAAGGAAAATAAGACCGCAGGCGCATCCATGCGCACGATCAGCGGCAACGACCCCTTTGCGGGAGCGGACAGCGCCAACAAGAGCAATGAGCAGATGCTTCTGGAAATGGCTGCCTACTGGGAGCAGGACAACATGGAGGCGGTGGAGGATCTGGCAATGCTGGCATGGTATATGAAGATGTCTGCAAGCATTGCCGATGAGGACACGTTCTATTATTATGGGGAGCGCAACGACGAGGGCCAGCCGCAGGGCAAGGGCATCGCCTGCTATGCGGACAACGCCTACTATTACGGCGAATGGGAAGGCGGCAGGCGCTCCGGCCAGGGGGAGTGGATTCATTATTATGTCTATTATGACGACGACACTGCTTCGGACAGGGCGTACCGGATGCATATGTACATGGGCGAATGGGCAAGCGACATGCCAAACGGCGAAGGGCAGGAGCACTATGAGCTGGACATGGCGCATGCGGCAAAGAAGGACCGCTACATCCAGAACGTGATCGGGACGTTTCAGGACGGCCGCTACAGCGGCGAGATGTATCTGACCACCTTAAACTGGGACGGTAATCAGGAGGAGTGGAACGGCGTGGCTGACAGCGGCGTATGGAGCCCTTACGGGGCGGGGACGAACGCGAAGGAGGTGCCGATCTGCCGCGATGTGGACGACGACAACAATTATTTGTGGATTTCCGTGCGCGACAACAAGGAGCAGGGCATCGGGGAGCTGATGCCCTGACAGCCTTCAGAAGTTTTCAGAAGTTCCCGGCTTTCAGAAGTTCCCGGTTGAACAGATCCGGCGGGTATGGTACAATGCAGAAAGATACCGACCGGCAAGGTCAATACATACGGGGATGAGAAGTACATGAATGACAAGTTTTTTGATTTGAAACAGGAAAAGCAGGACCGGATGATCAACGCAGCCCTCAAGATATTTTCCCGCAAAGGCTACAAGCACGCCAGCACGGACGATATTGTGAAGGAGGCGGGGATCAGTAAGGGGCTGCTTTTTCATTATTTCGGGAGCAAGATCGGGCTGTATAATTTCCTGTTTGATTACAGCGCCCGTTTTATGCTGCTGGAGCTGTCCCGGGAGGTAAGGCGCTCCGAGACGGATTATTTTGCGCTGGTCAAGCAGATGGAGCGGGCGAGGATGCAGGTAATGAAGCTGTATCCGTATATGCAGAAGTTTTTAAACGGGGCGATGCGCGAGGAATGTCTGGAGGCGGTGACGCAGATCGCGGACAAGCGCAACGATTACATGGAAAAAATGCGCGCCTAC
>ERZ779820.2194-NODE-2194-length-11241-cov-4.019399_pt1 | contig 11241 bp, 7 predicted proteins | sample MGYA00511563_ERZ779820 | MGnify/ENA primary metagenome ERZ779820 (study PRJEB29588, sample SAMEA1964852) | human gut metagenome | biome: human gut; feature: human-associated habitat; material: faeces | place: Denmark | collected 2008/2010 ...
GTTGGAGCCGCTGTAGTGAAAGCTGAGGACTGGGTAAGCACAGAGAATGGCTTTAAACTGCGCAAACCTGCAAAAAATCAGGATACAGCAAATACAGATGATCAGAAAGCAGCAACAGCAGCACTACCCGATGAGGAGATGCTGTCTGAGACTGACGGATTCTCAGGAGATCAGACAGAATCATCTGAAACAGCAGTGGCTGAAACAGATACAACAGCTGTGACAGCAGAGGTTACAGCAATGGAAACACCAGCAGCAACGGATACAGTGTCTGTAACAAATGAAGAATTTTATACAGTGGCAGACGGAATTGTAAAGATCAGCACAGAGTATAAAGGGGAAACCCATACAGGATATTATCTGTTTGATGAAGAGGGAATCCTTGTAACTGGACAGGCTGAGGTAAAAGAAAAATCTTCAGCTGATGAAGAACCGACATCAGATGCAGCTCAGTCAGCAGGAGAAGATGCCGCAGGGGAAGAAACAGAAGCCCAGGCAAATCAGTCTTATTTTACAACTGCAGATGAGGCTGTTGTTTATACCGGATGTGAAGGAGAAGCGATAACTCCATATACATCTACAGTAGGCCAGCAGGAGAAGAGTGTATGGAAATGGACAGGAACATATTTCCAGTACTACGATGAGAATGGTAATCTGGAGACAATTGCACAGCTTGAAGCGAAAGCAAAAGCAGCAGGTACATATACCGGATATTTCAAGATCAATGAGGATTATTACTGCCTTGATTCTGAAGGTAAGCCACAGACAGGAGAGATCACCCTCACAGTTAACGGCGAATCAAACCTGTATTATTTTGATCCTGCAAGCAGCGACATTCCCGGAAAAATGTTCCACAATGGATGGCTTCGTTCAGATACCACTAAGGGAGAGCGCTGGCTGTATTTTAAAAAGGGAAATGTTCCGGCAGACATCGGTAAATATTATAAGCGTGGCGTAGTTGCCACAGCTATCCCGGAGAAAGGAACCGGAGATTACTTGCTGGATGCCAATGGATATGTTCTGAAATCAGTGATGAAGAAGGCTCAGAATGGTGCATATTACTGTACCGACAGTAACGGCCAGATTTATAGAAATAAACTTGTAAAATACGGCAATTTCAGATATTATTTTGGCTCAAACGGAAAGCGGGCAACCTGGACAAAGAGATGGGCAAAAGCAGGCGATCATTACTATTACTTTGGAAGTACTCCGGGTCGTGTTGTTGAGAAACATGGCTGGCAGAAACTTGTCAGCACCAGTGGCAAATTCCTTGGCTGGCTGTATTTTGATTCCAAGGGAAATCATTATACGGATAAGTGGACTTCCGCAGGTTATTATTTTAAACCATCAGGAAAGCTTGCAAGCGGTTTGACAGAAATCGATGGAAAGAAATATATATTTGAATCATCTACATCCGCAGAACACAAAGGTAAAGTATATAAGAGCACAATGGTGCGCTATAAAAAGAAATGGTATATCGCATCTTCTAAGGGAAGCCTGTATAAGAGCGGATGGAGAAAATACAGCGGCAATTACTATTATCTTAAAGAATGTGTGGTTCAGACAAATCAGTTTATGAAAAAGAATGGAGTAAACGGTTATCTGGATGCAAACGGTAAATATACAAGAGGATGGGTAATTGTAAGTAATGCTAAAAACCTGGTGAGATATATCGATCCGTCAGGAAACGGATTTGCAAGAAATAAGAGTATGAGAGTTAATGGAATTCTGTATTACTTTGACAGTAACGGATACCGTATCACTGATCTGACAAACAGATACAGAGGACCGTATTCTGTTCAGGTGGACAGAGTAAACGGAGTTATGACTGTTTATGCTGATTCAGCCAGAACAATTCCTGTTAAGACGATCAGGGTATCTGTAGGTTTAGCAGGAACACCAACTCCGACCGGTAACTTTACACTGAGCAGAAGCCTGAGGTGGCAGCCTCTTATGGGACCATCCTGGGGACAGTATGGAACTCATGTAGACGGTGCCGGACAGGGAGGAATCTTTGTTCATTCTGTAGCCTGCGGCCAGGCAAACTCATATAATCTTCCGGCAGTAGAGTACAATAAGCTTGGATCTCCCGCATCACATGGATGTATCAGAACCTGTGTGGCAGATGCGAAGTGGGTTTATGAGAACTGTAATGGCGCACCGATCAGTATTATTGATGGTAAATATAAAGCAGATGATGCAATGAAAGGACCTCTTGGAAAGAAAGCACTGACTCCGTTAAGAGGAGCTGCTAATTTTGATCCTACAGATCCGGCTGTCTGATCCGGATATTTCTGCCAGGATAAATAAACATAATTGCTTATAGAAACGAAATATGCAAAACGGCTGCACAGAGCAAGAAATGTGCAGCCGTTTTTGGGTATATATCAGGGATTATCTTGCGAAAATGTAATATAGTGTGTATAATATGTTAATAGTATTGTAATAAAATGGACGTTTATTAGAAGACAGGAGTAGAAAGATGAAAAGAGATTTTTTAAAAATCAGAAAAAGGCTTATTGTTGGTTGTCTGGCAGCTGCGATAGCTGTAGCGCAGCCTGTAAGCTCTGTTTTTGCAAATCCGCATTATGACAGACGTGATACAGTGGCTGAGGAGGAATTTATTTATTCTGCAAGAACTTCCGGTACAGAGTCATCAAGAAAAAAAGTGAACTCCAAAGCATGGAAAAAGATCAACGGTGTCTGCTATAACGGAAGTGGTGAAATCATTCCGGGTGCGATAACCAGAGGCATGGATGTCTCTGAATGGCAGGGCAATATTGACTGGAAACAGGTAAAGAGGTCTGATATAGATTTTGCGTTTGTCCGGATCTCCTATGGCCTGACTCACGAAGATTATACCTATGATGAGAATATGACAAATGCAGAACTTGCCGGAGTACCCACAGGCACCTATGTGTACAGTACAGCCTTATCGACAACTACCGCATTAAAGGAAGCACAGCTTGCCATCAGCAAAATGCAGGGTTACAAGGTTTCCTATCCGGTCGTATATGATCTGGAGTATGCAAAAGCAAGTAAGCTTTCTGCAAAAACAGTCTCAGAGATGGCACTGACCTTCTGCAATGAAGTGCGCAGGGCCGGATATTATCCAATGGTTTACTGCAATACCAACTGGTATGATAATTACATAGACTGGTCCTTATTATCAGGAGTGGATGTATGGATCGCAAGATATGGGGACACGATTCAGGCACCTGATAAGGAACGGTACAATTATACAATATGGCAGTCCACAGACGGTAACCGGGAAAGCGGACTGAACAGTACCAGCGGACTGGTAGCAGGAATCCCTGCAGGCAATGATGTTGATATGGATTTTGGCTATGTGGACTATACAAAGAAAATTACGCCGAGATGGAAATCTCTGGATTCCTATGTTCCGGCAATGAAACCCGATACAGGCAGCAACGATGGAAGCCAGGAACAGACAGGACTTCATCAGGAAAATGGAAAATACTATTATGTCAATGAAAATGGCGAACGTGTGTCAGATCAGTGGGTAACTGTAAATGGAAAGACCTATTATATCAGTTCTGATGGTTATGCTCTGATGGGAATGAAGAAAGTAGACGGGAAATGTTACTGGTTCCATACAAAATCCGGATATATGTTTAAAAACCGCCGCGTGACCAGATCTACCGGCGATATCTACTATTTTGGAAGCGACGGTGTACGCTGCGAGAATGGAATGTACAAAATCAGGGAAAAAAGTGGGGAACACACCTATTATTTCCAGAAAAACGGAAAAGCGTATAAGGGATGGCTGACGCTGAATGGTAAAAAATACTATTTTTACAAAGGTAGTTCCGCACTTTCCGGTACGCGTGCCGAGAACATTACACTGACCAGTTCCAACAGGATTGTATCTGTGTTTGATGGAAATGGAGTGTGTACCAGACAATATAAAAAGCGGTAAAAAATATTGAAACATATAAAAAGATCCTGCAGCTGTGGCACTGATGGAAATTCTGCAACAGCTTCGGGATCTTTTTATGAAATTGCCGTAATTAAAGCGTATAGATCAGGATACCTGCAATGATGATCAGGTTTCCCATGATTTTTCCTTTCGTGATTTTTTCCTTCAGAATGAAATGAGAGAGAAGCAGGACAAACACATAGGCGGCAGTATCAATGACAGGACCATAGCGCATATCTACTTTTGTATAACACCATGTATTGAGGAGGAGGATCAGCATATATATAGTGTATGAGAGAATCACCCGGAAATTGAGATATTCCCTGATTCGGTTTTCGTATCTGATATTTGCGCTCTGTTTCAGAAGTATCTGTGAAACAGCGGAAAAAAATGTTCCGCTCAACATGATTAAAATAAATGTTCTATTCATATCTCTGCACCGTCCATACTCCAAATAAAACCACCAGAATACCTATGATATTCTGAATGGAAAGATTTTCATGAAAGATCAGCACTGCCCATATCTGCGACCACAGAAGATAAACACTTTTATTGGCATAGGCAGTAGACAAAGAGAATTTCTTGATGACCTGCTGCCAGGTGATGGCGTAGATTCCGCAGTTGGCTACCATCAGGAACAGGAACAGGTAAAGCAGAGGACTGCTGAGACCATGTTTATTATACTGAACAGATGCAGCTTTGGAAAAAACACTTGTCAGTGAAAACAGCAGGATATTCAGATGAAGTTGTATGTAGTCTTTGAGTTTTGACATAATACCTCCGGGCGATAATGGTATTTTACGGATTTCGTCCAATAGAGCGTGTCTGAAAAATTATTCCCACAAATTGTGACGCACATCTTGCAGAAAGCCTTTTTCAGACACGCTCTAGCGTTTGAGACAGATCTTTACATAGCCAGTATTTTCTCAAACAATTCTCTGGAAAGTTGTGAGTGCTGCTGTTCGTAATGAGCATCCAGTGAAGAAAAGGTAGCGTCTGTATCTGCACGTAACTGTGCCAGGCGAGAATCTTTTTCTTCTTCCAGTTGCTGACGGATCCGTCGAATCTGCTCTGCTGTCCGGGACTCCAGCTGCTCGTCATAATTTTTACATTTCTGTTCTGCCTCTTCAGAAAGCTGTTGCTTTTGCCGGTCGCAGTCTTCCATGATGCGTTGGGCTGTAAGCTCGATTTCAGATAATTTGTTAAGTATCTGCTCCATCTTCAACCTCCTTGGTTGTCAAAATTTTACAAAAAAACCAGATTTACTATGTGAAAAATAGTAATATCTGTTAGATATCATACACCCTTTTGTTAAAAAAAACCATCTAAATTTTTTCCAGAAATAAAAAAATTGTTATTTTTTAGACAAGTTAAAGAAATCTCCTGCGAATATCTGTCCGGGATGTAATTGACGTTAGGAGTATGGTATGGTAGTTTATTGGTGGCAGGAAATTGCACGCACATCTTGCGTAAAGCATTTTTCAAACACGCTCTGGAGATATAAGAAAAGGAACAGGAGATTTTTATGAGATTAAGAAATATTCCGGGAGCTCAGGATGCAATTCTGGAGAGCTCTTATGTGGTGCAGGAACCACAGACAAAGAAAGGACACTGGGGGGAGGTTTTTGTGAAAAAGCAGCCTCTTCATATTGAAGTAGGGATGGGAAAAGGAAGATTTCTTATGGATCTGGCCCGGCTGCATCCGGATATCAATTATATAGGAATCGAGATGTATGACAGCGTTCTTCTTCGCGCATTGCAGAAGAGAGAAGAACTGGAGGAGAATGGAGAGGTTTATTCTAATTTATTTTTTATGAGAGTGGATGCCAGACTTCTGCCGGAAATCTTTGAGAAAGGTGAAGTAGATAAGATTTATCTGAACTTTTCCGATCCATGGCCAAAAGCCCGCCATGCAAAACGTCGCCTGACATCCAGAGAATTTCTGGCACGTTACGACCAGATTCTGGTTCAGGATGGAAAAGTGGAATTTAAGACAGATAATAAGGAACTGTTTGAATTTTCCCTGGAAGAAGTGGAGGAAGCCGGATGGAATCTGGAAGCTTCTACCTTTGATCTGCATCATAATGAAGAGATGGTACAGGGAAATGTTATGACAGAATATGAAGAGAAATTTTCTTCTATGGGAAATCCAATCTGTAAGATGGTGATTTCCAGAGAGTATCACAGATAAAACAGCAGAGCAATTATCTGGTTTATAGCGATTCCATAGTGAAGTGGATTGCGATTATCCATTTGACTATCTGTTGTGGCTGGCAGTGCATATTATAGTATAAGAAAATTTCGGGGCACTTCGCGCCCCGAAGGAGTCAGCCAGTGAAACGAAAAAGTTTTTTCCATAATAAGATGCTACAATTCCGCTATGAACACAAAAACTTTGATAATACCTTCAGCCGCCTGCGGAAATCCGCAGAAGAGGTCAATAAAACACTTAACAAAATGTCCCAAAACGACGAAAAAAAGGAAAAATAAATGAAATAAAAAAAAATCTGATTTTTTTTGAAAAAACCTATTGACATTTAAACGACTATTATATATAATATCACTTGCGTTGAAGGTGATGCAAAACTTCAACACAGAGAAAAACAAAAGAATATGCGCTTTTAGCTCAGTTGGTAGAGCACCTGACTCTTAATCAGGGTGTCCAGGGTTCGAACCCCTGAAGGCGCACTAAGAACACTGTTTTTGCGGACAAAGCGATTGCCGCGGGGACGGTGTTTTTTATGTTTTACGGGAAAGTGAAAAATAAAGGTGTCTGGGAAATAGAGAGAAATGAAGTATTTACGCCCCTGCGGAGAAAGTTCCACAAGGGCGTAAAAGTATTTTATGCTGCTGATAGCACTTGAAGAACACAGGGTCAAGCTGGTAAATATCTTCATGCAGAAGGGAAGACTGCTGCGCAAGATGCAGATAAACTCTCTTTATAATCAGTCATCACACTTTATACAAACCATCCTGATAACATTGAAATCCCTTCCTGTTGGAAAGAGTTGATGATATTGAATTTTTATAAGTCGGAAACATATAAGACATTGCAAAAAAAAGAAAAGGGTTTGTGAAAAGATTTTAACGCTTTTCGTATCAAAAGATGCACTATAGCTTCTGATTATGTTATACTCTATACTCACTGTATTGTCGAAAGAAGAGGAATAAGTCAAATATCTGGGTTCCGGTCTGGTCAAAGGAGGTCGTGGTATCGAATGAAAAAAATACTAAAAAGAACAGGCAAAGTATTTTGCCTTTTCCTGCTGATCGTGGTGCTGGTAAATGTACTTTCACCTCTTTTTTGCAGGAAACCGGACGAAAAATATGTGGAAAGTCTGAGAGAAACAGAATTTACATCAGAGACAGAAGGAACGGAAAGGATTTGCTGCATTGACGACAATGAAGAGGCACTTTTGTGGAGGCTTCGTATGATTGGCACTGCGAAGGAGAGCATTGTACTGTCTACCTTTGACTTACGCGCGGATGATAATGGCACTAAAATTCTTGCCGCATTGAATTGCGCTGCGGCAAGAGGTGTGAAGATTCAGTTATTGATCGATGGAATTTATCAGCAACTGTTTCTGGCTGGAAGCAGCGATTTCCAGGCTCTGGCATCATATGAGAATGTGGAAGTGGGAGTTTACAATCCGGTGACACCGGTCAATCTGTTTAAGGTGAATTATCGCATGCATGATAAATATCTGATCGTGGATGAGAAAATGTATCTGCTGGGCGGACGCAACAGCAATGATATCTTTCTGGGGAATCAGACAAAAGGCATTAATGAAGACAGAGATATCCTGGTGTATGATACATCAGAAGGACAGGGAGAGTCTCTGAACCAGCTTGAGGATTATTTCCATAAAATATGGAAGGAAAGCTGTGTGAGCATTAAAAAAGGCAAACAATCTTCCAGATATACGGATGCATACCGGCACATGGAAGAAATTTACATATCTCTGCTGAAAAGGTACAATGATATAGAAACCTACAGTGCATGGGAAAAGGATACGATAGAAGCAAACAAGATCACTCTGATCAATAATGGAATTGAGGCGGGACGAAAAACACCGCAGGTTCTCCAGACAATTCAGTATCTTACTGAAAATGCAGATCATGTAATAATACAGACTCCTTATGTGATCTGTAATGGTTACATGTATGATGTATTGCAGGGGATTTCAGATCATGCAAAGCTTCAGATCGTGCTGAATGCAGTGGAAAAAGGCTCTAATCCATGGGGCTGTACAGATTATCTTAATCAGAAAAAGAAAATTCTGGAAACAGGGGCAGATGTGTATGAACTGATGAATGATTATCCGGTTCATACAAAAGCTGTGCTGATAAATGACCGTCTGTCAGTAGTAGGTTCCTATAATCTGGATATGCGAAGTACTTATCTGGATACGGAACTGATGCTGGTAATTGACAGCGAAAAACTGAGTCAGCAGATTCACGAAACAGAATCAGATTATATGGAAAAAAGCAAAGAGGTACTTGCAAACGGTCAGGAAACCGAAGGCGCAAAGTACCAGGGGAAAGTGTTGAATCGGAAAAAGAAGTTATACTACGGTGTGCTCAGGATTATCATTCGTCCTCTTCGGCAGCTGCTTTAGAGTGTGTTTGGAAAATCATTCCCAAAATCTCCTGCAAATTGTGACGCACATCTTGCGTAAAGCATTTTTCAGACACGTTCTAGAAAATAATATCACAAGTATATGTCATATAAATGTTCAGTAGCTGAAAAAAGGCGTTGTCAATCAGACTGCAGAAGATTAAAATAGACATAAAAGCAGCTGTTACAACTGTTGTTGATGTAAAGGAGGAAAAGCTTTTATGAACTTAAAGAAATTTGTGCTGGAAGGTAATCCTGTATGCAGAAAGGAAGCTGTGATCGTGGGCGATCATTTCAGGATTACAATGCTGACAACTGCCCTGATCCGTTTTGAGTACAGCGAAGACGGAGGATTTGAGGACAGAGCAACACAGATGGTATGCAATCGTGATTTCCCGGTGCCGGAATTCAGGGTGAGCGATGGCGGTGAGGAATTACATATTTACACCAAAGACCTGGAAATCCACTATGACAGGCAGAAATTTTCTCCAAGCGGTCTGATGATACGTGTAGCGGGTGGAAAAGCCAGCGAGCGCGTGTGGCATTATGGTGATGAACCAAAAGATCTGCTGGGAACAGCCAGAACCCTGGATGAAGCAGACGGTGAGATTCCGCTGAGTCATGGAATTATGTCCAGAAACGGTTTTTCAGTGCTGGATGATTCCCACACAATGGCTATGGGCGAAGATGGAATGGTAGAGCCACGTCAGGGAAACAGAGCAGACTTTTATTTCTTTGGATATGGTCACAGATATGTGGAATGTCTGCAGGATTTTTACAGATTATGTGGAAAAACACCTCTGCTTCCAAGATATACGTTCGGAAACTGGTGGAGCAGATATCACAAATACACAGAGACAGAGTACAAAGAACTGGTAGAGCGTTTTGAGAAAGAAGAAGTGCCGTTTTCTGTTGCAGTTGTAGATATGGACTGGCATCTGGTAGAGGATGTACCTCCTGTATATGGAAGCGGATGGACAGGATATACCTGGAATAAGAAGTTTTTCCCAAATCCGCCTGAATTTATGGACTGGCTGCACAAACATGGATATAAGATCACACTGAACGTACATCCGGCAGATGGAGTGCGTGCTTATGAAGAAGCCTATCCGAGAGTTGCAGAGAAGATGGGAATTGATCCTGCAAGTAAGGAACCGGTACTTTTTGATATGACAGATCCGAAATTCATTGAGACATATTTTGAGGAACTGCATCATCCGATGGAAGAAGAGGGAGTAGACTTCTGGTGGCTTGACTGGCAGCAGGGAACTGTAACCAAGGTTCCGGGACTGGATCCGCTCTGGATGCTGAACCACTATCACTATCTGGACAGCAAGTGGAAAGGAAAACGTGCGCTGACTTTCTCAAGATATGCAGGTCCAGGAAGCCACAGATACCCGGTTGGTTTTTCCGGTGATACGTTCATTACCTGGGAGAGTCTGAAATTCCAGCCATATTTCACAGCAAATGCCAGCAACATCGGTTTTGGATGGTGGAGTCATGATATCGGTGGACATATGTTTGGATACAGAGACGACGAGCTCACTGCAAGGTGGGTACAGCTTGGAGTCTTTTCACCAATGAATCGTCTGCACAGCACAGATAACCCGTTTAATGGAAAAGAACCGTGGAAATACAACCAGATTGTAGAAACAGTAATGAAGAATTTCCTGAAACTGCGTCATAAGCTAGTTCCGTATCTTTATACCATGAACCGTCGTGCAAGCAGAGCGGGACTGCCGCTGGTACAGCCGATGGATTATCTGGAGCCGGAGCGTGAGGAAACCTATGAAGTACCGAACAACTATTATTTCGGCACAGAGATGATGGTATCTCCAATCACAGATAAGCTGGATCCGGTAACAGGACTTGCAGGCGCAAAGACATGGATTCCGCAGGGAATCTGGTATGATTTCTTTAACGGAAGAGCATATAAGGGCGGCAGAAAAGTGGATCTCTGGAGAGATATTTATGAGATGCCGGTACTTGTGCGTGAAGGCAGCATCATTCCACTGAAGGACATGGAAGGATATGATAATTCCATTGAGAATCCTGAGAAACTGGAAGTACTTGTATATCCTGGAGAATCAGGAGAATTTGTACTTTGGGAAGACGGTGGGGACACACCGGAAGACCTGGATGAGAATTGGGTATCCACCAGAATGACGAAGACTGCAGATGAGAATGGAACAGTATTTATTGTAGAAGCTGCACAGGGAAATACAGCAGTGATCCCGCAGAAACGTTCCTGGAAGATCCGCTTCTGCAACATTCAGGACAAACCGCAGGAGGTTACTGTAAACGGACAGGTATATAAGGATGCAGAGTTCGCAGAGGATAAGAAGCTTCATGGAACAATAGTGATCCTCAAGGATGTGCCGGCAGATGCACAGGTGAAGGTTACTTTTGCGGCAGATGCAGCTGTTTATCAGAGAGATTATGCAGAAGAGGTCTATGAGATTCTGGAAAAAGCACAGATTACCTATGCACAGAAGACAGAGGTTTATAAAGTAGTGAAAGAGCTGGGCACAGAGGCAGTGCCAGTTCTGGTATCCATGAATTTGAATCCGTCATTGCTTGGGGTACTGATGGAGATTCTTACAATGGGAATTTAACCGAATCAAGTAAGTGTGCCAACAAGTTGATTTCTCGAACAATCTTGCGTCTAAATTTCTTATTTCCG
>ERZ779820.2208-NODE-2208-length-11185-cov-6.858850_pt1 | contig 11185 bp, 14 predicted proteins | sample MGYA00511563_ERZ779820 | MGnify/ENA primary metagenome ERZ779820 (study PRJEB29588, sample SAMEA1964852) | human gut metagenome | biome: human gut; feature: human-associated habitat; material: faeces | place: Denmark | collected 2008/2010 ...
CCAGTCGTAGTCAAAGATGTTCACACCGAACAATTTGCATTGACCGTCTGGGCCAAAGGTTTCATATTCCCATGCCATGTGATGCCTCACAATCCCGTGCGCTGCCAGCCGTTCAGCCGCTCCTGCACCGCATCAATCTTCCAGCCTTCGCCCACACGCTTCATAAGAAAGCGGCGGTCAAAGCCGGTGTTTTTCTCCCTGGTGTAGATGTAGAGCTTGTTTTTGGTGATCTGCTCCGCGTCAAGGAATTCTTCCCCGTTGTAGGTGCCCTGGGCGCTGTATGAGAGGCCCAGGGGCCGGAAGCCCAGACGGGGCTTTTCGCTCACATACTTCTCCCAGATCGCCAGCAGGCGGGGCACAGCCTCGGGATCTTCAAACCCAGCCTGCTCCATGTACTGCTCCCATTCTGTCATCTCGGCAAAGAAAGCGGACAGCACCCTGCGGCATTCTTCCGCCGCCTGCTCATCCAGCTGAATGGGCTTTTTGGCCTTTTCTCGCTGGAGCTGGGAGAAGTGCTCCATCTGCTCCTGGGTGAATTGCACATGGGCCACTGGCTCGATGCGGTTGTTGCCAGCGATGGCCAGCAGGCCCTCATAGGTAACGGCGGTATGGTCGATCCAGATATGGGATAGCTTGAGGATGGAAGCCGCCTGGAGCAGACCGGCATCATCCAGCCCAGTGTGGTCAAGGGCCAGCAGGTCCAGCTTACAGCTTTGCAGGGCGGACAAGCCGCTTCCGTCGATCCCGGCATTCCCGGTCAGCAGCAGATAGCGCAGCTTGGGCATAGCGGAAAAAACGGGGAAACAGGCGTCAGTGAGCGCACCGTTCTCCACGCCGAAGTTGGCCATACTTTTATGCCCGGCAAAGGGGGCAAGCAGTTCATCCGTCACCGGATAGCTTTTCACATGGAAGCCCACCAGGGTGTAACCGGCCAACCGCTCCATGATCTCTGCGGTCAGCTTCGGGACTTCAAATTGTTTCTCTCTATCTAAGGCCAGGACACCATTTTCCCAATCCGCTGTCCGCGCCCGTTTTGGCCATTCCATAGTTTTCCTCCTTACTCCTGTGCTCAATCTGCTAACATTTCATGGGGAAATCTCTTTTCAAATATCCCAGTCTATGAAATCTTCACGGTTCAATACAAAGTGCTGATACAGGCACTTCAAATTTTCCTGTTCATCCCGTGAGAGCTTCGCCCCGTTTTCATACTGTAAAGTGTCGGCATACAGGATAAAGCCATCCACTTTTCCTGATGAAGCCCGAAACTCACCGTTTCCAATAATAGCAACATCGCCACATACAAATGTAACCGAAGAAGAAGTGGTATGGATTTTCATAATTGCTTTGATCATGACTTCCTCCAAAAATCACATCATTGTGTACTTTGCTCATTTGGATTGTCTTTAGCGGGCTCCAATGCCGATGAATCGCACCTGCACAACGCAGCTTCGACCTTACAGATTGCGGATATATGCTTGATCTTCCAGAAACTTTTCCAACGAAATCTGCTGCTTTTCGTACATCAATCCCCAGCGGTCAAGAGAGTTTTCCAGCGGGGCGGTTCCGGTATCAAGACCGGAATAGATCAAGAGCGGCAGTTCTTTCAGCCTGTCTTTTGTCTGCTGAAAGCTGCTGTCGCCAAAATGCTGTTTTAGAAACACCAGAGCCTTTTTGGTGTCGGAAATCCCGGTTACAATCAGGCGGATGTAGTGATAGGGATATGCTGTTTCATATTCCTGCGTTTTGGGTACATCCAAAACGCTTTCGAGAAAATCTTCCAAACAATCAAAGGCAGGCTGAAAGTCCCAAGTTCCGGCGCCATGTTCTGCCCAGAACACGGCTGTATCGTTCCGTCGCAGGTCCAGGCAGTATGGATCACCAGCATCAGACGCAATCACCACAAGATGCTCGTCCCAATCTTTAATTACCTTTTGTTCCACAGGATTATAGGCGTATCCCTCCTGGCCCTTCACAAAGGTATCCAGTCCCCACAGTTCCAGGGCCTCATAGGTATCATTGCTCCACACGGTTCGCAGTCCACAGCAGCGCTCCAACAGCATCCAATAGTCTGCCGGAAGTTCCCAGCGTCTGCGGATCTGGCTCTTATACTGCTTGGACATGGCTTGCTCCATCGCAGGTATATCAATTTGTCTTAATAGCTCGTCCAATAATTGCTCCAATCGGCTTTTCATCAATATCACCTCTCATTTTCGGGTGATACTATTCTCCACCCGGATGTCTGCACCCGGATAACAGGACGGAAAAAGTCATAGTCATTGTGAATCTCATTATCTTCCCGAACCTCCGGTTTACAGTGAGGGGAACAGGGTAAATATCCAAGCAAAGGACCCATGCCTCCGCAGATATTGCAGCCTCCGTCGCCGCCGCAGGTGGTCAATGTTTTCCCGTCTACCAACTCCCGCATATAGGGGTCGTAGGCAATAGACAGGCCAAAGAAGTTAGCCTGCTCTATGTCGTATGACTTGCCCTGTTCTTCCTCTCTTTCAAAGTGGTGTGGTTTCATCTTGTAGTCCAGTCCATCCCCCCAGGGAAACAGGGTTCGGCATCCGCCGCCGCACAGGTAGGCCCACTCATCCGGCGTGGGAAGGCTGGCTGCCAGCTCCCACAACAGGGACCGCTGAAACTCTGGGTAGGTCATTGGATGGCACAGCCACGCTCGCCAGCTATCAGCATTGCGTTCAAAGCGGACCGTTTCGTGTATTTCAAAGCTCTGGCTGTCCTGACCCGCCCACCTCTGCAAGTTCTCCAGCCACTCAGGGTGGGTGGTGATGCGAGGGTCGTTCATGGGTACGCTTTCCCAGCCGATTTCCTCCAGTTTCCTGCCCACGAACATGGGGCCAATGGTCACCTGGCGTACTGGGGTCATGCCCTGCCGGAGAAATTCCTCCACAGTGCCCTCATATTCGATTTCCGCAAAAATATCCGCCAGTTCCTCTTGGTTGGCCTTGTCCATTCCTTGGATAAAGCCCTCCCAGCCAAGAATCACGGTATCGCCTGGGACAAAGACAAACTCCCGGCCACCTTTTTCAAACAGGCCGGTAGTGCAGCTCTGTCTCCAGCGGGAAAAGGCGTATAGTTCTTTGAATGTCAAATTATAACGAGTCGCCAGCGTCTGCATCAGCCAGAGCTTATCGGACAGTTTCAATGTATCAAATTGTGGTCGAAATAAATTCTCGTTCATATCAAGTCCTCTTTCAATTTGCTCCGGCAGACTGTGATTCCTTTTCCACAAGGCGAACCGCCTCCGTCAACAGCTTGGGAAGCTGATTCCTTTCCGCTGTTTCATACTGCTGGACTGGATGCGTCCAATCAAAATTTTGAATGATAGAAATGATATATCTGTCCTGATACCAGCCCATATCCAACAAAAATCCGTTTGGATATTCCACTTGCAGCATATCTTCTTTTTGTGTGTCATCCAAAAAGGTGACAGTTCCGGTGCCAAAATCCACCTTGCGCCACGCTTGAACCATCATTTATCCTCCTACAGCTTATCCCAATTTCCCTGCAAATCGCCCTGCATCAAGTGCTGGGCAATGGCTCGGTTCAGGGTCTTGTTGGGGTGATAGGCTGCCTGCTCTACATCGTGCAGGCACTCCTCCATCAGTGCCTCCGGAGAAATGCCTTCCCGTTTGCCATAAAGATGGCCGAAGGCATAGCACACTGATTTGAGAAAGCCAAAAATATAGTCGTGATTTCCGCGCATACCAGGCAGATCATTGAATGATCCCATACCACCGTATGCCCGAAGATGATGGGCAACCTCCCGCCGCTGGTTCCAGTCCTGAATGTCCCGCTCCAACCAGTCAATCCAGTTTTCAAATTCGGGGTGATCCGCCCATAAAATCAGGCGAAGGCAGGACAGAGCCTCGGTATAAATATCTGTCTGTTTCATCAGATTCCTCCCAACTATTTTCCGAAATGTTCCAGATACAATCCCCGAACAGAATACGGGCCTACAAGGGTCGTTTCCTTTTGGCCATCCCAAGAATACACATGAATTTCGCCTTCATCCCCAATGTACTGCTGCTCCTCAAAGGATGCAGGGAAGGGGAAACTTTCTACCACGCTCCAGTTGATCTTGGGCTTCAGCCCATCAAACTCCTCGCGCTTGAGCCTCTTGAAGTTGAACACCAATGCTGCCCCAATCCCATCGAACAGCAAGTTTGCGTATTCTCTGGGGGTAATATTCTCGCTCACATTGGCGGCGTTGATGTCCACATTCAGGACCTTGTCGCCGCAGTTTGTCCATATTTTATTGGGAGAGAACCAGGTAGTCCGCTCCTTGCCGCCTACAAAATCCTCACGGAAATAGCTTCTGTTTGCGCTGTCCATCTCGACACCTTCCCGAAGCGGCCCGTTGTACGGGGAAAGCGGATAATATCGGTGTTTTGCTGGGTCAAACTGATCAAACGAAATGTCCAACAGATACCCATGCTTCTCACTGCGCATAAGCTTGTGTGGCTTCACAATGTTTTCTTCGATGAAACTCCAAATGTACTCGTCCACATGAATAGATACACGAGGGCGACTGAATAATGTGATTTTGTAGTGGTCCTCTCTGTCCATTCTCTCCGTATTGAACCAAATACGATGAATTTTAACCATAGTTATCCTCTCGCATGATTTCTGCCAACGACACTTCTGTTTCCGCCTAAAAAAGCAGTTCACCGAAAAACAGTCTGAGAACCACGGCAGATAATGATTCAAGCTGTGGCTTGCTGAGAGGAGTGTAGTGAAGGTCGATTTCTCCATACAACTCCGTGTTGATGTGGTGTTCTTCCAGATACCGCAGAACTTTTCGGTTGTTCCGCACGATATTTAGACGAAACCCGGTATTATCAAGGGCATATTCAAAACAGTCCGGGTCAATCAACTGACCATTGGCTGGATCATTCATTTCCAAGCGGAGTGCTTCCGCGCCGGTCTTGCGGGAGAGTGTAAAGTAGCCATCCTCCAGTTCAAAGGACAGGCAGGACAGTCCTTCCTCATTGTCCAGCTCCCAAGTCATTCTTTTTGCAAATAATTCCATCATTTTACCTCAGACTGCGTTCCAGTCGCACAACATTTCATTCTGCGTGACCCGGCGCAGTTCGTCCCGTACCTCCATCAGCGCAAAGCCCAGCAGGTTTTGTCCCCGCCACTTCATGGGGGCCTGGGCTTCCGGGAAGCTGGCCGCGAGACGAATACCCCAGATGGCATCGTAGGGACTGGCCTCCACCAGCACACTATCTCCGGTGGAGAGAAGAAATTCGCGCAGGTCGCGGTTCTGGCTGAATTTGCACCAGTTGCCATTCAATACAATGGCGTATTTGAACTTATCCCATACCTTCTGCTCAAAACCCCGCACCTTGCGGCCCAGGGCCTTGATCTGTTTAGGGTCACTACACTTCAATATTTGCTCCTGGATTTCACTATCGCCAAAGAGCTCCGCCTTGGCCGCCATCATATACTGCTCCATACAAAGATAGGTATTGGCAATGGACCAGAAATCCTCCATCCACCACTGGCTGAGGCAGCTTTTTGTCAGCTGGCCGTCCTCGGAAGGCTGATGGCCCCAGAACAGGCACAGCTTCCGCTTCCGCCCGGCGGCAAACTCCTGCTGGAGCCACTGGCGAGTGTACTTGGGCTGGCCTTCCGGCTGCCATGCATCCACCAAGAAGTCACCATGCTCCAGTACCTCGCTGCTGTCCTCGTCATCCCACCAGCCCTTCCAGGTCACCGGCTCGGGAAAGAGGGTGCGGTATTCCGTCCGCTCCTCCGGGGAGAGGGTGTCCAGCCAATCGCCAAATCGGTATATGTAATCCTCCCCATAGCCCATGCGCCAGCCAATAGAGTATCGCTCGATCTCCCGGTGGGCCAGCCAAGGGGGAGGCATTATTTTCTTTTCCTGTAATGCCATATCATTTTCCCTCGTCTCACAGCAATTAAATTCTTCTTTTCCTACTTTTTTGAAAAGCATACTCAGCCCCCATAACTACTCCAAGGTCATTTCACAAAGAACCAGCTTGTCTTTCTCATCGCTGAGAAATGCCCGGTTTCCCCATACATCCAGCACATGGAAGGAAGCGTATCCACGGGGCATGGCAAGGTCGATCAGCACCAAATCTGAAAGGCGCAGCACCTTTTGTTTACCCTTCCAGTCATCATTCTTAAAAATGGGAGACAGGATCAGGCAAGTCCTGTCACCGGAGAATTTTCCGCGCATCCCGTGTTTTCCGGGCAGTCGGCTTAAATTATCTTTGCCCCACAGTTTCTTTTTGAATAGTCCGTTTTCCTCCAGTTCCAGATACCAATAGTAGCCCATGAGAGAAAGACCTGCCGGATTGATGGTGCTGCTTTCCAAAAAGGCATAAAACTGTCCATTCTGTTCCAGTATAGAGCCAATCATAGGATAGTTGTAGTGAAAGTCTGCCTGGGCAAAATTTCCGCCAGCACGCTCTACTGCCGCCAAATGGGTCTGTCGGGTTCCTGCTTTGCTGTATACACAAGAGCCGCTTTCTGCCCAGTGTGCAGTCATGGTTTCAAGGTCTACCGTCAGGCTGGTAAAACTGTTGGTCGCATCAGCGGAGTTGTCCACTCGGCACACAATAGGGAAAACACCCTGGCTTCCGGTGACTGCCACCGGCTTGGGAATACCCTGGGCGCACCAGTTATCCATGGGGATCGGAGTCCACTCTCCATCCATCTGCGGCATCCACCAAAGGGATTTACTGGCCGGGCAAACCAACAGTATTCCTCTGTCGCATGAGAGCAAGACAGGATCTTCCCAAACATCTTGCTGCTCTTTCGGCTCCGGGCTGGGAATCCACCTGGAAACTTCGCCTTTGACCCACAAAACGCCGCTGCACTTTTGCGCGAGATGATAGGTCCAAAACACAATTTCATCCTCGCTGCGGGCTACCATACCTTTGCATCCAGTCGGGCTGTATTTGAAGGAAGTTCCCGTCAGTTCAAATTCCTCGAACTCCCAGTTCTTTATCACGTTTAGTTTCGCTTTCATGCTTTCACCTCACAGCAAGTCTACCTTGATACTGCACCGTTCCAGAACCGGCAGCACCTGTTCCGGCTTGGAGGACATGAGGGTAATATGTTTGAGATTGGGAAACTGGCGCAGTTCCGCCTCAGTAATGGTATTAAGATCAAAGGCTCCATCCTCGCCATCCCAGAACGGACAGAGCTGGGTATAAATCTCGCTGCCGCCATCCATCTCAATTTCTGTGACCTCCGGGGCCAGCCGCTCCGGGACAGGGTATTTCTCCAGCCACTTCCGAATCTCTGGGATGGGTTCATACCCTTCCGTGTCAATGTCGATCTTGCGTCGGCTATACTCTCTGGCAAACTCATGTGCATCCAGTTTGGGAGCCAGTAAGCCTTTCTCGTACATCAGGACTTCCATAACCGCCAGCTTGAAGTTGAAGCTGGTAAAGGTGAGCACTGGTTCAGTCGGCTTGGATAATTTGTATTTCTGCGCTTTCGCCGCCTTATTCTCTGGCTCTTTCCAGCTGATCTGCACCATGGCGGAGAGGGCCTCCAGCTTTGCTTTCTGCGCTGACTGCTCCTCTGAAACAGGACCCGGCAAGCGGGTATAAACGGTAAAGCCGCCTAATTTGAGGGTATGGGCAAATCCGGCGAAATCCTTCCAGATGGCCTCTCGGTAGTCCTTGGACCCGATCCAAACCGTTCCGTCAAATGTCTGCCGAACCGCATACTCTCCCTGTGCCGCTACCCGGACACCAAGGGTTTTGATGGTCTGCTCATCTTCATCTAACCAGCCCTGGAGTCCAAGCTCGTCCCACAAAGCAAGTGCCTGGGTATAGGGACTCTCTCGGCCAGTCATGGGGCTTTTCCGTGTTCCATTTTGCAGGACAATGCGGGCGGACCCCAGCTTTTCCGCAAGCTGCGAAAGGGTAAACGGCGGTGCAAACACCGACCCCAGGATGGTCAGGCTGTCTTTTTTGATAATAATTTTTCGCTCCATGGCCTTGGACGGTAGAAAGAAGGGCAGATTCGGGTATACTTCTTTGTACTCCCGCCATTCCAGCTTTTTGGGCTTGTTTGCCGTCCGAAGGAAGCCCCAGAAGTCGATGGGATAACGGAACACCGGCCCAACCCTGTCCCGCCGGGTAACGATGACCACCGTGCCATCGGTGAGTATTCCAATGTGCTGCATTTTCTCCCCGCCGAACATTCCCGGACGGATACGCAGCACTTCACGGGTGTTCATATTGATGAGCTGGGCAAAGTCATCGGAGAGGATTTCGCCGTTTCCCTGCACCAGCAGCCAGTCCCCGGTAAACCAGCGAAGTTTCAGCTCCTCACCCATTCCAGGCAGGGGGGCAATTCGGCACCGCCCGGTGTCCATGTCCAGTTCCAGAAGACATTCTTCCACCCGTCCTTTTCCGCTGACGGCGTGGATCATGGTAATGCGGCCTGTGCCGGGAACGGGAACGGCCTCGGAGAGATGGTCGTATCCGTCCAGAGAGAAGGTGTGTTTTGTTACCTTGCCGTTTTCCCAGCAGTAAATCTGCCCCTTGTACCACTCGTTGGAAAAGTAGACCCGGCCCAGCCCGTCTGTCACGATGCCACAATGGTATTTGGTGCTCCATCCATCTTCCGGCAGAGTCCAGTTTTTCACATCCTGGCAGGTGCCCCGGTCTGTCAGTTCAATCCGTGTAGCGTTGGCGGGATCACCCACCCAGAGGGAATGGTCAGCCCAGCACAGGGTTTGGGGTGGACCGTCATATCCAATGGGGGATGGTTCGGCCCAGTTGAGGGTGGCTGGATTCTTGCTCAGTAATGCCCGGCCAATCGTCCCGCTGCCAGCGGCCCTCGATGCAGCATATAGTTCATGTTCCGGGGAATAGGTAAGGCATCCAAGGTGCGGCAAGCTGTGGGAGCGGATTACTTGCGGCGGACGGTGGCGCAAATCGGCCACACAGCCGTTTTTCCATTCTTCTGCATCCTGGTTTTTCCATTCGCCCGCTGCAAAATCACCCGCCAGGGAGTTGAAGAAATAATCGTACTCATCCTGAAGTATGTATTCCTCGCAGGGCATCAGCTTCCCAGGGTCCTGCTCCTTGGCATGGTCGCCCCATTTTCGCCCTTGCTGTTTCATCAGGTGGCAATATTGCCCCTGCTTTTTGCAGTAGCGTTCCCATTCGCTGCGTTCTTCCTCTGGGATCAAGGCAAACAGATACTCGTCCTCATTGTCCAGGTTATACAACGCCCAGCCGAAGGCAGAAAGTTCTTGTCCTAATGCTGCCACCCCTTTTTCATGGGATAGCTTCATATACTGAACGCCAACGGCATCAAAGCGTTCATCTAGCAGCGCCGGAACCTGTGCGCCCCATTTTTCTCGCAGTTCCGCCAGAGTGTCCTGTACGGCTCCGTCAAATTTCAAAATGTCCAGCGCATCATCTATGATTTGTTTGAACTCTGCCATAGGTAGTTTCTCCTTTTCCCATTTCCTACATCATAGCAACAGCCATGTGGTCAAAGCACTGATTTCCTCCCGTAGCAGCGGGGACTTGCCAGCGGCGGCAAAGGCTTTTTGGATACTGCCATAGCGCCGCCCGGAGCAGTCTACCAGCTGGAGCGCGGCTGCCTCCAGACCGGGAATTGCCAGCACAGCATCTGCCAGCGCCTGGGCGGAGAGTTTATCCCCGATCAGAGAGGCGGCAAAGTAGCGCAAATGGCTGTGAGAGAGGGCGGACAAATCGCTGAGTTTATGCAGCTCATAGAGTTTCAGGGCATAAAGGGAAGGAAGCCCATCCAGAGCCGGTAGTTCCTGCACAGCTGGGAGTGACTGGAGATAGAGTTTCTGAAGCCGGGTCGCTGGAGTCAGGAAAGCGGCAAGATCTTCCGTTTTCCGCATTTCCTCCAAATGGAGATAGGTAATGCTGGTGAGAATTGGGGTGATGTCGCCATTCTTTTCCCCACGCAGGTGGAGAACACGCAGGCCGGGGAGAGAAACATTGTCCCAGGAAACAGGGGCCGACAGCCATAGGGACAGTGTATGAAGCTGCTTTAGCCCGGAGAGAACTTCTACACCCTCACACTTTTCCATTAGGGTTAGTTCCTCCAGATTGGGATAATCTCGCAGGAAGGACAGATTCACCTTCCGCTCTCCCGTCACAGATAGGCACCGTACCGCATCCGGCTTTCGCCCATTCAGATCAATCTTTTCTCCGCCGCGCCAGAAAACTGCGGTGCAATATGCCTGTTCCATTTTGCTTCTCTCCTTATTCTGCTACCAAAACAGTCCTGTTGTACTCATGCCAGTTCCGCATCCAGAATCTGCAACTGTTTTCCTTTATCATTCACATAGTAAAGTGCAATGTAGTCAATGCCGTCCCGTTTGACCTGCTCCCAGGGCATCCGCTCACCGTTAACCAGTTCCACGGTATCAGCCTCGTCTACCTCGAAGCTCTCTTTTTCATCCTCATAGTCGATATTGTAGCCCAGTTCCAGCGCCAACTCGGAGGCAGGGATCTCATGCTCCGCTTTTGAAAGATACTCCCGCCAGTTTTGAAGCACAGAACAAATAAAATCCAGGTTTGCCGACCGGAATTCAGATGTGTTCAAAATAATGGAAAACAGGATCTCTGTGTCTGCGATTCTTCCAGTCCAGCAGTGGATGGTCCCCGGTCCTTTCTGAAAGGTCAGTGCTCCCAATCCCAAATCGGAATGTTCAAAAAATTCTTCCATATCATTCTTCCCCCAATCCCCAGGTTACAGCGACAGCCATGTGGTCAAAGCACTGATTTCCTCCCGTAGCAGCGGGGAGTCGCCCACCCAATCCAGAGAGAGGATCACCGCCCAAGACTCTTTGCTCACCGTGTCCGGAGGCGCAATGTAGGCCACCTGACAGGCGGTGTAGCGTTTCAGGTATTGGTTGTAAACGGTATAGACCTCTCCGGCATTGGCTTTCATGGATTTACACCCCTTTCATCATTCTTTCTCTAAATAAAATCCCCACACGCAGTTGGAGAACTCTCCAGCGGCAAAGCGATGGATCTGCCCGTCAATCTCTACCTGCCAGACCTCAAAGGTATGTTCCTGGTGATAGACAGGGTCCTGGACTTTTACCCGCTTGCCAGTGGTTTTCCAGTCGTAGTCAAAGATGTTCACACCGAACAATTTGCATTGACCGTCTGGGCCA
>ERZ779820.2222-NODE-2222-length-11137-cov-5.579949_pt1 | contig 11137 bp, 5 predicted proteins | sample MGYA00511563_ERZ779820 | MGnify/ENA primary metagenome ERZ779820 (study PRJEB29588, sample SAMEA1964852) | human gut metagenome | biome: human gut; feature: human-associated habitat; material: faeces | place: Denmark | collected 2008/2010 ...
TATAATCATAAGCAAAAGGACGCATGAAAAAACTCTCGTTTTTTCACACGCCCTTAATAAATCACATTATCCTATTAACATCTCCTGTTCAATTTCCATTTCACTTTCCAGGATACATTGCTTCAACGCTTCCAATTTACCGGCATTTAATACCTCTAACTTTTTCTGCTTTCCGCTGCTTAGCTTAATTCCTTTTCCATTTTCCAGCGCTGCCTTATAAGAGGGCTCGTCCATCTTCCATGGAATCAGATTTGGGAAAATATTATTCTCATTGTATAAAAAGATCTGTATTCCACCGTAATCCATATCTCCCCAGTGATAACACTGGATTTCTTCCGGTGCTGTCTTCATTAACATTTGCAAAAAGCGGACTTCTTTTGGCGAAAAGTAGCCATGACAAAAGAGATACAAAACTTTTGGATCATACTCCATACTTTCATAATTCGCTTTATTCTCAATCACAATGATTTTTTCAACACCTTTCTGTAAAGTTGGAATGGCATGCTCTAATGTCTGTGCATTAAGTACTGTTCCATAATGATTCGAAGAAGTATCAATTTTCTCCTCACTCGCTGTGCCATTTCGATCTGTCAGGCAATACTCCACGGCACCTTTCCATTCTAATGTCTGAGAATAACTCAATATTCCATGTGTTGCCAGTATCTCATCATCTGACATGCCTTCGTCATATTGCGGAGAGTACTTCAAAGCTTCAATAACTGCACCTTGATAAATGCGTTCAAAAACTTTAGATGGTGTGATATCATTTTTCTTTTCAAATACTTTAGAGCTGAACACACGCTTCCATTCCGGTTCTTTCAGATCAGCTAAAGCTTTCAGGCATTTAAGAAATTCTTCATCCTCCGCTTTGGATAACTCTTTCGTATTTCCTTTATTCAGCTGTTCTAACACATGATCACAATAAGCGCTTAGACAGCTTTCGGATACATCCACCTGCAATTTGCATATTCTTGAAAGTGCCTGTAACTGGCGTTCTCTTGGATCCATGATTCCGATCAGCTCACATAATCTTGGAACCACTTCTACCCGATAATCAATCCTCGTAATATCTGTATTCATTTCTCTCCAGTCAAAATACAGATACTCTTCTCCACCCAATGCTGGGATCCGTTCCAGAACTTTTGCTTGTCTGACCAGTTTCTCTCTGCCACCTACTGTTTTTAAAAGGTCTCCATCCACCTTTGGGTGCTTCATTCCCGAGAGATTTCCTATGCGATAGTCCTTTGTATTCGTCTTATCAATCAGCCATTTTGCCAACGGCAGATTCTCTTCATTCCATACTCTTTCCTTATTCATTTCCCTCAACCATATCAAGGTAATCACCTTTATCAATGTGCATCATAGACACCTGATTCTGATGTCTTCGGAATCCGTAGACGCAGTCCACATTTCGAATCAACGACTGCAGACGTTCATCCGGTACACATACGATCAGCTGAAGCTCCAGCTCTCTCGCATAATGAAGACACACTTCGCTTCGCTCCTTATCCATCTTGGAAAATGCTTCATCAAGAAGCACCAGACGGATCTTAGAATCACGGTTTGTCTGCTGCATATAGAGCATCGCAAAACCTGCAAGCAGTGCGACATATTTCGGGTTCTGTCCCTCTCCTCCGGAGTCACGGCCTGCCATATCATCGACTGCATTTTTGCGGATATTTCCATTCTCATCTTCCACCTTTTCATACATACTGAAAGTCAGATAATTACGGTAATCTACATACTGCTCCATCTGCTGACGATACTGGCTTAAGGATCTTGCATCTTCCTCTTTTGGAGGCATGAACTTCTCAGTCAGACGCTTGATATCTTCTTCATACTTCTGATAGAACTCATCCTCACCAAGACTTAACTGACCTTCAAATCCGTAGTCATCGAACACTTTGCTGTCTAGTTCAGGTGCTGTAAGCATCTCATAGAACTGTCCATTTTCATTCTGAGCCGGTATGATATCAATCTGGTAGATACTATCTGAGAACTTGATCTTCGCAAGCAGACGGTTGATCTCTTTTTTATGTCTGTAAGCTGCCTTGATTTCACCATGAATGGAAGCAATCACATTTTCACGCAATGTATAGTAAACCAGATTATACTGCTTATCGAATTCTTCCTTGTACTTCGGTTCGAAATCTTTCCTGCACTGATTCAGCACTTTGTCATACACATTATTTTCATGTTCTATTCCTGTAAAACCATAGGCCGGATAAGCATTATTGAACTTATTTCTACTTCTTTGCAGTTCTTCTTTCTCCGTCTCTTCCAACGTTTCCAAAGCATCCTTTTCTTTTGTCTTGTCTCTCTTATAAGCTGCTTCGCTCTGTACTTTTAACGCATCTGTTACTTCATTCTGAAGCTGTTCGTTGACAACAAATCCCTCTGTCAGGAAGTTTATCTTTTCTGAAAATGATTTGATATTACTCTCGATTTGTCCCTGTGTCTTCGCATACTGTACTACTTCACTTTGAATGCTATCAAGAATCTCCGCATTTTTCTTAAGCAACTCCAGTAATTCCTGCTTTTTCTTCTTCAGTTCGACTGTCCGGTCGCCTCGTTTCAATTCTTCTACTTCCAGACGCAATTTTTCCTGTTTCTCGTAATAATCCTGAAGCTGTTCCGCTGCTTTTGAAAGATGTAAGATCTGTTCTGTGCTCTGATTCAGACACTCGAATTTCTGTGCTGCACGCAGTGCCATCTCAACGCGGCAGTCCTCTTCCACTTCCTGTTTCAGCTTCGCTGCTTCTTCTTCCAACTCAAGAAGTTTCGCTTTTGACACTTTCGTTCCGATACAAGCATATTTCTCATAATCATTCTTTCTTAAATGTCTGAAAATGTAATTGCTGTAGGAATAACAGTCCTTTGTGACACCATCTCTCGTCTCATGAAGTTCTTCCACCGTCTCACATTTCTTAATGCGGCCTAAGTATCGCTTCAGACAAGTATCTATATAAGCTTCCTCTGCGCGCACACACTCGTACAGTGTATTCTCATCTACCTTCGGCTTGTCTCTCACGATTGCCGCAGTATCCATGAGTTCGACATCCTCGATCCCCTTCATCTGCTTCATTTTGCGAAATGCTTTCGCAGCATCTAACGTATATTCAGGTGCTGTCACCAGACTGTGTTTCACACGTCCCATACGTCCTTCGATTGCATTTTTCCACTCTTCATCCGTAATATCAAACAAGTCCGCAAAGATATTTACATGGATCGTTCTTCCATACTGAGTACTAAGTATATTCTGCAATTCCTGTCTTGCACGCTTCAATTCCGCACGATATGGTTTTCTGTCATTTTTGAGGTCTTCTACCATCTCCCGCTTCTCTTGAAGTTCTTTCTGATTCTCACGAATTCTTTCGCGAACATCGCCTAATTCTGTATTAATATTGTCAAGCGCATCACTTAAATATTGCTTTAGCTTTTCAATCGAATCTTCACTCACAACACCATCTCGGATATCATCAATTCTATGCAGCGCCTGATTGCTCACATAAGCACTGACTTCATCGTCTTCCTCCCAGGCTGAAAGACCTTTTACGATATCTCTCCATTGTTCTGAATTCGTTGCCAGGAGCTGGATCGTATTTTCAATCTCCTTTAGCTCCTTCTCTTTCTGTCCATAATCGCTGGCTTTGAGTTCTGCCTCGACTTCTACCTGTTCTTTCGTATAAGCATCTTTCTCTGCCAAATAAGATTTTCTCTTTTCTTCTTTTTCCTCAATCTTCTTGAGAATATCCTGCAGATCATCCTCTTTCGATTGCAAATGTGCCTTACAATTTTCTATTTCAATATATTTTAAGATCTGTTCCACATAGATCTTATCAGCTCTTGCTTTCTGCAAGGCTAGATTATGCTGACTGATCTCGTCAAGCATTTTAATTCTCTGTTCCAGATCTTCTACGCGTTCCTTGATCTCACGGTAAGCGCCAAGCTGATCACTGATTGTTGCAACTGTGTCTTCCTTGCTCTTTGGGAACATATAATCTTTGATAAACTGTCCCGTTCCGTTCGTCATACGAAGTGCAATCGCGCTTTTCTCCATTGTCATCATACGGCCCGGCTCTACATAACCAAAGATTGCATCATAAACCGTTTTCAAATACGCTTCTTTCGATGGATATACACGGTTCACATCTCCGCGACCTCTGTTATCAGCCGATTCTATCCTTGCTTCTACCAATTTTTTAAGTTTCGCGATTGTATACGGGACACCTTCTTCTGTCAAATATTCATCCTCCGGAATCTTTCCGGAATGACTGAAGAAACAATATTTCCTGATGTCTGTATCTGCCTTTCCAACCTCAAATGAAACACCAATACAAGTATGTGTATTCTTTCCTGTATCCTTAATCTCCAAGACGATCTGGGAACAGAAGTCCTGGTCTTCTCGGTTAAAGGAACCGTCTTTCTGCGCTCCTCTAAGATAACTTAGGACACTACGCCTGTTCTTCGCGTCATCTGCCGCTTTATTCAAGAATGTGGAAGATATACTTCCATATAAAACAACCTGGATCGCATCCATAACAGTAGACTTACCAGATCCACTTTTCCCACTGAAAAGATTCACATACTCATGGAACTCCATCACTTTGTGACTGATACCGCCCCAGTTATTCATTAACATTCTAGTAAATATTTTCTTCGACTGCTTCTCTTTCATCTTCCACACCTCCCTCTGCTTCTTCCTGGATTTCCTGTTCAGAAACTTCTTCTGTAATCTCTTCCTCTGCGTACTGATCTTCCTGATATTCTTTGATCAACGCAGTAATATCCATACTTCCACAATATAGATTGATCGTGCTGTAGATATAAATCGGAGTCTCATCCTCAACATTCTGGATTGCTCCTGGCACTTCAATGATCTGATGCTTACTCATCACATATAAAGCTTCTTTCCACTCACCCATCGTAAGCTTATAATTAATCAGATTCGTATTCTTTCCATATTCACGAATCTCCGCCAGATTCGTCACTGTAGCTTTCAAACCTTCTCCTAAAATCTTATCTCTGTAAATTAATTTAACAAGTAAGATTACTTTTGTAACGGTGGCATTTATCTTTTCTATCGCGATTCCATCTCCATGTAAACGGTAAATGTGTTCCTGTGGGTCATGCACTAATTCACAGTTTAAAACAGACAGATAGTCTTCAATAAACTTTCTGTGTCTTGTACAGATCTCATAATGCAGATTGTCTCTTGGGACAAGTGTTACAGGATCATACTTCATCTGTAAAATACATGTCTGTCTGAATAATGCAGCAATTGTTTTCTTCAGGTTATCAGCTTCTGTCACTGACAATTCTTCCATATAATTAACCATCTGATTCTACTCCCTCTATCGTAAGTTTTGAAAATCGGAAACCAGCCTCATTCTCCATCTCCTGCGCCACTTCAATCTGTGCCTTACTGTCCGCAGATTCTGTTGCATGCTGCCATACCATAAATAACTTCTCCAAATCTTCTATTGATTTTACAGTATCTTTTGTCACTGTGAATTTTCCATTCTGTTCATTTTTCTTTCGGAAATCTCTGATTTCTTTCTGCGTATACAGTGGTTCCAGGACAAATTCTGTCATATTCTCTTCCTGTGATTTCTCAGGTGTTACCGCCTGTGGAGTGAACTTTTCCTTCTGATTTTCACGTCTTTGATACAGACTCTTCTCTGTCATAATCTTATATGGCTCCGAAAACCTAAGTTTTGAAGACAACTTATCCAGAATCTCTTCCGACTTACCACTTTCATTGATCAGATTAATCAGTGCGACTGTCTGATCTTCTTCCATTACACCTTCCATCATAATGTACCGGATTCTTGCTGCGGCACGGCTTGCAAATACTGTCTTTTGTTCAATCAGCTTATTATATCTGCGCTCAATCGCATCAAACTCTCTCGAAATCTTATAGAGCATATCTGTCGCCTCTTCACAGATCTCGATCATTCTTCGCAGACGGTAAGATTTTCTCGTATTTTCTTCTTCACTTAAGAGTTCTGTTTCAAATGAGTATTTTCTTGCTTCTGTCTTTTCCAGATTTTCTTCGATCAACTCTTTTACAGCTTCTTTGTATCGATAAAAGCTGTCTGTTGTAGTCAATATCGCATATTTTTTGCTATCACTGTTATTGATCTCTTTCACAAGTACTTCCTGGATTCCTCGGAAACTTCTCTGCTTTGACAGTTCATCGAAATAACCTCGCATTCCCTCCTGCATGTTCGCGAGCATCTGCAGAAGTGCTCTTGATGTATGAAGCGCACTTTTTAAAATCTCATTATTCTTCTCTTTGTCTAAACTGTAGGTATAGAGATGACTGTATACCGTAAGCACACTCTCTCGTTCCTTACCGTCATTTTCACTGTATAATTTCTGAAATAATTCTACAAACAGCTGACTGTATTCCGGAAATGAAACGACATAACTGTTCAACGTTTCATCATAATCCCTTCTAAGCCATCCCCAGTCTTCAAAATGCTTCAGACTGACTGATGCCATGTTGGCTCTGGTGATCAGTTCTCCTTCCTCATCGACTCTTGCCTCACTCCAGTCCAGTGCCATCTTCGCCAGTCGTTCATTCATGATCATCTGACACTCTCGTTCCGTAAGCCCGAGAAGAGAATAAGACTGACTGCTCTCCTCATAAAGCGCTACCAAAAACTGCATATAGAATTCCATATATTTACTTCCAAATATTTTATATAGATCCTTTGGAACTTTTTCGACCAGTTTCATGTTTTTTCTTATGTCTCCTTTTTATTCCTATTAAAGTTTCTTTTACATCTTTTTCTTTTCTTATAACATCTTCTCTGCTTCAAAAAACTGAGAAAAATGTGCAATGACCGGACATTTTCCCTTCTCTGTCTGAAGCCACTCGATCTCATTCACATTTTCCTTCGGCCGATACAAGATCACCGGCATTCCTATATTCTGTGCTCCTGTCACATCATGTGCGATACTGTCTCCGATAAAGATACTTTCTTCCACCATCACTCCTGCTTTTTCAACACAGAGATCAAAAAGTTTTCGATGCGGTTTTTCCTCGCCAGCCTCTTCACTTGTCACAATTCCATCAATATACTTACCTAATCCAAGCTTTAATATCTTCCGATACTGGACATCTGAAGTCATATTGGATCCTATACCGATATAAATGCCTCGCTGTTTCAATTCTTTCATCAACTCTTCAATTCCAGGAGATGGAATAATCTGATCGATCAATGTATCCCAATACAGGTTATACATCTCATACGCATATGGGAAAACCGGCTTTCCAAGTGTCTCCAGCGTACACTGAAATCTCACCAGGCGATTATGGTTCACCGCATAATCTCTTCCGGCTCTGTCATCTGCCTTCACTCTTGCCTCGGCAACATATTTCTCCAAGTCTTCTTTTGCTATGCCTAAGTTCTCATATGCCCATTCTTTCATCACCGGCATCGTATTATTATGCGCTCCAATATAATCATAAATGGTGTCATCTATATCAAAAAATACTGCTTTTGTCATCCCAATGTCTCCTGTTTTTTTGCTACTGTCTTGATTGATGTTTTGCATCTTCTGTGCCTTGCATTCAAGAATGCCTCTGCATTCTTGCTGCGAGATGCGCGTCATGCAATGCATGACATACTTCTTCTGCGCATCTCTGCAATCCTGCCGGAGGCTATATCAGATGGGAGTCATCTCACATCTGATATACCCTGGCACATTTTGCTTCATTTCATTATAACATGTTTTCATCAAAGAAAAAGAGTTTCGCAAATGACTTTTCCTATTCATCTGCGAAACTCTTAATGCTGATAATCAGCTCTTACTCTGACTTTTCTTCTGCCACCGTTTCTTGTGACTGTATTTCTGTTGCCTGTGTTTCCGGCTCTTTTTCTGTTTCCGGTTCTTTCACTGTTTCTGGCTCTGCTGCTTGTGTCTCTGTCGGCTTCATCAGGATTCTTCCGGACTCCTGCTCTTCTTTCTTCTCTCCATCTGCTTCTTCCGGTTCAGGGATTCCCTTCACTTCACGGAAGATCTTCATGAATTCCTTACCTGTGATCGTCTCTTTCTCAATCAGGAAGGCTGCAATCTTATCAAGAGCATCTCTGTTTGCACTCAAGAGGCGTTTTGCTTCTTCATAGGAAGCTTTGAGCATCTTCATGATCTCTTCATCGATCTCCGCTGCTGTCGCTTCTCCACAGTTACGAACTGCACGACCGTCTAAGTATCGGCTCTGAACAGATTCAAGTCCCATCAGACCAAAGCGCTCTGACATACCATACTGTGTGATCATCGCTCTGGCGATCTTCGTTGCCTGCTCGATATCATTCGATGCACCTGTCGTAACAGTGTCAAATACAATCTCTTCTGCTGCACGTCCACCGAGTGCAACAACGATCATTGCTTCAAGCTCTTTCTTCGTATTTAAGAACTTCTCTTCCTCCGGTGTCTGCATTACATAACCGAGTGCTCCCATTGTTCTAGGAACGATTGTGATCTTCTGTACCGGTTCTGTATTCTTCTGAAGTGCTGTAACAAGCGCATGTCCAACCTCATGATAAGATACGATTCTTCGCTCTTCTGCACTCATGATACGGTCTTTCTTCTCTTTACCTACAAGTACAACTTCCACTGCCTCAAAGAGGTCTTTTTGACTGACAACCTGTCTGCCATGCTTAACTGCAGTGATTGCAGCCTCATTGATCATATTGGCAAGATCTGATCCAACTGCTCCTGAAGTTGCAAGCGCGATCTCTTCCAGATTGACTGTCTCATCCATCTTAACATCCTTCGCATGAACCTTAAGAATCTCTACACGACCTTTCAGATCCGGCTTATCTACTATGATACGGCGATCGAAACGTCCCGGTCTCAACAGCGCCGGATCAAGTACCTCCGGACGGTTTGTTGCTGCAAGAACAAGTAGTCCCTTATTCGTATCGAATCCATCCATCTCTGCAAGAAGCTGGTTTAATGTCTGCTCACGCTCGTCATTACCGCCGCCATAGCGGGAATCACGGCTTTTACCGATTGCATCGATCTCATCGATAAATACGATACATGGAGCCATCTGCTGTGCCTGTTTGAACAGATCACGCACACGAGAAGCACCTACACCGACATACATCTCTACGAATGCAGATCCTGACAAGGAGAAGAACGGAACCTTCGCCTCTCCTGCAACTGCTTTCGCAAGAAGTGTCTTACCTGTTCCCGGAGGTCCTACAAGAAGTGCTCCCTTCGGAAGCTTCGCTCCGATACCTGTATATTTTCCAGGATTATGCAGGAAATCAACAACTTCCTGCAAGGACTCCTTCGCTTCATCTTCACCTGCAACATCTAAGAATGTCACACCTGTCTGCTTCTCCATATACATCTTGGCATTGCTCTTGCCGATTCCCATCATGCCGCCGCCCTTGGACATCTTCTTCATAAGGAAATTAAACATGAATACAAGAAGTACGATTGGAAGGATCACTGTGATGAAAATATCCATGATCAGTGAACTTGCCGTATCCGGGATCTGAGCTTTAAACTCTACACCTGCCTTATCCAGACGCTTTACAAGTGTGTCATCTGATACATTTCCCGTATAATAATCCGGATCCTTGCTCTTAGAACTTCCCTGCATCTGACTGATCTGGCCAAGCAGACTGCCCATTGCGTTTTCCTGATCTTCGCTTCCCTTAGTAGAATCTGAACTATCACTCTGGTCTGCAGAAGCTTTCTTATTATCCTTTACTTCTGTAAGTTTTCCCTCTGCCTTTTCCTTTCTGGCGTCATCTGTCAAAACGATATTGATCCTTGAATTGGTAAATGTGACAGACTCTACTTTTCCATTATCAACTAATTTCAGAAATTTATCATAGCTGATCTCAGAAGCGCTTCCGCCCTGCATCATAGAATATAGGCCCATAACAACAAAAGTAACCAACAAGGTAGTGAACAAAATAATTCCCCAACCCTGTCGGTTCTTGTTCGGGCCTTTGTTTTTATTGTTATTCTCCATTTTTTTCCTCCAAAACTTAAATAGTGGTTATTTTCCAGCAAATCTTTTACCTTATTTGTAAAAAAACAACTACTTCCTACCATTATAAATAGTGGTTTTCCATAAATCAATAAAAAGATTATGAAAATATTGTAAAAACGTGCCGTTTCATAGTATACTAGAAAAGTAATGCCTGTTTATAACAGATTTATCTGTTAATAATAGTAATAACAGTTCGGCAAAATTTATAGTAAGGAAGATAAAACGATGAAAATTGGATTTGATAATGACAAATATCTGAAAATGCAGTCCGAACATATCCGCGAGCGTATCGGAAAATTCGGTGGAAAGCTCTATCTTGAATTCGGTGGAAAGCTTTTTGATGACTATCATGCTTCCCGTGTACTTCCGGGATTTGAACCTGACAGCAAGCTGCGTCTCTTAAAGGAGCTCAGCGACCAGGCTGAGATCGTCTTTGCAATCAGTGCAAAAGACATTGAAAAGAATAAGATTCGTGGGGATCTTGGTATCACTTATGATTCAGACGTGATCCGCCTGATCGGTACTTACCGTGAGCAGGGACTTTTCGTTGGAAGTGTAGTAATCACACAGTTCTCCGGACAGGAAAGTGCACTTCTGTTCAAGAACCGTCTTGAGAACCTTGGAATCTCTGTATACATTCATTACAACATTCCGGGATATCCGTCCAACATTCCACTGATCGTCAGTGAGAATGGTTACGGAAAGAACGATTATATCGAGACTTCACATCCGCTTGTTATTGTAACAGCTCCGGGACCTGGAAGTGGAAAGATGGCTGTCTGCCTGTCTCAGTTATATCAGGAGCACCAGCGCGGAATCGAAGCTGGATATGCGAAGTTCGAGACATTCCCTATCTGGAATCTGCCGCTGAAGCACCCGGTAAACCTCGCTTATGAGGCTGCTACAGCTGACCTTAACGATGTAAATATGATCGACCCATATCATCTTGAAGCTTATGGTGTAACAACTGTAAACTACAACCGTGACGTAGAGATCTTCCCTGTTTTAAATACAATCTTCGAGAAGATCTATGGTTCCAGCCCATACAAATCACCTACAGACATGGGGGTAAATATGGCCGGAAATTGTATCTGTGATGATGAAGCCTGC
>ERZ779820.2223-NODE-2223-length-11137-cov-2.482043_pt1 | contig 11137 bp, 6 predicted proteins | sample MGYA00511563_ERZ779820 | MGnify/ENA primary metagenome ERZ779820 (study PRJEB29588, sample SAMEA1964852) | human gut metagenome | biome: human gut; feature: human-associated habitat; material: faeces | place: Denmark | collected 2008/2010 ...
TTGCAAAGTAACAAGGGATTCCTGCATGATACAGGAATTTTGGAGAGTTTCCAGTGCAATATTCCGAAAGGAAAAATCCACCATAGAGTTTCCAAGTTCTTGCTGAAATTCAGCGTTTGGATAAATCCGAAACAAGATGGGAAGAAATAAATCTGTAGGCATATAAGGCAGTGCTTTTTGGGAAAGTTTGTGTTCTAAGACAGGGATTTCCTTCATAGCTGGATCTAGAAATAAATCTTTCCAGAATAAATCTGTGATGGCCTGGTAATTTGTAGCCCAATGTTCACTCTCTTCCTGGGTCTTGCTCCAGGCGGCGTCTTTTCGTACTTTAGCGGTAGCTTTTTCCAGAATCTGGGACAGTTTGGAAAAATCAATAGGTTTCAGAAGATAATCCATAGAGGAGAGAGAAATAGCTTTTTGTGCATAACTAAAATCTGCATAGCTGGTAAGGAAAATAAAGAGTGTGTCCATGTTGTTTTCTCTGACCCAGGACAACAAGTCTAAACCACTTTTTCCAGGCATTTCAATGTCACATACGCAGATGTTAATGTTATTTTGAGTCATAATTGTCTGAGCCTGAGTAACATTACAGGCAGTATATACGTCGGTGATGCTCAGGGCATTCCAGTCAATTTTTTTCTCCAGAGCTGCGATGACAAAACGGTCATCATCTACTAATAGTACATTCATATTAAAGATTCTCCTTTTCAACCATCGAACATGTGTCTGCAGGAAGCAAAATCATTACACAGGCACCACCTTGTGTAAGATTAGAAAAAGTAATGGCCGCGTCATTCTCTTCATAGAAAAGCTGAAGGCGTTTAATGGCATTTGTGATTCCAATACGGTGTCCTCCTACTGGCTCAAGGCATTGTGCATGATTTAATTCCTGAAGAATATCTTCTGGGAAACCAGTTCCCGTATCGGTAATTTGAATCTGAATATTTTTGTGTTCATTTTCCTGAGAAGAGGACCAGCTTACTTCTGTTTTTATGGTGATTGGCTGTTCTAAGGTGGCAGCATGTTTGAGCGAATTTTCGATAAAGGTCTGAATCAGGATAGGGAGAATCAATACCTGTTCAGTGCCTTTTTCCGCAAAAATCTCGTAATCAAATCCATCTCCATACCGGAGCTTTTGGATTTTCATGTAATCCTCAATATGTTTTAGCTCTTCCTGAAGAGGTACAAAATCTTTAGGATTTTGAAAAATGTACCGGAAATAATCGGAAGTTATCAAAGACATTTGCATGATTTCTTCGTATAATTGTGTTTGTGCCATACTGTAAATGGTATTTAAACAATTGAGGAAAAAATGAGGCCGGATTTGTAGCTGCAGGTAATTCATAAGTGTTTTCTGCTTTTCCAGTTCCTTTTCGTAAATATCAATTTTTAGTTTTTTAATCTGCCGCATTAGATTTTTAAACTGGAGATTTGCCTGTTCTAATTCTATCAGTTTTGTGTCCTTTAAATCCATGATTTCAGTGGAATCATCAAAATGTGATAGATTTTCAGAGAAGGTTTTAATAGGAATCAGAACCTTACGCTTCATATAAAACATGGAAAAAAATAAAATTATAGCAACCAGCAGTACAGTACCTGCCAGAATAAATTGAATCACAATAATTTTTTCGTACACCTGCATCTTATTTAAAATAATTTGTGGATGAAACACTCCCATGGTAAGAGCTCCGCTGATAATAAGATTCGAACCTTGCACAGAGACTTTGGGAAAGGTAAAGTCAGGTTCTTTTTCTAAAGAAATTTTATTACTGCTGAGCAGGTCTTTTTGAGTAAGAGGTTTTCCTTCCTTGGAAGTGAGGGCAATAAATCCGTCATTTCCAAGATTTATTTTTTTTAGAGGATTAACAATATTGTCAGCAGAAATAAAACAGCCGGCAAAATTGTCGCCAGAATGAAAAATTTTGAAAAAGTAAATTCCAGATTTTAAATCAAGGATTTCCCATGCATCCGAATAAGACGGAAAATCACTGCTGTTTTTCATATAGGAAATTAGAGCTGTATTTACTTCGGTTAAATCACTAAGTGACATTTCATCAAAAACCTCAGTGAGTCGAAGCATACGGTTATGTTTACGGTTATAAAAGAAAATCTGATATCCATTTTCAAAAGATTCCATAAAGGTATCCACATCCCGGCGTGCTTTTTCGAAGGAAGAAATGAGCTTAAGGGAATCGTCCGTTTCCAGAATAGTCTGGACATCTGTATTCTCTGTAAGACGCCGCATCAGATACTTATTGATGGAGGTGTGTTCGGTATCAATCTGAGAGATATAAAGTGTGGTAGTATCCTGTAGGGCATTTACTGTTTGCTGACGCATGGAATGAATCACGTAAATACTGATGATGCTGTCTAATAAAACAATGGGAAGCAAAATAATCATTAAAATTTTAATAATGTAATCAATAGAATAACTGTTTGAAAGATGTATTCTTTTCATAATTACTCTCCTCATTTTTACTGTAAAATGATTATAGCAAATTTCCGACAAAATGATAACAATATTCAGACTTTCTGTTAAGAGAAAAACGACTTCATTAAGTAAAAAGTGGAAAATTTAAATCGGATTCAGGAAAATGGAAGGTCTGTTTTTTTCTATCGCTGACAAGAAAAATCAGTATAATAGTAAATATAGAGCGGCCGCAAAAATAAGAGTAAGAGGTAAAAGAAATGAAAAAGAAACTGGTAGTTGTATTATTATCAGCAGCTATGTGTGTAGCAGCACTTGGCGGATGTGGTTCCAAAGCAGGTAGCAGTTCAGACAGCAGCAAGAAGACTGCAGAGAATTCATCAAAAGAGGACGATCAGAAAGCCGCAGATGAAGTAGCAAAGAAGATTGATGCCATCTATGTGCAGGAAAGAAACGACAAGACAGATGAGCAGTGTAAAGAAGCGAAAGAAGCGTGGGACAAATTGACAGATGCACAGAAAGAACTTGTGGAAGGTGAAAATGCTGATCCGGATTATTTCGGAAGAGATACAGGGGATGCTTCCCAGGATGATCCGTTAAATGAAGATAACATCGGGGAGAAGGAACTCTTGGTAGTAAGTTTCGGAACATCTTTTAATGCAAGCCGTGCAGCCGATATCAGCGGAGTTGAAAAAGCACTTCAGGCAGCTAATCCGGACTGGTCCGTAAGAAGAGCATTTACAGCACAGATCATCATCAATCATGTACAGGCAAGAGATGGTGAGAAGATTGATAACATGGATCAGGCTTTAGAGCGTGCAGTAAAGAATGGTGTAAAGAAACTGGTTGTACAGCCTACACATCTGATGCACGGTGCAGAGTATGATGAGTTAACAGAAACAGTAAATAGTTACAAAGATAAATTCGAATCTGTTAAAATCGCAGAACCACTTCTCGGAGAAGTTGGAGCGGACGCAACAGCAATCAATGAAGACAAGGCTGCAGTAGCTAAGGCAATCACTGCAGAAGCAGTAAAGACAGCAGAATATGACAGCCTTGATGCAGCAGCAGAGGACAGCACAGCATTTGTATTCATGGGACATGGAACATCTCATACAGCAAAGATCAGCTATTCTCAGATGCAGGCACAGATGGAACAGCTTGGATATAAGAATGTATTCATCGGAACAGTAGAAGGTGAGCCGGAAGATACTTCCTGCGAATCCGTTATCGCAAAAGTAAAAGATGCCGGATATAAGAATGTAATCCTTCGTCCACTTATGGTTGTTGCCGGAGATCATGCTAATAATGATATGGCCGGAGATGATGATGATTCATGGAAGAGTCAGTTTGAGGCATCTAAGAACTTTGACAGTGTAAAGACACAGATTGCAGGTCTTGGAGAGATCGATGCAATCCAGCAGTTATATGTTGCTCATACAAAAGCAGCTATGGATGCACAGTAAGAAAGATAATTAAGGGAGATAACAATGTTGAGAAAGAGATTGATGGCAGTTGTACTGTCTGCAGTAATGACAGCTGCAATATTCACAGGATGTGCAAGTAAGGATGACAGCAGCAAATCAGACAACAAATCAGCCAAGACAGAACAGCAGAAGTCTGATGCAAAAGAAGAAAAATCAAAAGATTCAAAGTCCGAAGCAGCAAAGGCGCCGATCGAGGATGGGACCTATACTGCAGAATTTAAGACGGACAGTACGATGTTTCATGTAAATGAAGCAAATGAAGGAAAAGGTACACTGACTGTAGAAGATGGAAAGATGACGATACATATCAGTCTCGTATCAAAAAATATCGTGAATCTCTTCCCTGGTACAGCAAAAGAGGCTCAGAAAAAAGGTGCAAAATTTTTAGAACCAACCACGGACAAAGTTACATACAGCGATGGAACGACAGAAGAAGTCTATGGATTTGATGTTCCGGTTCCGGCGTTAGATGAAGAATTTGATCTGGCGTTGATCGGAACAAAGGGCAAATGGTATGATCACAAGGTAAGTGTATCAAACCCGGTAAAAGCTGAATAAAATGTATGAATAAAAACTCTTATTTCCCATATATTGTATAGACTACAAAAAGGTGGGGAATAAGAGTTTTTTTTGTATCATACAATGCAAAGATACATAAAAATAGTAAAAATGCATAAAAAAAATAAGAATTACTGGACTTTTATGTTTAAATACACTAATATTGAATTAACGGTAAAACGGAATAAAAAACAGGAAGGAAATAAGCGAATGAAAGGAAATGTAATTGTAGGACAATCTGGGGGACCAACTGCAGCGATCAATGCCAGTCTTGCCGGTGTATACCGGACAGCGAAAGACCGTGGAGCCAATAAAGTATATGGAATGCTTCACGGAATCCAAGGATTATTAAAAGAAAAATATATTGATCTGTCAGATCATATCAAGACCGAACTGGATGCGGAATTATTAAAAAGAACACCGGCCGCATTTTTGGGATCCTGCCGTTATAAGCTTCCGGAGATCCATGAGAACAGAGAAGTGTATGATAAGATATTTGAGATCCTGGACAAACTGGATATCGAAGTATTTATCTATATCGGTGGAAATGATTCTATGGATACAATCAAGAAATTATCGGATTATGCCATTATATTCGGTCATGCAATCCGTTTCATTGGATGTCCGAAGACGATTGATAATGACCTTGCACTTACCGATCATACACCAGGATATGGAAGTGCGGCAAAATATATCGGAACATCTATGAAAGAGATTATCCGTGACAGTTTCTGCCTGGAATATGAAAAAGGCGTGGTATCTATCGTCGAAATAATGGGAAGAAATGCCGGATGGCTGACCGGAGCGGCTGCATTGTCAAAGGGAGAAGACTGCGAAGGACCGGATCTTATCTATCTGCCGGAACTTCCATTTGATCTTCAGTTATTTGGAGAAAAGATCAAACAATTATTACAGGAGAAAACATCTATTGTTGTTGCAGTATCAGAAGGAATCCGTACAGAAGATGGAACTTATGTATGTGAACTTGGCAACAGTATTGACTTTGTAGATGCATTTGGACATAAGCAGTTATCCGGAACAGCATCTTACCTTGCAAGTTATATTGCAGGGGAGATTGGATGTAAGACACGTGCGATTGAATTAAGTACATTACAAAGAGCCGCATCTCACGCAGCCTCAAGAGTTGATATACTGGAAGCATATCAGGTTGGAGGAGCAGCGGTAAAGGCAGCAGACGAAGGAGATACCGGAAAGATGGTAGTCTTAAAACGTCTGTCGGATGATCCATATCAGTGCGGAACAGAAGTAAAGGATGTACACAAGATTGCCAATGATGAGAAGCTTGTACCAAGAAACTGGGTAAACGAAGAAGGTACTTATGTAACAAATGAGTTTATTTCTTATGTGCGTCCATTGATTCAGGGGGATGTATCACCGGTTATGGTAGATGGAATTCCAAGACATCTGTATACACCAAAAGAATTAAGCCACAGATAAAAAATAGATAAGATTTGAAGGTTGGAAAGATAGTGCCGTATTGCGAGCGTATAACAAGATACATGTCTTGCAATATGGCACTTTTTGTATACCAAAGCAGCATGTAAGAGAAGTTGCCGGTAGCAAGTTCTGTAGATACAAAAATATGTAAGAGAAGTTGTCTGTGGCAGGTCCTTTAAAGTGCTGTGCCAGAAAATATATAAAAACAATAAAAAAGGGTTGAAATTTTGAAATGAATCAGGTAAGATATCTTTAATCTATATTTTCAAGATAGATTCTTTTAATTAATCTATATAGTCTGTAGGACTTCGTGAGGCCTCACCAAATTTACCATGTAAGAAAAAATGAAAGAAGAACAGGGGTGATATATGTTGCAACAAAAAGAAAGTTATGATGTGTTGCGGCTGATTGAGCATGGACAATTATGCTATATCAGTTCCGAAAATGTGCAGGGGAAAACCCTGGACAGATACTTAAAATATCATCCGGTAATAAAAAAACGGGAGATATTTTTATTATTAAAAGAGATAGCAGGACAACTGGCGTCATTTCACAGGTGCAGGGGAAATCCTTGTTATCAATATGTAAATCCATATAGTATTGTCAGGTCTGAAGATGGAAGAATTTATTTTCTGGATATGCAGTCGGAAGCAAACAGAAGCAAGATGATATTTATGCAAAGAAGAGATATCCGTGAATATTTTCTTCCGCCGGACGAAAAGTATTATCAACATGCCAGTAAGGAACTGGATATGTATGGGCTGGGAAAAACATTTCAATATATTCTGGCATCTGTGGAGGCAGAACCACGTTTTAACAGACGAGAAGAATATCGTCTTCAGAGAATTATTTCAAAAGCAATGGGGATAAGATCAACCCATTATCTAAATGTATCAGAAATCCAAAAACAAATCCCAAGGTATGAAGAAAAAGACAGAGATAAAATTTTGAATAATAAGGGGAAAAGAAGAAAAAAAGTGTGTATAACAGTAGTTTTGTCTATTGTTTTCGGGGGATATTTGTTCATAAATGCATGGGAAAATGCTGAAAAAGCAAACCAGAGAGAGATGAAAAGAACGGAATCTTCCAAATCAGAAGAGAAAAAAAGTGAAAAATCGGATGACCGGATAAAAAAGAAAATATATGAAAGAGATGAAGAGTATCTGGAATTGGCACTGGCATATTTCCTGAATGTGGGAGATATGAAAAAAAGTCTGAAATGTCTGAATCAAATGGAGAATCAGACTCTGGCAGTTAATCTGAAAAGGCTTATCAAAGCGTATGAAAAACAAAAAGTGCCGGAAGAGGCAGAAAAATTTGCAGCAAGTCTTGCTTACCTGGAGAATGAATGGAAGGAAAGAAGTATGCAGTCGGAAGAGAAGAAAAAACAGGCAATACAGTGCCTGATAAGAGGGTATGGATTACTGGATGATAAAGAAAGTTCAGAAAAAGTGTTGAATCTGGTAGAAGAAGGATTAAAGACAGATTATCTGAATGATTCTGCGAAGAGAGAACTATTGCAGTATCAGGCGTCTGCATTGGAAAAAGAAGAAAAGAAAGAGGAGGCAGCAAACATATATGCAGAGATATTGGAGGATGAGACGGAACCGGGTAAGAGAGAAGAGCTGTATAAAAAGATGGTACAGTTGTATGAAACTGCAGGAAGACGGGATATGGCAAGCGATACATGCATTCAGGGGATAAAAGAGCTTGGAGAATCAGAAGAGTTGAAATTAACACATATAAGACTGATATGTGCAGATCCGGCTGTCAATAGAGATACGTGTGCACTCAAGATTAAAGAATATGTAACAGAAGATACTGAACTTTTGAAAAATGCAGAATTTAAGAAATTACAAAAAGAATATGGAATTAAGGCAGAAGGAGGAAATATATGGGTAGGAAGATAAAAAAAGTAATAATGATAGCAGCGTTTGGTATGGTGACCGGAGGACAGATTGCAGATCTGTTACCGGAAGGAAATGTGATGCAGGTAGAAGCGGGAAGTCGAAAGCAGATTATAAAAGTAAAAAATAAAGGAAAAGACAGTAAGAAAGAATTTGACAAGGACAAAGATAACGCCAAAGATAATGAAAAGGATCTGGTAGAAGAGGGAGAAAAAGAGGACAGAAAAGATTCGGAGGAAGATAGAGAGAAAGACGATAAGAAAGATGACGGGAAAGATCCGGAGAAGGGTGATGAAAAAGATGACGGGAAAGACTCGGAGAAGGATGACGAGAAAGAGGATGGAAAAGATCCGGAGAAGGATGACGAGAAAGAGGATGGGAAAGACTCGGAGAAAGATGACGGGAAAGACTTAGAGAAAGACGATGAAAAAGAGAATGGAAAAGATCCGGAGGAAGAAGAGATAAAAATGTATCATGCGGAATATGAGGATCCGGATGGTCAGAATGGCTATTATATCAGTGCTCCGACCGGAAAGATCACACATCTGAGTAAGAATGGCGTGACCAGATACCTTTTTGAGAATGGAAATGGGGAAAGGCAGGAAGGTACGCTGGAAAAATTAAATGAATCCTGCCGGTTGAAACAATTGAATTTTGCAGATGGAAGGAATGAACTGGAAGTATGGATGGAAGATGAAGAACATCATCAGATTGAAAATTCAGAAAGCAGAAAGGAATTCTGGATAGACAGTGTAAGACCGGTGATCGGTCTGGAAGTGTCCGGAGGAGCAGATATTTGGCACAAAGAGGCAGCAGAGGTAGTGGTAGAAGCTTCTGACGGGAGCAATGGAAGCCAGATCGCGGAAATTATCTGTAAAACAGGAGAAAAAATAGTTGGGAAAAGCAGTAAAGGAGCAGAAAAATTTGTCATTACAGAAAGTTCACAGAATGGGGAAAGTACCCCGGTAACAATTATTGCTACAGACTATGCGGGAAATCAGACGGTGGTAACGGATCGGGTTTTTGTTGACAGAGATGCACCGAAAGCATTGATACAAGGAGTGGAGGATTATACGATTACCAGTAAACCTGTACAAGTCAGCTATCTGGCAGAAGAAGAGAATGTAATTCAGACGGTGCGGGCAAATATTTTAAAAGAAGATATCGATGGGAAAAAGGAAGAAACAGAAATCACAGAATGGAAAACAAAAAGCAGGAATGAGTCTGGTGATACAAAAAAAGAAAGTGTGCAGACACTTGCAGAGGACGGGCTGTATAAACTCCGAATGAATGTAACAGATATGGCAGGGAATGTCAGTCATGCCGAGAGACAGCTGATTATAGATAAAGAAAATCCCGTTATTGCACATGTAGATGAGTTGGATGGAAAGTATTTAAAGAAGTTTAGTTGGAATTATTCTATCGAGGAATCGATTAAGGATTTTACGAATTATACATATGTAATGAAAGTGGACGATGCATTTTATCGGCCAGGAGAAAAGATTGAAAAAGAAGGGGTACATGTACTGACAATTGAAGCTTTTGATTCAGCAGGAAATAAAGGAGAAGCAAAAGCGAGGTTTACCATCGATCATACACCGCCGGTGATCGAGTTTGAGGGGATAGAAGATGGAGAAAAATATGAAAAAGAAAAAACATTTTATGTCAGAACAGAGAATCTGGAAGATCAGATTGAATACATTAAAATTAATGGGAAAAAACAAAACAGGAAAAAACAGAAGAAGGGATATGAAATTCAGCTAAATGAGGCAAAAAATTATGAAATAGAGGTAAAAGCAAAAGATTTTGCGGGAAATGAAAAAGTTTCACAGATAGGATTTGAAATATACGAGGAAAAGAGTTTGTGGCAGAAAATTGTGGAACCGGTCAGAAAATATATTTTTTATGGAAATGAAAAGGTAATACAGGATGAAAAAATGGTCAAGGAAGATAAAAAGGAAGGAAAAAAGAAGAACGTAATTTTATGGGAGAGAGCTGTTTTATTTGGCACATTGATTGTTGTAGGAATATGGAAACGGGAAAAAGTGAAAGAAATCTGGAAAAATCTTTCATAAAAGGGAGGATGCCGGGTAACCACTTTCGCAGTTCCCGGCATGTATTATGAAAAAGTTTATTCCAAATAGTATTTACATACTAGATAACGTCTTTTGTATATCAAAGGATATGAGAGAAATTCTAAATCGCCATGTGTTCGGAAGTAGCTACCAAGTTCTCTGTATTTCTTTGATGATTATAGTATAAGAAAGACCTATGAAGAAAGAATGTTAAAGTAATGAAAGAATTTTGAAGGATAAATGAACAAATTGTGAACACGGGATTTTACAAAGATTTTGTTGGAAAATAGCGAAAAATAGATTATACTAATAGAAGTCAAATTGTAGAAAGAGGAGAAAATGAAGAATGAAATATATTTCTTTTGCCATTCCGTGTTATAATTCACAGGATTATATGGCCCATGCGATAGAAAGTATTCTTCCGGGTGGAGAAGATATTGAAATAATTATCGTAAATGACGGATCAAAGGACAGAACATCAGAGATTGCTCATGAATATATGGAAAAATACCCTACTATTATTAAAGTAGTAGACAAGGAAAATGGTGGACATGGAGATGCTGTAAACTCAGGGCTGATGCATGCAACCGGTAAATATTTTAAGGTTGTAGACAGTGATGACTGGGTGGACGAAGATGCACTTCATAAAATATTAGATGTTTTACGCCATATGGAAGAAGATGGAATGGAACTGGATATGTTGATCGCTAACTATGTGTATGAAAAAGTTGGTGCAACACATAAGAAGGTGATTCATTATCGTAACGTATTGCCACAGGATGAGATTTTCCGTTGGGATGATATGGGACATTTCCGTCTGGATCAGTATATTCTGATGCACTCGGTTATTTACCGTACAGACATGTTAAAACTGATCCAACTTCATCTGCCAAAGCATACATTCTATGTGGACAATATTTATGTATATTACCCACTCCCGCATGTACGCAAAATTTACTATATGGATGTAGACTTCTATAGATATTTTATTGGAAGAGAAGATCAGTCGGTTAATGAGAAAGTAATGATCAAAAGGCTGGATCAGCAGATTTTTGTCACAAAGACGATGATTGATATGTATCAACTTAAAGATATTGGAAGTAAGAAATTAAGACAGTACATGCTTAATTATCTTGCAATCATGATGACAGTTTCTTCTATTCTTTGCATCCGTTCCAAGAATAAAGAAAATCTGGAAAAGAAAAAGGAATTATGGCAGTATCT
>ERZ779820.2227-NODE-2227-length-11122-cov-2.793982_pt1 | contig 11122 bp, 8 predicted proteins | sample MGYA00511563_ERZ779820 | MGnify/ENA primary metagenome ERZ779820 (study PRJEB29588, sample SAMEA1964852) | human gut metagenome | biome: human gut; feature: human-associated habitat; material: faeces | place: Denmark | collected 2008/2010 ...
CCCACAATGGTCGGTGAAATCAAGCCGGAAATCTCCATATCAAAATATGCTTCCAGAAATTTATTTTCTTCTTCCGTGATCTTACTGAAATCCACCAGACGAACGCCGTATTCCTCAATCTTTTCCATGAGTTTTCCATACACTTCATCTTTTCTCCTGTTCAGGATCTCCACCTGTGGAAGAATCGCCTGAATCTGTTCTTTCGGCGTCATATGTGTTTTATTATCTCTGGAATCTTTTGCCACCAGCATCTGATCGATCAGCGAGCCTACACGCACCATAAAGAATTCATCCAGATTGCTCTGATAGATCGATGCAAATGTCAGGCGCTCACACAGCGGCACCTTCGGGTTCTCCGCTTCTTCCAGTACACGTTCATTAAATTTCAGCCAGGACAGTTCCCGGTTCATATAAATTGTCTCGTTCATTGCTTATCCCTTTACTTTCTTCTACCTTTTATCCAATTGTCACATTCACAAAAGTACTATATCAACTTTTCTTTAATTCTATGTTGATGCTCTGTAAAATTCATGTTAAAAACTCATTTTGCTACACATTATTTTCCTTTCAGTTCATACAGATCCGTTCTCCGTGCGGATAATAATGGTAGCTGTTCGCGGATCGCATCCACGCGGTCCAGATCTATTTCCGTGATCTGAATGCCCGGTTTCTCATCCATCTGTGTCACCACATCCCCCCAGGGTGACACGACAAGAGAATGACCCCAGGAGATATATCCTGCCTGCTCGTCTCTTGCATCGGAAGTTCCGATCATATAGCACTGATTGTCCACCGCTCTTCCCCTGAACATTAACTCCCAGTGTGCCGGTCCGGTTGTCATGTTAAAGGCTGCCGGTACCAGGATCATTCTGGCGCCCCGCAATGTCATCAGCCGTACAATCTCCGGAAATCTGCAGTCAAAGCAGATACAGATTCCCATTTTCCCAAACTCCGTATCAAAAACGGTAATCTGATCTCCGGCGGTCAGTGTCGCGGACTCCTGATAGCACTGTCCGTCCTTCACGGCGATATCAAACAGATGCACTTTGCGGTGTTTTGCAATCTGGTTGCCCTGCCGCTCAAAGACATAAGCGGTATTGTACACATGTCCTTCCTTATCTTTTTCCGGTACACTTCCGGCTGACAGATAAATCTTGTATTTTTTTGCAAGAGCACTTAACCGTTGCCAGGTTTCTCCCTGTTCCATTTCCGCATAGACCGGAAAACAAGGTGTCTGGTACGGGCAGTTGAACATTTCGCCCAGGGTTACCAGATCAATGTTTTCGTCCTTTATACGTTTCAGATTCCGCTCCAGTTCTTCCAGATTTTTGCTTTTTTCTTCATAAACATGAGCCTGAATCTGGGCGATTTTCACCTTCATTTTTTTCTCCTCCTTTCTGTTGCGAATATTTGTAATTCTCTGACTTCAGTATAAATTTCCCACAACTTTTTGTCAATTTATCCTTAAAAAAAGGAGGGGATTTTCCTCATGAAAAGCCTTTTTCAAACACGCTCTAACATATTTTACTTCCGTTCGCGGTAAGTTTAAATCTGCAGCCCAGCATTTCCGCTGCACGTCTGCACATCAACATCCGTTTTAAAAAAATTTCAAAATAATCCATCACACTGCAGATGGAATCGTCCAACTCCAGTCTCATGTGAATGACTTTCTTCTCAGGATCAATCTCAAGGTTTGAAGAAAGTGCCGCATAATTTACCCGGTCATGGATATCAAAATTTGCCGGTACCGGATTCTGTACCCGATTTCTGCGCACATCTGTTTTATCTGCCAGGATCAGTGCCGCAGAAACCGCATCTACCGCCGTACCGGTTTCTTCATCGTGTTGTCCAATAGCCGAAGTAATCGTCAGAATATCTTCCAGCTTCATTTCCCGTTCTTTTAAGATTCCATATGCAAGCACAGCACTGCTGTGTGCATGATCATAGCGATTCACGGTATTTCCGATATCATGCATATAGCCTGCAATTTTTGCCATCTCCACCTGTCGTCTCCGATACCCCAGTTCCTTCAGGATCCTTCCTGCCGTCTCCGCCACTTTCACCGCATGTTTTCTGGAATGTTCGGTATATCCCAGTACTTTCAGGTTACGGTTTCCCTGTTCAATTAAAAGGTTGATCTCCCGATCATTTCTTATCTGTTCATATCCCGGTTTCATCTGTATTCCTTCTTTTCTGTTCTCTTTTCCAGCCGTTGAATTGCGTCCATGGCCAGTTCTGACCGCTCACATTCCTCCGGACTCATGGTGATCTGCCAGCATAACGAACTTCCTTTCATATGCTCTGCTGCATAAGAAAGTCCGTTGGTGCGCTCATCCAGGAATGGCCGGTCAATCTGATTGGGATCTCCCAGCAGAATAATCTTTGTATTTTTCCCCGCACGGGTGATGATTCCTTTGATCTGATTTGGTGTAGTATTCTGTGCTTCGTCGATAATCAGATACGTTTGAATCAGGGAACGGCCACGGATAAAGTTCAAAGCTTCGGCCTGGATCAGCTCCCGCTCAAAAATCTCTTCTATCTTCCCTTTTAATTCATTTTCATCTTTATAGCGTTCCTCTTCATTGGAATCGATCAGCTGTTCCAGATTATCCATGATCGGCCGCATCAGCGGAGAAATTTTTTCCTGTTCGTCACCTGGAAGGAAGCCAATATCATCGTCAAACTGGGCATTTGGACGGCAGATCAGAATCCGGCGATACTCTCCTGACGGATGATTCAGAACTTTCTCCAGTCCAACGGCCAGCGAATAAAAAGTTTTACTGGTTCCCGCCATCCCTTTTACGATCACAAGCGGTGCTTTCTCCGCCGACTGCATCAGTGCTTCCTGGAAAAAATACTGCCCTGCATTTCTCGGATGAATGCCATATGGCTCGGCTTTTCGATAGGCCAGTTTACGGATCATCTCTCCCTCTACTCTTCCCAACTGGCTTTTTTTCTCCGACTGATCACTTCTCAGAATCAGAAACTGATTCTCTGTAAGTTCCGGATAAACCTTTTCTCCCTGCTCATCTGCTTTATACACAACCGCGACAGGTATTCCCTTTTTCTTAAAATCTTTGAAATACTCTTCCGGTACAAATACTTCATCCCTTCCGGTATATTGAAGTTTCTGTTCTTCTACCTGCTCCGCCTCAAAATCTTCTGCCTGGATTCCAAGAAGTTGTGCTTTCAACCGCAACAGCAGATCTTTGGTTACCAGGATCACCGGATCTTTTTCTTTCTCACGCATCCCAACACACACCTGAAGAATACGATTGTCTGCTCTGTCATCCGGAAGTTCCTCCGGCAGTTCCACATATACAAAGTTTTTTTCGATCCGAAGAATTCCTTCCTGTCCGATTCTGACCCCTTTCAGAAGATCTCCCTGATGTCTCAGCTGTTCCAGACAGCGAATGACTTTTCTGGCATTGGCTCCTTTTTCTCCTTCTGCTTTTTTCAAATGATCCAGTTCTTCCACAACCACCAGCGGAATTACAATCCGATTTTCCTGAAAAGCCCACAGAGCATTTGGTGCTTGAATCAGTACATTCGTATCAATTACATAATTTTTCATGCCTGTTTATCCCTCCTGCAAAATCTTCCGAAATCTGTTTCATCGCACATCAGGTGCGATGAAACAGATTTAAAAAAAATGATGAATCACCCTTTTACAGGTGTTTCATCATTTTATGAAATCAATATGAAATTTCAGATATCTTTTAGAAAAATCAACGTAAAATATTTTTATTTTCCCATCGACTGCTTTTCTCACTGCAGATTTCATTCCACTCACAGTCCCCGCAGATCTTCTCCCGCAATCCTGTATCGATTACCTTTTTCTGGACTTTCTGCGCAAATTCCAGAAAGTTCAGTTCTTCTCCTTCTGTCAGCCCGCAGGCCTCCAGCACGCCATGATCATACCGGAACACTTTTTCCTGCGCTTCACAGATTTCCTTTTTTTCTCCGGGATTTTCCTCATCGGTAAGGAACTGATGATTCGGGCACGCACTGCAGATCTCGTCCAGCGAAACCACCAGCTGGATCGACACATCCTGTTCCAGAATGTGTAACATTTTCTCCATATGTGCGGAAAATCCTTCGCTGTATCCTTTTCCTATAAAATACGCCAGACACATCCCGTGATGCGGACGCACCGGTATTCGCTTTTTCTCCATAGTTTTCTCATTTCTCACAGCCATCTGCTGTATTGTTATTTCTGATTCCGATATGCTTCCACGCCCCGTTTCAGCCGTTCACAGCCATCCGCGATCCGGCTTCTCTGGCATGCCAGGTTGATGCGTAAAAACTGTTCGCCAGTTTTTCCGTACTGCGCGCCTTCCGACACATAAAGACCTGTCGTTTTGCGAATCGCATCGGCAAGTTCTTTCGCGCTGCATCCGAGCGCACTGCAGTCCAACCACAGAAGGTAGGTCGCATCTGCCTCTGTCACTTTCAACTGCGGAATCTCTTTTCGGATGTAGTCGGTCAGGATCAGCAGGCGCAGGCTCTTTTGCATGGAATCGTATTCCGCAAAGGTAATCTCGCGGATGCTGTCGCATTTCCCCATGGAATTGACCATCATCTTTTCGAGGGCGGGATTTTGTTGGAGCAGCACTTTCCGTTTTTCGATCAGCCCTTTTGATTTGAACAGGTGCAGGAGCTGTTCGCGGTAAACGGCGTCTGTCATAAAGGAATCCGGGTCGTCGAAGAAAAAGCCCTGCATCAAAAGCTCCAGCCATTTCGGCGAAAGCTCCTCGAGGCGGCGGAAGCCTAAAAGCTTTTGGAACCGTTCCGGGCAGGGGACTTTTTTTGCCGCCAGAAAGATGAGGATGGAGGAAAAATATGCCGGATTATCGAGGATCTGCTCGTCGGTAACAGCCGGGGAAAGAAGCGTGTGCCCCTGCACCGCCTGAAAAAAGGAGTCGTCGTTTAACAGCGTGTCCGTGATTTCTTTGACGTCAGCGTTAAAAACCTCGAGCCGCTGCAGCTCCTCCTTTGTGGGATAATTGAAATAAACATAGTCCTGATGGGGGCAGAGCGTCCCGTCCTTTACAAGTTCCGGCACGGTAATCTCCTCGTCGATGCTGCCGCACATATCCATGTAGCGCGTCCACATGGCGGGCGTGGAGTCGTAGGGCGGCGTTGCGGTCAGCGCCACGGTAAAAATCTGCGGAAAGGCGGACTTGAACTGTTCCAGCGCCTTCCACCATTCGCTGCGCAGATGATGGCATTCGTCGAGGCAGAGGGTGGAAAGGCTGTGCTCCTGAAATTTTTTCACAAGGTCAAAATCCGAATAGTCCACCGTCTCGGAGGTGTGCAGCTCGTCGTCCTCTTCCAGTACGCCGCTGATGCGGTTCATGGCGCTGTGGAGCGCCTGATAGGTGGCGATCGTGATGATGCCGGGATTTTTTAAGTCCTGCGAAAGAAGCGGCAGTGCCGAGCCGGAAGGCATATCCATACCCGGCTCATCAGCAGAAGAAAGCGGATCGGAAGCTGCCAAAACGTCGTTTCCCTGCGGCAGAAAGGATTCCCGGATCCTGTCCGCCCACTGCTCCCGGATCGTGATGGTCGGCGCAAGGATGAGCGCGGCGGAATCCAGACGGCGCACCAGTTCGATGCCGAGCGTCGTTTTGCCGGAGCCGGGCGCGGCGACCACGTGGATTTTTTTGTCGTCGCTGTATTTGTCAAAGCGGTCCAGGACGCGCTGCTGGTAGGTGCGCCACGTCCCGTGAAAATGAAGAAGTTCCTGAAGCATGAGATGTCCTCTCTTTCGTATTTGATGCCGCTTAATTTCTGTAAAAAATCTGTTCCCGGTCTTTCAGCGGATACCGCGCAAGCTGTGCGGACGCAAGATCTGTCCGGCGCATATCCACCGCCGTGATCTGGTGGTTGTTGTAGGTGGTGTAGTAATAAATTCCTTTCGCCGCATTGCAGCAGGAGGTATAAAGGGTGATTTCGTATTTGCCGTTTTCGTCGATTGAACAGCCCCGCTGCTGATCGACGGAGCCTAAAATGTGGAAAAACTGGCTCACGCTTTCCTCCTCGGAATCGCCGGAAACCGCGTTCATTTTGGTAAAGGCGGCGCGGACAAAGCGGGACATGGAGGAAAGGTCGCCGGGAAGCCCTAAAGCGCCCATTCCCAGACAATAGGTGGAAAGGGGAAGCTGATCGGAAAAACAGTTTTTGGGCTGTTTCGGGGACAGGTTCATATAGTTGTTCAGGTTAAAAAGCTGCCGGTCAAAGGGCGGGTTGTTCGTCAGGACGCCGACCGGGTTTTCATAGACCTTGAGCCCGTCTGCGACGGATTCTACTGTAATGGCTTCAGAAGCGTCCGCGATGATCCAGTGCAGCGGCGAGGGCGGAAGCTGTCCGGCAAAGGATTCGTCCGTCAAAACAAGGTCTGCCAGAAATGTCCGCGCTTCGCGCACAGTCGAGCAGCGGGAGAGCAGCCACGGGATCAGCTCAAACTGGGCGAGACAGAGTTTGCCGGGAACGGGCTTATGGTAAACCGCGTTTTTCGGGAAATTCAGCCCCGCGATGCAGAGCCCTTTTTCGTTGACAGCGTCATAATAAAGCGGGTAATTTTCCGCGACGTGCGCCATCCCGATCATGGCAAAATGGCTGTCGGTGCCGGGCATATGCCGGAAGGAGAACGGATAGTTTCGCGGAGTGATCACGACCTCCTCCCCGTAGGAAAACAGATAGTCGAGCGTTCTGCCAAAATAGAGATCCTTCGTCTGATAGGTTGCTGCTGTGCACATGGGATACCTCCTCGTATGATTTTATATATTTTCCGAAAAAAATCGTATGTCCAATGAAAATCTTTCGTGCTACACTGGGGCTGACAAGGGCAGATCAGACATGCTCGCGCCGGTAGATCGCGCGGTACTGGGACGGCGTCATACCAGTCTGCTTTTTAAAAAAGTTGGAAAAATAAAACTGGCTGGCAAATCCCAGAGCTTCCGCAATAGCGGAGACCGGCATCGAGGTGGCAGTCAGAAGCTCGGCGGCACGGTCAGTCTTTTTGCGCAGGATAAACTGCCCCGGAGAGATGCCGAGATGCTGCCGGAAGAGAGCGGTAAAATGGCTCGCATGATATCCGGCGGCTTCCGCCATCTGCTGAACGGTCACATTTTCATTGAGATGCTCCTCCACATAGGCGACGGCGTCCGAAAGAGGGGAATCGAAGCTGTGCTCGATCAGGGAGATCGTGCCGGGCGGGCAGGATTCCATGTAGCAGCAGACGAGTTCGAGAAGAAGCTGCTTGGCCTTCAGAACGGAAAAAATATCGGTTCTCCCGCATGCTTCATGCATCTGTACGAAAAGCTCTTTGGCGCGCGCAGGATCCTTGGCGTCGATGCACAGCGGCATACGGACAAGGTCGAAAAGCTCCTCGCCCTGACAGGTGATCTCAAAATGGCAGTAGTATTTGCGGTAGGGATTGTCCAGATCCGTAAAAAAGCTCTGTGTTGTTTTGGCGGGCAGCAGATAAAGCTGTCCTGCATGCGGATGAAGGATCTGACCGTCGATACAGTAGGTGCCGTCGCCCTGCAGGACGAGGCCGATGCTGGAAAAAGGAGGGTGCGAGGTATCGCAGGCCCATTCGGCGCCGCAGACGATAAAGTTGGCGCGTTCCAGACTGACAGTGGCCTCCCGCAGCCGGTTTTGTATGATAAAAGCGGTTTCGTTCATAAAAATCTCCATTCCGGAGCGCAAGCCTCCCGAAGGGGCAAAATGCCCGCGAATCCGAGTCAGATGAGCCGGCCGCACAGGGCGTGCCGGGTTTGGTCTGTAACTGAAAAATATTCTATCATAAGAAGGAGAAAAAAAGAATGGCTATCAAAGAAGTTTATATCGTACATCATTCCCACACAGACGTAGGCTATACGGACTTGCAGGAGCAGGTCATTTATAATCAGGCGCACAACATCCGCACGGCGGTTGCCCTGATGAAAGAGGGGATTGAAAAGGGAGACTGCCGCAGGGATTTAAAGTGGAACTGTGAGACGTGGTATTGTGTAGAGCAGTTTTTAAAGATAGCGTCCCCTGTGGAAAAGGTGGATTTCTTTAATCTTGTAAAACGCGGGAATATCGGGCTTTCCGCCACGTATCTGAATTTTAATGACCTTGCGGACTGTGGATATCTGAATCGGAAGACGGCGGAAATGGTGGATATCTGTAAGGCGAACGGCGTGGATTTAAAGACGGCGATGAATGCGGACATCAATGGTATCTCTCTGGGAGCAAGGGATGCGCTGATAGACAACGGAATCGAGTTTTTGTACACAAATATCCACACCCATCACGGCATGTATCCGCTGTATCAGAATCAGAAGCCCTATTTCTGGGAAAACGAGCAGGGCAAACGGCTTCTTGTATGGAACGGCGAGCATTACAACCTGGGCAATGCGCTCGGCATCGTATTCAACAAAAATGTGAATTTCATGACGGAAAGTTATTTCGGCAGCGCAACGGCAGAGGGGCCGATGGAGAATCTGTATCAGAATCTGACGGAGAGCATCAAAGAGTATGTGGATAACGGTTATCCGTATGACTTTTATATCACGAGCGTTTCCGGCGTATTCTCCGACAACGCCCCGGTCAATCCGGCGATTGCCCAGACCGTCGAAGCGTTCAACGAGCGTTACGGCAGCGAAGTGACCCTGAAAATGGTAAGCCTGCAGGAGCTGTATGAGCTCATCCGCGGCAAGGTGGCGGACGCCCCGGTATATCGCGGCGCGATGAATGACTGGTGGGGCAACGGCGTCGGCAGCACTCCTTATGCGGTAAAGCATTACAAGGAGGCGCTGCGCCTGTCCGCGACGTGCGATGCGCTGGAAAAAAAGACCGGCGTGCGCAATGAAGAGCTGGTCAGAACGTCCGGCGACAACGCACTGCTGTATGCGGAGCACACATGGGGGCATTCCGCGACCGTGACAAATCCCTACGATACGATGGTAACAAATCTGGATTTCCGCAAAAACAGCTATGCCTCAAAGGCGCACGAAGCGGCGGCGATGCGCAAAAACGAGCAGTGCCATAAGCTGGGCGACATCCTGCGCTATTACAATATGTCCGGTCAGGTAAAGGCGGTTTCCACAAGCAGTGAAAAGCGTGTACTGCCTGTGGAGTTCTATGTGGAAACGATCAGCCTGCCCGCTGTGAAGGTTGTGGACAACAAAACCGGGGAAGCGCTTGAGGTACAGTTATCCGCCCATCCCCGCGGCGTTTTGGTAAGCTTTCTGGCAGAGTTTGAGCCGATGGAGGAAAAGACCTTTACCTATACCGAGCAGCCCGCAAAAGAGGAAAAGCTGTTCACCCGCACGGCGTGGGTGGGCGCGGAGCGCGTGCGCGACATCGTAAACGATTACGATACGGAAACCTATACGCTTCCTTACGGCATCGAAAACGACTGGTTTAAGATCGGCTGGAAGGTGGGCGAGGGAATTACCTCCTTTTATCACAAAAAGACCGGCGAGGAAATGCTGGCAGACGGGCTGAGCACATTTTTTACACCGATATATGAGAGGACGGAGCTTCGCAGGGGCGTTTACGGCGAAAGAAGCCGCCTTGGCAGAAACATCCGGGGCATCCATGCGGAGGAATTTCAGGGCGATTTAAAGGACGTGAAGATTCTGGATCAGGGCAGTGTGTTTGTGAAGGCAGAGCTGATCTTTGAGCTGGAGGGAACGTATTTTTCCAGCGTCATCATTAAAATGTACCGGCATCTGCCCCGCGTCGAATTCACATACCGCATCGCAAAGACGCTGAGCGAGGATGTGGAAAGTGTTTACATGCCCCTGACGCTGAATGTGGAAAATGGGGAAAGGTATATCCACAACGGCGGCGTGACGATGCGTCCGGGCGTGGATCAGCTTCCCGGCTCCAACATGGAATATTACATTGCGGACGAGGGGATCGTGTACCATGGCGAAAAAGGCAGCATCCTCATCAATACGCTGGATACGCCGCTTCTTTACATGGGCGAAATGGAACATCATGAGATCCGCCTGTGCGACAACCGGGAGGAAAACAACCGCCGTCCGGTTTACAGCTGGATCATGAACAATACATGGGAAACGAACTTCAAGATGGATCTGTCGGGCTTTGGCGAATTCCGCTATGTGTTGGAAGCGGCGGAAGGCATGAGCGCAGCGGAAGAGATGGAGCGGTTAAAGGACAACGACCGCGAGGTTGTGACGTTTATCTGCGGCTAAGACGGGGCGACCGGCGTATATCGGAAGAATGAAAAAGAAAGTGAGCAATTCAATGGAAAAGTACAGGAACAGGGAACTTCCGCTTGAGGAGCGGCTGGACGATCTGATGTCCAGAATGACATTGGAAGAAAAGATTTTACAGACAGACCAGTTTTTTACCTTTGACTTCTGCGACAAAACGGCGGAAGGAAGAGTGACGAGAGTGCGCTGGGACGACATGAAAAGGTCGATGAAAAACGGCAGCGTTGGCAGCGTGCAGCTTCGCGGCTGCGATCCGAAAATTACGAATGAGCTTCAGCGCTACGCGGTGGAGGAAACGCGGCTGGGGATCCCGTTTTTGTTCAGCGAAGAGGCGCTGCACGGATTTTTTGATGAAAAGGCGACGTGCTTCCCGCAGCAGATCTGCCTTGCGGGCACGTTTGAGCCGGAGCTTGGAAGAAAGATGGGAAGCGGCATCGCGGCGGAGGCGCGGGCTTACGGCGTGTGCGAGACGTTTAGCCCGGTTATGGATTTAACCCGCGACCCGCGCTACGGGCGGACGGAGGAATCCTTCGGCGAGGACACCTACCTGTGCGGGGAATTTGCCCGCGAGATCGTAAAGGGGATGCAGGGCGACGATTTAAAGCGTCCCGATAAGGTGGCGGCGGAGCCGAAGCACTATGTGGGCTACGGCACGCCGGTGGGCGGCTTAAACTGCGCGGCGTCCGCGATGGGACGGCACGATGTGTTCACATGGGCGCTGCCCGTTTTTGAGCAGGCGATCAAAGAGGGCGGCGCGTGGAACGCCATGTGCTCGTATAATTCGATCGACGGTCAGCCGGTGGCTTCCGACCATGAGCTTTTGACAGAGGTGCTGCGCGGGCAGTTCCATATGCGCGGCTTTGTGCGCACCGATTTAACGGCGG
>ERZ779820.2233-NODE-2233-length-11084-cov-3.572944_pt1 | contig 11084 bp, 8 predicted proteins | sample MGYA00511563_ERZ779820 | MGnify/ENA primary metagenome ERZ779820 (study PRJEB29588, sample SAMEA1964852) | human gut metagenome | biome: human gut; feature: human-associated habitat; material: faeces | place: Denmark | collected 2008/2010 ...
CAGAGCTGTATGAGGGTTCTAAGGTACAGAAATCTCAGGCTGGAGATACAGCAGCTGAAGAGAGTGCAGCAGACCAGACAGATGCAGAAAATACCGATGCAGCAGGAGCTGCCAAGGCGGAATAAGGATAGGAGGAAACAGCTATGGGATTAACAAGATCGGTCCTGAAACGCCCGGTTACAACAGTGCTGGCAGTGCTGTGCCTGATTGTATTCGGTCTTCAGTCCGTATTTTCTTCAAAACTGGAGCTGATGCCGTCCATGGATATGCCGATGCTGATTATCGCAACCGTATATCCCGGTGCCAGCCCGGAGGATGTCAATGACCTGGTAACAACAGAAATCGAGGATGAAATCGGTTCCCTAAGCGGTGTCGATACGATTCAGTCTCAATCTATGGAAAATATGTCCTTTGTTATGATTCAGTATGATTATGGTAAGGACATTGATGAGGCTTATGATGATCTGAAAAAGAAGATGGATATCGTAGAGGCAACTCTTCCGGATGACTGCGAATCACCGGTCATTGCGGAGATGAACATTGATGATATGCCGGTCATGATGCTTTCAGTAAATCATAAAACGGAGCCGAACCTGTATAACTATGTAGATAATGTGATTGTTCCGGAAATTGAAAAAATCACGGATGTTTCCGATGTCAGCGTCAGCGGCGGTCAGGAGGAATATATTCAGATTCAGCTGATCCCGGAAAAACTGAAGCAGTATCATCTGGACATGAGTTCCATTGCTCAGTCTGTGGGAAGTGCAGATTTTACCTATCCGGCAGGCGATACCATTGTAGGTGGGCAGAAGCTGTCAGTCAGTGCAGGAACAGAATATAATACAGTGGATCTTCTGAAGCAGATTCCCATTACTCTTGGAAATGGCAATACCATTTATCTGGAGGATATCGCAAATGTAGGAATGGCCCTGGAGGATACCACAGGCGTAGCCCGCTATAATGGCCAGGATACCATTTCGATTGGTATTAAGAAGCTGCAGAGCGCTGCGGCTATGGATGTATCAAAGGCAGTGAATTCAACCATTGAAAATCTGAAAGCTCAGGATCCGAATCTGGATATGGTGGTGGTATATGACAGCAGTGATGATATTCAGGCGTCTTTAAAGAGCGTAATGGAAACCATGGTAATGGCAGTTATTATTTCCATGATTATTATTTTCCTGTTCTTTGGAGAAATCAAGGCATCTCTGATTGTTGGTACTTCTATCCCAATCTCTATTCTGGCAACGTTGATTGCGATGAGGGCAATGGGCTTTACCTTAAACGTAGTAACCCTTTCGTCCCTGGTGCTCGGTGTCGGAATGATGGTAGATAACTCCATTGTAGTTCTGGAAAGCTGCTTCCGTTCTACAGAGGGAAAGGGACTGGTAGGATACCGGGAGGCAGCCTTAAAGGGAAGCGGCGTTGTACTCCAGTCTATTATCGGTACTGCAACCACCTGTGTTGTATTTATCCCGCTGGCATTGCTGGAAGGAATGACAGGACAGATGTTTAAGCCTCTGGGCTTTACCATTGTATTCTGCCTGGTAGCTTCTCTAATCAGTGCAATGACCATTGTTCCTCTTTGCTACTGTATGTTTAAGCCTCAGGAAAAAGAAAATTCTCCGGTAGGAGGGCTCTTAAGAGCCATGCAGAACGGCTATCGCAATATTATGAAGGTTCTGCTGCCGAAGAAGAAAACCGTTATTTTAACTTCTGTAGCTTTGCTTGTGCTTTCTCTTTTTATGGCAACAAAGCTGCGTATGGAGCTGATGGTTGCGGATGATACGGGAACCATTGATGTCAGTATTGAAACTCGTCCCGGCCTGACTGTGGAAGAGAATGATAAGATTTATCAGAAAGTAGAGAACCTGATCAAGAATGATCCGGATCTGGATTCCTATATGCTGACTTCAGGCGGAAGCGGAATGAGCTTAAGTACAGGCGGCGCAACCTTAACAGCTTATTTAAAGGATGACCGTGAACGGGAAACGGATCAGGTTGTAAAAGAGTGGAAGAAACTGCTGAATCAGGTGACAGGCGCCAATATTTCTGTAGATGCATCCTCCTCTTCCTCCATGATGTCTTCTTCAACAGGAAAGGCTGAGTATATTCTTCAAAGCTCTCAGTACGATGAGCTGAAGGAGGCTTCTGATGAGATTGCCAATGCTCTGATGGAGCACGCAGATGTAAGCAAGGTGCACACGACACTGGAAAACGCAGCGCCGGTTGTCAAGCTGAACATTGATGCAGTAAAGGCAAACGCAGAAAATATTACACCTCTTCAGATTGCCGGAACAGTAAGCAGCATTCTGGGGGGCAAAGAGGCAACAACTCTGAAGATTGACGGCGAGGAGGTCAGTGTTAATGTAGAGTACCCGCCGGAACAGTACGATACCATTGACGAGCTGCAGGGTATTGTTCTGACAACCAACAGCGGCACCTCTGTTGCGTTAACAGATGTGGCAGATATTGTGTTTAAGGACAGCCCGGCTGCCATTGTAAGAAAGAACAGACAGTATCAGGTAACCATTACCGGTGAACTGACAACAGACGATCCCAGACAGGTAAAGGCTATTGAGACAAGGCTGTATCAGGATGTGGTAGAGAAACACATGGGACCGAATATTACCCGTGCAACAAATGCCATGGATGAGGCAATGCTGGAAGAATTTGGAAACCTGGGCGGAGCCATTGCCACAGCAATTTTCCTGGTATTCGTTGTTATGGCGGCACAGTTTGAGTCACCGAAGTTCTCAACCATGGTTATGACAACGATTCCATTCTCTCTGATTGGATCCTTCGGACTTTTGTACCTGTGTGACGTGCCCATCAGTATGGCATCTCTTCTGGGATTCCTGATGCTGGTTGGTACGGTAGTAAATAACGGTATTCTGTATGTAGATACGGTAAACCAGTACCGGCAGACAATGGATAAGGAGACGGCGCTGATTGAAGCAGGAGCAACGCGTCTGCGTCCGATTCTGATGACAACACTGACGACAGTAGTATCTATGATTCCTATGGCTATGGCTTATGGCGACAGCGGAGAGAGTATGCAGGGTCTGGCACTGGTAGACGTAGGAGGTCTGATTGCCTCCACCATTTTGGCACTGTTAATGCTTCCGGTTTATTATTCTGTTATGAGCCGTAAGAAAAAACCGGAACCTCATTATGATTAATGATTAGTCACTATTGATAAGCATCTTTGGAGGGATTTGAATGAAAATCTGGAAACGAGCACTGTCCGTAAGCATCACAGGAGTGATGCTCGCGGCGGCGCCCATGACCGCTCTGGCAGCCAGCCCGGAATTCGCCAGAACTTCAGAGGAGTGGGCGAGATTAAGAGACAATAAAATGGAGTATGATGAGCTGGAGGATCTGATTGCGGAGTACAATACCACGGTTCAGACCAATCAGCTGGATTTGAATGAGTTCCGCAGAGATTACGGGGATACCAAGGATGATGTTTCTGACAAATACCGGGATATGGCAAACGAGATTTATGCCAATATTTCCTATCCGGATTCCGACGATCCTACTTATGGCTATGTGGTTGCTTCCATGCTTTCTGCTGAAATCCAGGCAAAAAATATGGAAAAGCAGGCAGATGATAACCTGGAGGACAGTGAAATCATCGGCTGGAACTACAAGCAGGCAGAAAAAACCCTGGTAACTGTGGCTCAGAGCAACATGGTGACCCTGGAGAAGAATCAGTTAAGTCTCAAGCAGGCTGAGATTGCAAGGGATCAGGCGCAAATGTCTCTGACCAGTGCAGAAACGAGAGCGGCTATCGGAACAGCGACACAGGTTGATGTGCTGAATGCCAGGGAAGCTCTTCAGACTGCAGAGCGGAATGTGGAATCTGCCAAATCAAATATTGAGAATGTACGGCAGAAGCTTCTGGTGATGACTGGGTGGACCTATGACGCTCAGCCGGAGATCTGCCAGGTGCCTGCAGCTGACGTGTCCCGGATTCAGGGAATGGATCCGGCGGCAGACAGGGAAAAGGCGCTGGAAAATAACTATACGCTTTTGGTAAATAAGAAAAAGCTGAAAAATGCAGAAAGCGGAACAACAAAGGAATCTTTACAGAAGACGATTGCAGATAATGAGCAGAAAATCGGTTCTGCACTGGTAACCAATTATCAGAACGTACTGGCAGCCAAGCTGGCCTATGATCAGGCAGCCGCAGAGCTGGAGCTGGCGCGCCGGGATCTGCAGAGCATGGAGCTTCAGTTCCAGCAGGGAAAGGCCAGCCAGAACCAGCTTACCACTCAGCAGTATGATCTTCAGAATAAGGAGCTGGCAATGAAAACAGCAGATCTGAATCTGTTCCAGACTATGGAAACCTATGACTGGGCAGTAAAGGGTCTGGCCAGCGCAGCCTGATAGGGAGGTGGCAGTATGAAGCACAGAAAACGTGCCATTGCGGCAGTGACAGTATGTATGCTGGCAGTGACATCCGTACCGGCATTTGCCTATTCTCCTACAGGTCCCGGCGCTTCGCCTGAGGCTGGCAGATACAGTGAAGAGGAGCTGGCAAGACTCCAGGATAATGTTCTGGAATACAGTGAAATTCAAAACCGGGTCAGGGAATACAATCCTACGATTTCCCAGGTGTGGAAAACCTATGAAGATACGAGACAGGATTATGCCAATATGGTAACGGAGCTGGAAAGCCAGTATCAGGTGGTAAAGAATCTGGCAGACAGCTATGAGAGCGCCGGAGAAATGATGGGCAATCAGGTTCTGATTTCTACGGCAAAGCAGCTGAAAAAGGGATATCAGTCAACGATGGAGTCCATGGAAGACACCGTAAGCCAGTGGAACGATAACAAATCAACCGGTTCCATACGCAGCTATGAGAGGCAGATGACAGCGGGAGCCCAGCAGGCTATGATTGGCTATGATACGATTCGCCAGAATATAGCAACGCTGGAGACCATGGTACAGCTTTATGACAGACAGTATCAGATGTACACCCGTCAGAAAGAACTGGGACTGGCAACGGATAAAGATGTTCTTTCTTCCTATACCAGCTTTCTGTCAGCTCAGTCTCAGCTGGCATCTCTTAATAATCAGGCAGACAGTGTAAGAAGAAGTCTCTGCCAGCTGTTGGGATATGATCCGGAGACCAATCCGGAAATCCGCTCTCTTCCAGCCTTTGATATGACAAGGCTGGAGGGCATGAACCTGGAAGAAGATACAAAAAAAGCGATTGGCAATAACTATACGCTCATCAGCCAGAGAACCTCAGCGGCAGGAAAGACCAATGCCAAGAGGGAAAACAGAAATAAAATTCTGGATGAAGGCGATCAGAAGCTGACAATCGAAATGCAGCGGCTGTATCAGGATGTGATGGATAAAAAAGCTGCTTATGATGCGGCAGCGACCGGCTATCAGGCAGCAGAAGCCTCCTGGGGGGCGGCGCAGCGCCAGTATCAGAACGGGCTGATTTCTGAAATTCAGTATATTGGCCTTCAGCTTGCTTATTATCAGAAGAAGGCTGCCTTTGAGTCAGCCAATTTAAGTCTGTGGCAGGCTATGGAAAATTATGATTGGGGCATAACCGGACTGGCAGCAGTAGAGTAGTCCGGAGCCGGGGATTTGGAAAAGGAAAAGGACGGAAACAAACGAAAACGGAATTCAAAATCAGGACGATGATTCTCCAGGGCGAGATAGTCGTCCTGATTTATTTGATTCCGAAGCTGGCTTCTGCTTTCCTTGGGGATTTCCTTGCAGGCGGCATCCACAAAGCAGAACCGGGGATACAGGACGCACCACCAGTTATGCCCCTTCCCTTTTCCCAGCGTAATCCGGGCGGCATCGTACTCTCCACAGGGAATCACCATATTGTCGTATACTCTTGTGGGAAAATAGCATCGGGTAATTTCCAGCTCTGCCCCGTAGGGATAGCCGCGCTGTGCACGATACTGGCTGGCAGTTTTTTCAATCGCAGCCTTCTGTTCTCTCAGGCAGCGGATGGTTTCCTTCTTGCCCTGTTCTGGGGGAAGAAGTTCCTGAATATAGTCCAGAATCAGACTGCGGACTTCCAGCTTGACCTGCTGGTCTGCAGAACTGTCGCTGTTTGCTAGAATATGAAAGCGAAGCAGAGCGGGAGCGATTCTCTGTGCCAGCGCTTCCCGCTGCTGCTGCACCTGATTCATGGAAAGAAGAAGCGCCATAAATAAAAATCCAAGTCCCAAAGCCAGCTGACGTCGGCAGAATTGATATGTTTTCATGAAAAACCTCCTTGTTTTGTGGTTGCTTTTTAAGTATTGACAAATATGATATAATTAAACGTAACGATTCAGGACAGTGGAAAATCAGGCGGAAAAGCCGGACAGGAAGAGGTCTGCTCCTGAATGGATGCGGATAATCCGAGGTTATAACCAAGCGGGAGGAAAAAAGAATGGATAAGAAAAAAATCGCAGTGCTGTTTGGCGGACAGTCTTCTGAGCATGTAGTGTCCTGTATGTCTGCTGCCAATGTGATTGAACAGATAGATACCTTAAAATACGATATGGTGCTGATTGGAATTACGGAGGAAGGCCACTGGCTGAAAACCGGGTCTGTAGAAGACATCCGTTCCGGCGCCTGGAGAGACAGCAGAGTGGAAGCGGTGATTTCACCGGATGCTACAAAGCAGTGCATTATGTATACAGAAGGTGATTGCCGTTGGGAGGAAAAGGTGGATGTGGTATTCCCCGTGCTTCACGGTCTTTACGGAGAGGATGGAACTGTGCAGGGACTGTTCTCTCTGGCAAAGCTGCCCTATGTAGGGTGCGGCGTGCTTTCTTCTGCAGTGTCTATGGATAAGTTATATACAAAGATCATTGTAGATGATCTGGGAATTCGTCAGGCGGCCTATGTGCCGGTTATGGTCTGGAAAATGAGACAGGATATGGATCGGGTGATCCGTCAGGTAGAGGAACGGTTTGCTTATCCGGTATTTATTAAGCCTTCCAATGCAGGCTCATCCCGGGGGGTTTCCAAGGCGGAAAACAGGGAACAGCTGATTGCCGGACTGGAGGAGGCAGCCCGCCATGATCGGAAGATTCTGGTGGAGGAGACCATTATCGGCCATGAGGTAGAGTGTGCGGTATTAGGTGGCGGAGAAAAACCGGTACAGTCCTCCGGTGTGGGAGAGATTCTGGCAGCGGCAGATTTTTATGATTTTGACGCCAAATATTACAACGAGGAATCCCGTACTGTGATCAATCCAGAGCTGCCGGGAAATGCAGCTGAGAAGGTGAAAAAGGCGGCTGAGAAGATTTTCAATGCAGTAGATGGCTATGGTCTTGCACGGGTAGACTTTTTTGTGACAGACAGCGGCGAGGTGATCTTTAATGAGATCAATACCATGCCTGGATTTACGGCGATCAGCATGTATCCGATGCTGTGGGAGGCTGCGGGAATTCCGAAAAAGCAGCTGATTGACCGTCTGATTGAGCTGGCCTTTGAACGGTAAAAGGAAGGGGCTCAGGAAGAGGTGACCATGATTCAGACAGACAGAAATGCGCCGGTAGGCGTATTTGATTCCGGAGTGGGAGGACTGACGGTAGCGAGAGAGATTATGCGTCAGATTCCGGAGGAGAGAATCGTATATTTTGGAGATACAGCCCGGGTGCCTTATGGAAACAAATCCAAAGATACCATACTCCGTTACTCCCGTCAGATTATCCGTTTTTTGCGGACCAGGGAAGTAAAGGCGATTGTGATCGCCTGCAATACGGCCAGCGCCTATGCTCTGGATACGGTGGCTGCAGAGTCGGATATCCCCATTATTGGTGTGATTAATGCAGGCGCCAGAACGGCAGTGCAGGCCACCAGAAACGGAAAGATCGGCGTGATTGGCACAGAGGGAACCATTGGCAGCGGGATTTATACCAGAGTGATGAAGCAGCTGAAGCCGGATATTCAGGTGACGGGAAAGCCCTGTCCGCTGTTTGTTCCCCTGGTGGAGGAGGGACTTCTCCATGATTCTGTGACAGATGAGATTGCTTCCCGGTATCTTAGTGTACTGAAAGGAAAATATATCGATACGCTGGTACTGGGCTGTACCCATTATCCGCTGCTGCGTTCTACTCTGCGCAGACTGATGGGAGAGGATGTGGTTCTGGTAAATCCAGCCTATGAAACAGCGATTGAGCTGAAGCAGCTTTTGGAAGAGCGGGGGCTTGAACGGGATGGAGCAGAAGCGCTTCAGGGAGAAAAGTACCAGTTTTTTGTCAGTGACCTGGCAGAAAAGTTTACCAGCTTTGCCACTTCCATTCTGCCTAACGAGGTAAAGGAAACACGAAAAATTGATATTGAAAATTATTAAGGAAACCGGGGGATGCAGATGACGAAGGACGTTCTTATTAAAATCAGCGGGCTTCAGGCCATGGATGGAGAAAGCGATGATGTGGAAATCATTACGGCCGGCGATTATTTTCAGAAAAACGGCAAGCATTATATTATATATGAAGAGGCCATGGAGGGATTTGAAGGGACTATCCGCAATGTAATCAAGGTGACGCCCAGGAAAATGGACGTTTTAAAAAGCGGCGTAGCCACGGCTCACATGGTATTTGAGCAGGATCAGAAGGCGCTGACCAGATATGTGACGCCAATGGGCGAGATGGTAGTAGGATTTTCAACGAATCGGATTCAGCTGGAGGAGAATGAGAACAGCCTGAAGGTATCTGTGGATTATTCTCTGGATATTAATTATGATCATATTTCTGACTGCAGTATTGTGCTGGATGTATGTTCCAGAGAGGGAGCAAGTCTGGAGCTGTAGGAGCTGTAAGGGGAAGCCCTTTTGCGGAATCAAAAAACGGATATCAGAGTCCTCGTTTGTGGGAATTCTGATATCCGTTTTGTGTTGTGTCCTGAAAGCCGGTAATTATTTGTCTGCTTTCTTTTCTTTTTTGAATCTTGCAAAGAAACCCTTCTTTTTCGGCGGCAGAGTAGGAATTCCGCCGCGGACGCTCTTCACTTCAGTGATGTAGATGCCGCTTACCACTACCTTGGCCTCGGTCTTTACCGGAAGCATCTGGAAAGCACGTTCATCAGCCATCAGAGTCATCACCTTAGGTCCGACCTTGGCTTTTACTACGGGAACCTTTGCCCAGCGCATGTACTTGGGTGTCTGCTCGTAGACCATCTTGGGAAGTCCGGCGTCTTTGATCTTCATCTTCTTTTTGTCGATGACGAGCATGGATACGACCTGCTTGGACGCTTCCAGAAGCTGCTCCTGCTCCACCTGACGCTTCTCCAGCTTTCGGCCGAGAAAATACAGTACAGCCAGTACAATGGCGGCAATTACAAGAATTACCAGCACAACATTGAGAAAAGTACTCACGGGGTATACCTCCATCGTGTTCAATATGTAACAGGACATACCTGTTTCAATAGTATAGCATTTTTTAGGGAAAAATGCAAGGAAAAAATACTTGACACCTTGACAGGCTTATGATATTATGGAGTGTGCACTATTGTGGCATCATGGGCATTTTACGCCCAAAAATGCCGTAAAAATGATTAGAAAACAGGGGTGAAAATGTCAATGGAGAAAAGCAGAATGCGTCCGGTGACTTCCGGGAAAAGCGTTAGAATGAGCTACTCAAGACAGAAGGAAGTTCTTGAGATGCCAAACCTGATTGAGATTCAAAAAGACTCCTATCAGTGGTTCCTCGATGAAGGATTGAAGGAAGTGTTTGAAGATATCTCCCCAATCTCTGACTTTGCAGGTCATCTTAGCCTGGAATTTGTAGATTTCACATTATGTAAGGATGAAGTTAAGTATACGATCGAAGAATGTAAGGAGCGGGATGCTACTTATGCAGCTCCGCTGAAGGTTCGCGTAAGACTCTACAATAAGGATAAAGAAGAGATCAACGAGCATGAGATTTTTATGGGCGATCTTCCGCTGATGACGGATACCGGATCTTTTGTTATTAACGGAGCAGAGCGTGTTATTGTAAGCCAGCTGGTTCGTTCTCCCGGTATTTATTATGGAATTGGCCATGATAAGATCGGTAAAGAGCTTTATACCTGTACCGTGATTCCCAACCGGGGCGCATGGCTGGAGTATGAGACAGACTCCAATGACATTTTCTACGTGCGCGTGGACAGGACCCGTAAGGTGCCGGTAACGGTGCTGATTCGTGCTCTGGGCTATGGAACGAATGCGGAGATTACAGAGCTGTTTGGTGAGGAGCCCAAGCTTCTGGCCAGCTTCAGCAAGGATACATCTGAGAACTACCAGGATGGTCTTCTGGAACTGTACCGCAAGATTCGTCCGGGTGAGCCTTTATCCGTTGATAGTGCAGAGAGCCTGTTAAACAGCATGTTCTTTGACCCGCGTCGTTACGACCTGGCCAAAGTCGGCAGATATAAATTCAACAAAAAGCTTCATTTCAAAAACCGCATCAAGGGTCATGTTCTGGCAGAGACTGTAGTGGATGAAACCACTGGAGAGGTTCTGGCAGAGGCTGGAGCGCTGGTAGATAAGGAGCTGGCAGAGACTCTGCAGAACGCAGCTGTTCCCTATGTTATGATTCAGGGACCGGATCGCAACTACAAGGTGCTGTCTAACCGGATGGTTGATCTGGCTGCTTATGTGGATTTTGATCCGAAGGAAATCGGGATTGCAGAATTAGTATATTACCCGGTACTGAAAAACATTCTGGAAGAAGCTGGCGGAGATCAGGAGGCATTAAAGGTTCTGATTCACCGCAATATCAGCGAGCTGATTCCCAAGCATATTACAAAGGAAGATATCATTGCTTCCATCAACTATAATATGCATCTGGAAGGCGAGATCGGCAATGCAGATGATATTGACCATCTGGGCAACCGTCGTATCCGTGCCGTTGGCGAGCTGCTTCAGAACCAGTATCGTATCGGTCTGTCCCGTATGGAGCGTGTGGTAAGAGAACGTATGACAACTCAGGATATGGACGGCATCACGCCCCAGTCCCTGATCAATATTAAACCGGTCACTGCAGCAGTGAAGGAGTTCTTTGGAAGCTCCCAGCTGTCTCAGTTTATGGATCAGAATAACCCGCTGGCTGAGCTGACCCACAAGAGAC